>Ga0116229_10014689_pt1 | contig 10835 bp, 9 predicted proteins | sample S1TSphgellanicum_3_FD_87313 | JGI IMG/M metagenome (GOLD analysis project Ga0116229, IMG submission 87313) | Host-associated microbial communities from peat moss isolated from Minnesota, USA - S1T2_Fc - Sphagnum magellanicum MG | ecosystem: Host-associated > Plants > Peat moss > Unclassified...
ACACGCCGCACCTCGAGGACAAGTGGAAGGGCACGCGGCTGATCGTCGATATCCTCAAGCGCACGCCGGGGATCAATCCCGCGCGCGTCATCATCGACCACGTCGAGGAGCACACCGTCGCCGAGGTGCTCGACGCCGGCTTCTGGGCGGGCATCACGCTTTATCCCCTGTCGAAGTGCACGCCCGCGCGCGCCATCGACATAGTCGAAATCTACGGCACGCAGCGGCTCTGGCTCAACTGCGCCTGCGACTGGGGCCACAGCGATCCGCTCGCCGTGCCGAAGACGGCGCTCGAGATGAAGAAGCGCGGCCACAGCGAGGCCGCCATCGACCGGCTCATCTACGGCAACCCCCTCCGCTTCCTCGGGCAAAACCCGAAGTTTCAGCTCGAAAAATCACCGCTCGATTGATTCGCCATGCAGCTCGGCCCGAATCTTCACCTCGCCTACTGCACCAACATCCATCGCGGCGATGATTGGCCGGAGACGCTCGCCTCGCTGGAGCAATACACGCTCGCCGTGCGCGAACGCGTCTGCCCGGACCGCCCCTACGCCATCGGATTGCGCCTCAGCGATCTCGCCTCGCGCCAGCTCAGCGAGCCGCACACGCTGGACCACTTCCAGCGCTGGCTGCGGCGGCGCAACTGCTACGTTTTCACGATCAACGGATTTCCCTACGGGCAGTTCCACGGCACGAAGGTGAAGGAGCAGGTCTATTGGCCGGACTGGGAACATCCCGACAGGCTGGCCTACACGAATCGGCTTTTCAGTTTGCTCGCGCAGCTCGTGCCCGAGGGCGTCGAGGGCAGCGTCAGCACGCTGCCGGGCTCCTTCAAGGAATTCATCACGGCGGACGAGCAGCGCGCGCAGATTCGCGAGCATCTTTGGCAATGCATCGAGCACATCGAGCACTGCGCCATGCGTCATGGACGCACGCTGCATCTCGGCGTGGAACCAGAGCCGCTCGGGCTTTTCGAGACGAGCGCGGAGACGGTGCGCTTCTTCGAGGAGATGGCCGCGCACCGGCCCGGTGACGTGCGCCTCAAGGAATTTCTCGGCGTCAATTACGACACGTGTCACCTCGCGGTTGAGTACGAGGAGCCTGCCGATGTCATCGCCGCGCTGCGGAAGGCGGGCATTCGCATCAGCAAGATTCATCTCAGCTCCGCGTTGCAACTCGCGCCGGATGAAGCGGCGCGCGCGTGGCTGCGGCGCTTCGCCGACGATACTTATTTGCATCAAGTCGTCGCGCGCACGACGGATGGCTCATTGCGCCGCGACCGCGATCTCGACGTGGCGCTCGCCGAGCCCGGGGGCGACCGCGAATGGCGCATTCATTTTCACGTGCCGCTGCATGCCACGACGCTCGCGCATGGTCAGACGACCGCGCCGCATCTGCTCGGCTTGCTGGACCTGCTTGCGAAGAAGCCCGGTCTTTGCCCGCATCTCGAGATGGAGACGTACACGTGGGAGGTTTTGCCGGACGAACTGCGCGCCACGTCCGTCGTGGATCAACTCGTGCGCGAATACGAGTGGACCTTGGCGGAATTGCGCGAACGCGGACTAGCGGGGTAGCCGGCGCTGGCCCAGCGCCGGTCCGTCGCGCCATGCGCGACGGATTTCCGAAATGCCATCCTTGTGTGATGCAACCGCACTCGGCGAGCGCGGGCTACCTCAGAACTTGAAGCTCGTGCTGAAAATCACCGTCCGGCCCGGGCCGGGCACGACTTGGTGCGCGCCGACGAGGTCGATGTACTGCGCATCCCAGAGATTGTAGACGTTGAGCTGCACGGTGACGTTCTTGTTGATGTGGTAGCTCACCATCGCCTGCTGGAGCCAGTAGCCGGGCGCCGAATTGACGTCGTTGACCAGGGCGTAGCGCTGGTCGACGAAGTTGAAGCCGGTGCCGATGGTGAAGTTCTGCGGCAGGTCGTAGGTGGTCCACACGCTGGCCGACTGGCTCGGCGTGTTCGGCAACGTGTTGCCGGGCGAGGAAGTGGACGACGGCGTGCCGGTCAACTGCTGGCTTCGCTGGTAAACGTAACCGCCAAAAATCTTCCACTTGTCGGTGATGTTGCCTGCGGCGTCGACTTCGACGCCCTGCACGCGCTCCTTGCCGTTCAAGGCGTAGACCGTGTTGTTCGTCGGGTCGGAGAGACGCGCGTTCGTCTTGTCGGTGCGGAAGAGCGCACCGGTGAGCGAGAGCTTCTGGTCGAGCAGATCCCACTTCGTGCCGATCTCGTAGGCGAGGTCCTCCTCCGGCGGCAGGTTCACCGTGCCGGGGGTGAGCGCCTCGTTGCCCGCGCCTTCGGCCACGCCCTGGATGGTCGGATTGTACGAGGTGCCGTAGCCCGCGTAGAAACTGCCGAAGGGCACGGGCTTGTAGACCAGCGCGGCGCGCCAGCTCGCTTCGTCATCGGTGCGCGCAAATTTCGAGGGCGTCAGCGGGCCGCGATCGATGTAGCTCGAATTGAGGTGATCGTAGCGCACGCCGCCGGTCAGCTCCCATTGCGGCGTGAACTTGATCGTGTCGAAGAGCGACCAGGCAACGTCGTCGAGCTGGTTGGTCTGTTTGTCGGACCACGTGATGGCGCCGGGGTAGTAGGCGAAGACGTTGGGATCGGCGAGTCCGATTTGGACATTCGGGCCCGCTGCCGTGCTGAAAGCGTCGGTCTCGCGGCTGAGTTCGAGGCTGGTCACGAGATCGTTCGGGATGTTGAAGACGGTGAACGGCAGCGTCGCGTAGGTCTTGTTGTCGAAGTACTCGTCGAGATCGTTGCGCCCGTTCGTTTCCTGCGTGGTCAAGCCGGCGACAATGGGGGCATCGAAGCGCTGCGAGACATCGAGTTCCTGGTACGAGGTGCGATCGTAGCGCGTTTGGTTGGTGACCTTGCCGCCCTCGTCGAGGTCATACTCGAACGTGAGCGTCGGCATGTCGTGGATCGCCTTCTCGTAGTCGCGATAATAGAAGCCGTACCAATTCGAGTAGGCGGTCGGCGTGATCTTGTTCGTTATGCCGGTGGAAAAAACGCCGGCGTTGACCGCGGCCGCGCTGACAAAGCCGAGACCGTGATCCGGCAGGCCGCTTTCGTTCAGGTGCTCGAACGCCAGCGTCACATGCGCGTCGGTGCCAAGACCCCACGCGACGGAGGGCGCAAAGCCCCACTTGCCGTCGTAGACGTAGTTGCGGCCGGCCTCCTCGTTGTACTGGTGAAAGGCGTTAAGGCGGAAGGCGAACGTGTTGTCGCCGTAGATGCCGAAGGGCTGATTGATGTCCACCGACTCGCGGTCGTAGGCGTTCGTGCCGACGCCGCCGGTGAGTTGGTAACTCGGCGCCAGCGTCGGCGTCTTGCTGACAACATTAACCGAGCCGCCCGTCTCGCCGTAGCCCTCGTAGGCCGAGGCCGGGCCCTTGACCACCTCGACCGCCTCGGTGTTGTAGGAGTCGCGGTAGTAGACGCCGGTGTCGCGGATGCCGTCGATGAAGATGTCGTCGCGCGCGTTGTAGCCGCGGATGGTCAGGTTGTCGCCGGCGACAGTGCTGTTGCCCTCGCCCGCCTGGAACGAGATGCCCGGCACGTTGGCCAGGATTTCGCGCAAGGAGGTGGCCTGCTGGTCCTGAATGAGCTGCTGCGGAATGACGGTGATGCTTTGCGGCGTATCGAGAATCGGCTCGGTGTAGAGGGGCAGCGAGGCCGTGGCGTCCTGGCTTTGATAGTCGCTGCGGTCGGCCTTGACGATGATCGGGCTGAGGGTGGCGACCGGCTGGGCGGGAGCGGTCTTTTTCGGCGGCGTGGCATTCGCGGCGGGCGAAGTGGGCGTTGTCGTGCCGCTGCCTGTCGTATCAGCCGCGCGGGCGCCGCCGGCCATCATGATGGCGTTCACCAGCGCCATGACCGACGCCGAGCCGTACCGGAGCATCTTCGATTTTTCCATGGTCTCCTACCCGAGGGCGTCATGGTCTTCATGACACGCCCGCAATGTTGCAACATTCAGCGCGAAGGAAAGCCGAAAGTTGTCGGAACTTTTTTGCACGCGAACCGTCTGAAAAGTGAGGCTCGCAGCCGCCAAACATGCTAGACTGCGTCGAGTCGAAACCCCGTCCCACGACGATTCCCAAGCCCTGGAGCCCTTATGAAACGATCCACTTTCCTCAAAACGCTGGCCGGCGGCCTTGGCGCTTTCGGCGTAGCGAGCCGCGATATTCACGCGCAGGTCCCGAACACTCCCGCTCGGGTGACTCCAGCCCCGCCGGCGAAGGACCGCTCGCTCCAGCTCGAAATTGAGCACGCGATCGACCGGGGCCTGCATGTGCTGCACGACAAGCAGAGTTCGGGCGGCTACTGGTCCAGCCCCGAGACGCCCGGCTTGAGCGGCCTGGTGCTGACGGCGCTGGTGAGTGAGCCGACCGGCGTGATCAAGGCCAACCCGCCCGACTTCGTGAAGAAGGGCTACGACTATCTGCTGCAATCGCAGCAGGCGGACGGCGGCATTTACCAGAAGGGCCTCGCGAACTACTCCACGTCGGTTTGCATGATGGCGCTGGCGGCGGCGGACTCGGTGGAGTACGAACCGGTGCTCAAGCGCGCGCGGAATTTCCTCATTGGCCTGCAGGGGAGCTTTCCCCCCGAATCCTCGGACGCCATCTACAACGGCGGCATCGGCTACGATGCCCAGGATAAGCCGCTGAAAGATCCGAAATCGCCCACGCCAGCTCCGGCAACCGCGGCTTCCGGGAAGGCGACGGCTCCGGCCCCGCAGTTGCACTACGATCTTTCCAATACATCGTTCGCGATCGAGGCGCTGCACGAGACGAAGCAGCTCAAGGATTCACCCGATGCGAAGGACCTCGACTGGAAAGCGGCCATCGCGTTCCTCGAACGCTGCCAGAACACCGCGGGCAACAAGGCGGGCTGGCTGAAGACCGATCCGAAGAACGCGGGCGGCTTCGTTTACGATCCGCTCAACAAGAAAGGCCTCGGTTCCTACGGCAGCATGTCGTACGCGGGCCTGCTGAGTTATATCTACGCGAACGTGGGCAAGGACGACCCGCGCGTGACGGCCGTCTTCGACTGGCTGAGCCACAACTACACGCTGGAGGAAAACCCCGGCATGGGCCACGACGGGCTCTTCTATTACTACCACACGATGTCGAAGGGCCTTTCCGCCCACGGCGCCGAAACGCTGACGCTGGCCGACGGCAAGACCGTCGAGTGGGCCAGCGATCTCGCGCTCAAGCTCATCAACCTGCAGGAATCGGACGGCTCGTGGGTCAATGCCAGCGGACGCTGGTGGGAAAAGGACCCCGCGCTCGTCACCGCCTACGCCGTCCGCACGCTGGAGATGGTGCACGCGCGAGTTTGATTCGGCTTAGGTCTTGTTGGACTTGCGGACATTTTCCGCGGCGACCTGCTGAAGCAATTGGACGACTTCATTGGGGATTTGGTGTGGGACGGTCAGTTGCCCATCGCTGATTTGCGTGTCGATGATGGGCGCGTAAACCACGTTGCCGTCGATCAGCACCACCATGATGCGGCTCTGATTCTGGGCCGTGGCGGCGTTGAGATCGACCGTGCCGGTGTGGTTGAACTGGAGATGCAATCCACTCGCATCCTGCTCGACGCCAACCAACTGACCTTCCGAGACCTCCGGGATGGCGCGAATCAAAATCGTGTCGCCGGCGGGCGGGATGCGGATCTGGACCGCCTCGAGCGTCGACTGGCCCTCGCCGGCGGTCTGGACGTGAATGCGCAGCGTCACCTTGGGCGGAGTGTGCCCGGCCCGCGCCGGTAATAAGGTCAACAGCAGCAATCCCATCAGCACGAAAGTCAGGCGCATGGGGCAGCATGGCGCAGAGTGGCGGATCGGAAAAGTGGAAATAGGCCAAAAAAATGGCTTTCTTCGCGCGGGAAGGTTGTTACCTCTATTCGAGATGCAAATCACGGAACGCACCGACGAGAACATACCTGTGGTCTGTATTAGCGGGGATGTCGACCTGGAAACCTCGCCGCAACTGCGGGATTTCCTGAAGCCGAAGTCCGCCGCGAAGACGCCGGCCCTGCTTCTCGATTTCAGCGGCGTGAACTACATCGATTCCTCCGGGCTGGCCACGCTCATCGAGTATTTCCAGGCCGTGCAGAGCTTCAAGGGCCGCCTGGCCCTGGCCGCGCTAAGTCCCCGGGTGAAGAACGTCTTCGAGATCGTCCGCCTGGAGCAGATTTTCGCCATCTATCCCGACGTGCCAACGGCATTGGCCACGCTCAAGTCCTAGTCCGAGACGAGAGCGCCCATGCTGCTCGAGTACGTTAATCTAACCATCCGGGCCTTCGCGGGGGTCTTTGCGCCGCTGTACGGTCAGCGCGGCTGGAAGCTCTCCGCGCTCTTCGCGCAGATGGTCAGCATCGGCGTCGCGTCGCTGCCGACCGTCGCGCTGGCCAATTTCCTCCTCGGCATCGTGCTGGCCATCCAGGGCGCGGGCCAGTTCGAGAAGCTCGGATCGACCGACCTCGTCGCCAGTCTCGTCGCGTTCTCCGTTCTGCGCGAGATTGGCCCGCTCATCACCGCCGTCATCGTCATCGGCCGCAGCGGCTCGGCCATCACGGCGGAGCTCGGCACCATGAAAGTGGCCGAGGAAATCGAGGCGCTCAACGTCATGGGCATCGACCCCGTGCGCTACCTCGTCGTGCCGCGCCTGCTGGCCATGATCATCATGATGCCGTGCCTGACCGTGCTCGGCGAAGGCGTCGGCCTCTTCGCCGGCTGGCTCATCAGCGTCACCACCCTCCATCTCAATGGCTTTTTCTACGTCACCAACTCCATCGCGGCGGTCGAGCAGAAGGACCTCTTCACCGGCTTGCTCAAGGCGCTCTTCTTCGGCGCGATCGTCGGCACAGTCGGCTGCTTCTACGGCATCCAGGTCGAGGGCGGCGCGGAAGGCGTGGGCAAGTCGACCACCAAGTCGGTCGTGACCTCGCTGACCTGCATGCTCGCGATGGATGCGATCCTCACCACGATCATCTACTTCATCCTCTGACATGAGCGACCCGACCCCCGCGCCCTCCCAGTCCAAGTCGCCGTACGCCCTCGAGGTCCGCAACCTCAACCGCAGCTTCGGCTCGAGGAAGATCATGCAGGACATCTCCTTTCAACTGAAGCACGGCGAGATCCTGGTCATCATGGGCGGCTCCGGCTGCGGCAAGAGCACGCTGCTGCGCCACATCATCGGCTCACTCAAGCCTGACTCGGGCGAGATCTTCATCCACGGCACGGAGATCACCAAGCTCGATGACGAGGGCATGTCCAAAATCCGGAAGCGCTTCGGCATGCTCTTTCAGACCGGCGCGCTCTTCAACTCCCTCACCGTCGGCGAGAACGTCGCGCTGCCCATCCTCGAGTCCAGCGACGTCGCGCCCAACATCGCGGAGCTGGTGGTCAGGCTCAAGCTCGAGCTCGTCGGCCTCACCGGCTTCGAGCACCTCAAGCCCGCGCAGATCTCCGGCGGCATGAAGAAGCGCGTCGGCATGGCCCGCGCCCTCGCGCTCGATCCCGACCTCCTCTTCTGCGACGAGCCCACCGCCGGCCTCGACCCGGTCATGACCTCCGTCATCGACACCCTCACCGTCGACCTGACCAAGAAGCTCGGCCTCACCGCCGTCGTCGTCACGCACGACATGACGAGCGCCTTCCGCATCGCCACCAAGATGATCTATCTCTCCGAGGGCCGCATCCTCGCTTCCGGCACGCCGGACGAGATCAAGGCCAACCCCAACCCGTACCTCCAGCAGTTCATCAACGGCCACGCCGACGGCCCGATCCCCTTCAAGCTCTCCAAGGACAACTACCTCAAGAGCCTCCTCTCGCCCGAATCGCTCTGACTTTCGGGACGCTTATTTCACTTCGGGAGCGTCTATTTTTAGGTGAAGTAGAATCTGCTGTTGATCTAAGCGCCCAACCGCGCGCGCCGCTTGTACCCTCACGCTTCTTTCCCTAAAATTCGCCCGTTTTTCCCCTTACCATTGCCGACGATCATGCCTCTTTCATTCCGCCGTCTCCGCGCGAGCTCGCCGATGCTTTTGGGAATGCTCTCCGCCGGCGCGATCCTCTTCACGGCCAGCGCCGCCGCCGACGCCGTGCTCAACTGGAAATGCTCGACCGCCGATGCGCCCTGGGCCGACCGCCCCGACGTCGCGATGAGCGACAAGATCCCGGTGCCCGCGCCGCCGGGGGACGAAATCCTGGTCGACTCCAAGCGCACGCTCCAGAAAATCGACGGCTGGGGCGGCTGTTTCAACGAGCGCGGCTGGAAGGCGATGGAAGTCCTGTCCGCCGGCGAGCGGGACAAGCTCCTGCGCCAACTCTTCGATCCCCGCGACGGCCTCAATCTCAACATCGGCCGCACCCCCATCGGCGCGAGCGACTACGCCCTCACGCTCTATTCCCTCGATGAAACGCCCGGCGATTATGCGATGCAAAATTTCAGCATCCAGCGCGACACGGAACGGCTCATCCCCTACATCAAAGCCGCCCTGGCCCTGCGCCCCGACCTGAAACTTTGGAGCGTGCCCTGGTCCCCGCCCTCCTGGATGAAAAGCTCCGGCAACCTCGTCGGCGGCAAGATCAAAGACGATGACCAAACCCTCGACGCCCTCGCCCTTTACTTCGCCCGCTACATCGAGGCCTACCGCGATGCCGGCGTTCCCATCTCCATCGTCATGCCCCAAAACGAGCCAACGCAATCGACCAATTACACGTCCTGCCTCTGGACCGGCGGCCAAATCGCCAAATTCGTCGGCTACCACCTGGGACCCGAGCTCAAAAAAGAGGGCCTCACCACCCAGATTTACCTCGGCACGTTCTGCGACTCGAGCAAGGGCGGCTACGCCAATTGGGTCGCGCCCTCCATGCAGGACCCGGTCGTCCGCCCCTTCATCGCCGGCGTCGGCTGCCAATGGGCCGGCGTTGCCACCATGCGCGATACGCACTATCTCTTTCCGGACATGACGCTGATGCAAACCGAGGCCGAGTGCGGCCGGCCGAACACGAACGACTGGGCCTTCGGCGAAAAGCAGTTCGGCCTCGCCAGGAAATGGTTCCAGGCCGGCGCCGGTTCCAACATCATCTGGAATCTCGTGCTCGATGAAACCGGGCTCAGCACCGGCAACTGGCCGCAATGCTCACCCATCGTGGTCAACAGCTCGACCGGGGCCGTCACCTACACGCCCTACTTTTATTGCTACAAGCATTTCTCCCATTTCGTCCAGCCCGGGGCGCATTGCCTCGCCACCGAAGGCCAGTGGAGCGACCGCGTGGCTTTCGTCAACCCGAACGGCGACGTCGTCGTGGTCGCCGCCAACCTCACCAAGACCAGCCAGCCGGTCTCCCTCAACATCGACGGCCGCCAGTCCGACGTAATCACCCTGCCCGCGCACTCGTTCAACACCTTCACCCTCGCCGCCGCCCCGCGGTAAGAAATTTCGAAGACCTCTGCAAAAGTAGGTTTGACGAGCCCCAGCCTCGGGTAGCCGTCGTCTTCCGTACGACCGGGGGCGGGTAGCCCGGACAACTTGTTGTCCGGGTGCGCGCAGCGCACAAGAAGCAGCCCATGACCTTCGCACTCTTTCGGCTGCTTCTTGTGCCTCGACCGAAGTTTCGGTCGAGGCACCCCGACAACAAGTTGCCGGGGCTACCCCTGATAGGGGCGCGCTGACTACCGGGATCGCAAAGGCCGCTTGTGCCCGGTTTTGATTCGCGTATAACGGGAGGGTTCAACCCCCAGCCTGGAGACGCCATGAAAGATAATCGCAGCAACATGATCATTGCCCTGTTGTCGGTCGCCGCCGCGATCGCGATGTGCCTGGCGCTCAGCTTCGCCATCGGCAAATGGAATTTCGGCAACACCGGCAACCGCGTGACGATCAAGTTCCCGAATGTGACCGGCATCACCCCCAACGCCGAAGTGAAGCTGGCCGGCGTGCCGGTGGGCCGCGTGACAACGATCAGTCTCATCCCCCGCGACAAGCAGGATCAGGATCCCGTGACGCACCACTACAACAGCGTCTACGTGGTTATCGAGGTCAACAAGGACGTGCAGATCGGCAACGACGTCTCGGCCGTGGTGAAGCAGGACGGCTTCGGCATCGCGCCGAAGTACGTGCTGCTGACGCCGGGCGGCGATCTCAACGCGCCGCTGCTGGCCAACAACGACACGATCCAGGGCGACCAGCCGTTCGATTTGTCCGACCTGATCCAGCCCGCGGGCAAGGCGTTGACGCAGGCGCAGGAGCTCGTGGCCAAGCTCGGCCCGGCGCTGGACAAGCTGCAGGCGCTCGGCGACAAGATGTCCGACCAGTTGCCGCCGCTGATGACGAACGCGAACAAGTTCCTCAATGATGGCGACGCGGTGCTGGCCAATTTCAACACGCCCGATGGCAAGCAGCGGCTCAACGACCTGCTGAACAGCCTGCGCGTCTCGATGGAAAACCTGAAGGTGGTGACGTCCAACGCAAAGGCGCTGACGCAGACGCTGGCCGAGAAGCCGTGGCGCGTGATCTGGGGCGGCAAGACGGTGCAGCCGCCGCCGGAAAACGAGGTGCTCGATTCCAATCACGTGATCCGCCTCAAGCCCGCGGTGGACGTGAACGCGGACTCGTCCGCGCCGGTGCCGAAGGGACCGTAGGGCGAATAGGACTTATAGGACCTATACGACTTATAGGACTTATAGGACTCCTGAAAGTCCCATAGGTCCTATCGGTCCTATAAGTCGTATAAGTCCTATTCCCATCCGCTGCTAGTTCGAGGGCGTAAATTCCCTGAGCCGGCCCGTCAGCGCGAGCTTCA
>Ga0116229_10014690_pt1 | contig 10835 bp, 13 predicted proteins | sample S1TSphgellanicum_3_FD_87313 | JGI IMG/M metagenome (GOLD analysis project Ga0116229, IMG submission 87313) | Host-associated microbial communities from peat moss isolated from Minnesota, USA - S1T2_Fc - Sphagnum magellanicum MG | ecosystem: Host-associated > Plants > Peat moss > Unclassified...
ACTCCAATCTTGAATTCAAATAGAGCTACAATCGATGCATAGATCTGTAAACTGGAACTATGAGGTAAAATTCTGAGGAAGTAAAACTGAAGCAACTCAGTTCCCTAAGAAACTGGATTTACTGTAATTTTAGTTTTAAGAAACTTTACTTCAATACTTTTATTACTGTCACGGCCAAGGAATGATGGGAAGTTGTGAACACAAGTAAAGAACACAAATTGTTACCTACCTAGGGTATTGGGTATTTAAATTTCTTTTACTTATGGGACTCACCAGCTTGTAATAAATGGCGACCGGCCACACACCCACCAAGGCGAAACCGTCACTTCAGGGGGCCGGCCGTTACAATCTTGCACTAACGGCCCCCCCCGCCCCCACTACCTGTCTGTCCTACGGGACGGCCGAATTTCTCGCCAAGCGTGTGGCTAAACCAAGTTCTCAAGCGTTTCCGTGTCAGTCAGTAAGCGTAAACACGTTCACATTTTCACAACAGTCTTCCGAGTCCACATGAAGAACTGAAGCAAAGTACAGAGGTAGAATGTTCCCATGTGTTCCCTGTGTCAGTACATTAAATACGTTCACACCCCCACGCCTGCCATAAAATAACTGAAAAACCAAGTACAAAACGCAAGCCCGTTCCCATTAATTTATTCCCGTGTCAGTATATATATTAACACGTTCACACACGTTCACACCTGCGCGCATCTATTACCCAAAAAAAAGGAAAACATAACTGAAGCAAAAAAAGTACGGCCGTTCTCACTTGTTCACAATGTCAGGATCTATAATAAACCCTTTCATACCGGCGCCCGCCCGCCCCCGCCCGCTTAAGTAATAACTGAACCCAAAAGTACAAAGACCCAAAGGCTGTTATTTTTGGGCCAGAGACCAAACTTAGTAATCAGTAACTGAAGCCAAAGTACAAAGGGCCGAAAGGCTGTTATTTTTGGGCCAGAGACCAAGGCCAAAAGTTTACCGCAACCAACTCCAACCAAAATCCGAAAATAGGTAAGGAACAAAGTACATAGAACCTACTACTCCCTTACTTACTAGTCAGTCAACGTACAATTGGAGCTCTGTCATTGGTCGGTGATTTAGTCCGGCCAATCAGCCGTAAGATCCATGATCCCCCACAAGACGGCCACACGCTCAGTTAATGCACCACCGTTACCCTACACACCGAGTTCTGATTATTATTATTCAAAAAAGAAAATTATTAACCAAGTTGTGTTCAATTGATTGGAGAAAAAATAAAAATTCTTTTTTAGCAAATTGGGTAGTAAAGTATCATAATAACCCACTAATAAGGATGAAGTTATTTATTAGGGTTTTATTTTAATAATAAAATTTTTATTAGGTGTGGCAGGGGAAGGAACTTTGGTTGATTGCAAACCCAATAATTATTCAAAAAGATTTATCTAATAATTTAGTTATCTCATGATCACTTACTTACATACCAAGTAGGGTGGTCCAATAAGAGTGGAGTTATTTATTAGGGTTGGTTTTATTTTATAATTTATTAGATTGTTGGTGGGGGGGGGAGAGTGGGGTGGTGGGAGGGGGGTTGGAACACTTAGTAGAGAGATTTGTAGGCGGGGCAAAATCAAATCTTTGATTTCGTATCATTAAGAGGAAGTGCGTTTATTGTTGGGAATAGTTGTTTTAGTGTTTTTTAAAATAATAAATTTAAATTGTTTCTGTTTGTGGCAGCTGCTTTCTGGTCTGGGTGTCTCCTAGACTGTAGTCAATGTTTTTATTTTAAAACTTTATATTTCATGTTCCTGCAAAGATTTTGCTGTCTGGCAGGCCATTTGCCTAAATATGTTTTCCAATACTTTCGTCATGGATGGGGGGGAGGGTGACAAAAGTGAGAGGAAGAAAATTTTGTGGAGAAGAAAGATAAGGTCAAGATTAAGTTCAGAAATCTTAATGATCTAGGGCTAAATTAAAACTAATTCTTCAGTGAGTTTAGGGTCTCCTTCCATTCCCTTGTTGTCATGAGAGAGTTTCTTATACCGTAATGACATTGTCAGTTAAGAGGTAATGGAAAGTGAGTGAAATCTTTGCTATAAGGAACATTGAAAAGTGTAATTGTTTTGGAAATGTGTATGTTATTAACGTTGGGGCTCTCTTATTTTTTCATTAAAAAAATGATAGATGTTAATGTATAGCAAGTCAAGTCATAGTTTGATTCATAACTCCCGAAGCTTTGTATTTCAACCAATGGTTGACTTACTTATAATGTTGCCAGATGATTGTGATCAGAGTTGTAAAGCAAATTATAATGAAAAATAGTTTCTATGGCAGAATCTGTAAGTTTAGATCCCTAATGGGAAGATGTCATTACAATGTTGAAAAGAAAAAAGTAATTGGTGAGAGGTACACAAGCCGCGGAAGTTGAGAGGTAATGAGAGCATTGCTCCATGTATTTTTATAGAGGCTAAGATTGCAAGCCCACCCCCTACCCCTCATGGAATGCATTGGTTTGGTGTGGACTTTATGGCATTGCAAGCATTGGCTATTTTGCCATGTGCTTTGGTGAGGATAGTCAAAAAAGGAGAAAGAGAACTTGAATTGAGGTCAATTGGGTTTTCTTCCAGGGTTTAGGATTTAATTCAATTTTGAGTGGAGCACCATAAATAAGCTCGATTGGGTTGTTTTGAATCATCATATCAAGTTCCACAGGACTAAACATTGACTGATATAATCAATTCTTGGTTGGTTATCTTTCTCTGTTTAGTGATACTTGTCCATTGGGTTTGTTGTGGGATTAGACAATGTACAAGACCTAGAGGTGTCATTAGGGCAAGGAGCCACCATTCCAATCTTGAATTCAACAATGCAGGAAGGAAAGGGAGCTTGGCAGTCACTGTAACTGCCCCTTCCAAAACATTATTATGCATTCTTGTCAGGGTAGGCTTTTTGTTGGTGGTGATATCAAACCAACCTGGCTAAGAATCATAGCCAGGACTCTCTAGAGCATGAGGGAAGATCACCCCACCACATGGGAGGGGTGTGGGTTTCCCAAGAGAATCAGTAGATGCCTCCACAACAAACAAAGTTAGCAGTTGTTTTCCAGTTTTTCTTTTGGGTTTTGTGGTCTTTATGGTAAAGAAGACACTTATTAAATAAATAAAGGAAAAACATCCAGCAAGGGACCAAGAGAAGAAAAAAGAAAGGACCGAAATCCAAACAAAAGACCACATCCAAGAGTGCAGAACCCACAATGGGGAGCCTTAAGAGGAGAAAACAAGAAACCCACTTATTCCATTGACATAAAGCAACCACAAAAGACTTCTAGTGTGTCCAAAGGACACCTCCACACTGGGGTGGGCAAAATTTTCCACCAAATTTTTTTTTCTTTACTTTCAGTATGGGGGTATCATGGGAAATATAATTATAAAAAATTTGGTGTGTTTTATGTTGGGTAACGCCCTCAGAGTGAGGCATTCATTCTGCAAATAAATGGCCCCTTGACTCTGCCTCAGGTGGGCGCTTATTTCTGGAACACCCGTCTTCCCTTCTCTAAAGAACTGGAGTCTTGGACTAGAGAGGTCATATCTAACATAGTGCAACTGCTGGTTTTTATTTCAGATCTGTTTTTTTTGTTACATCTAAAAATACAACTTTTGGTATCATATTTTTCCTAACTTGAAATGCATAACGAGGGTAAGCCTAAAAGCTCTGAAACTAACTCACTTGCATTCACTTGTATTCAAAGCTCATTAGTTTTAATAAGGTAATGACAATACAATTGTCATCTGTATATGTGTGTGTGTGTACATTCCTGATTCAGAATGGTGTACTTTAGAATGTGCTTTGTATCAGAACCAACTTAACATGTTGGGGTTGGTGTAAGTAAGTATCGTGAAGTAGCAGATACGGACTGAGTGTGGAATTCAAGAGTGTCAGTCCTCATGACTCTTCATACTCCTTTACAACTCATCAACTCATTTTACTTACTCTGAACAAAACCAAAGACTATTTTGATTATATTGAAGTGTAGGGTAAATTGCAGGGTAACGGCTAAGGAGCAGATTGTTCCCAGAATAGCACTCGACTCCTTGGGCATTACTATTACCTTCTGAAACTAAAAGAATAGAGGCAGGGCATTTCGAAAAGAAAATTGCCCACTGGGGCAGGTGTTTCATTTTTTGAAATGCCCATTGTTTGTGGAGGACATATTCTGCTTATGATGTTCCTTCCACATACACTGACAAAATTCTGCTGGTGCTTTACGTCCCAGGGGTCAGGAGGGGGGGCTTATGAAGCCACTGTTGTCTAGGGTTAAAAAAGGGTTAAATAAAAAACAGCTTAGGCCTTATATCCATGAGAGGTTCCCTCTAATGTTTGTTCACTCCTTTTGTTTTGCCCTTCTCAATGATCTGGGATGATGCAAATTGTTGACTAAGTATGATTACTATGTGTAAGGTAAAGCCCAGGGCGAGGGCATAAAACCCTAAACCAAAACAAGGGCATCTGAGACAAAAGTCTAGTGCAAGCCCAATTTTGGTAATGCTCTCTTGCCCCGTGGGAGAATTGAAAGAAGGGGAAAAGCCAGAGTTTTATGAATACAGAACACTTGCTTCTGAGGTAGAGGAATGATTGTGCACTATAATGTGCCTTCCAATTAGGGTGGTCTGGGTGTTCACTTATTGGCTACTGATTGGTGATGGGTGGTTTTACCTTACTAAAAATCTAAAGGGTTCACAAAACAAGTTTGATTGTTTTTCACCTTTTCTCAAACACATTTTTTGGACTACTTTTCCTAAGCTTGAAATTTTTTTGCACATTGAAAAATTAAACATTAAACCTTGCCTGCTGTCCCCCAGGGAAACCCAGTCTGGTCACCCTGCTGCCTGAAATGGGCAGCCCTAAATGGAACCAAAAAAACTCAAAACCAATGGTTTTTTGAATTTTATTTTTTTCTTGAGCTTGAGATTTGTTTGCACAGAGAAAAGTAAAATTTTTACCTTGTGTGCTGTCTGCACTCTGTCCGTCTGTACGTACGTCTGTCTGTCTATCCCCCAGAGAAACCCCGTAGCCTGGTCACCCTGCTGCCAGAAAAGGGCAGAGTTAACGAAACCAACAAAAAAAACTGAATACCAAATGACGGGCAGGAGGAACGAAAAAAAGAAGAAAGCGGGAGTTAGGGGGATTGTGATGTGGGAACGGGGTCCGGTTCACGGGGGAACTGGAGAACGTATGCAGGATGGGGGCAGAAAGCCCGTGCCCGCCACTCGCCTCCCGCCGCCTATATTTCATCCTTTACCACCGCAGAGCTGCAAAGTCGCCAAGCTGCGAAGATTTCCTAATCCTTTTTCTACCATTTGCTGCTGCTCCTTCTGCTGCTGTTTGTTGGTCGTGCTCCAGTGCTGCTGTTGCTGCTGCAGTCCATGATTGTTTGTCGTCAGCTACTGCTCCTGTTCCTTGTAGCAAATCCTTTGCAAAACACCCATTTGTTGTAAAAGAAGCAGCTCTCTGCTTTGTGTGCGGAAAACTCGCTGGAGAAAATAAGTCGACGGCAGTCTTTTCTTCTGTCGTGGTCTCGCCTCGTCTTCTTCTTGTTCCGTTATATACTGTTGTAGTAGGTTGTCCACTCTCGTTTTCCCTCCTGCATCTGTTTTTTCCCCCCTTTTGTTTAGCAGGCAGCTCCTAAAGTGTCTGCATTGTGCACATACGCGGTCGTCGTACTTGTTGCTATTTGCAAGCACGGTTTGGAGTTTAGTGAATCTGAGAGCAGTCGTGGTTGGTCTTGTTCTCTGAGAGAGAGAGAGAGAGAGAGAGAGAGAGAGAGAGAGAGAGAGAGAGATTCCTTATAACGGGCAATGCACGGTTTTCTGAAGGATTCTGCATGGTTCACGCGGACTTGTTCTTCGTGTTGAGGATGTTGTATATTCTGCTGGATACTGCGTTGAAGAGCTGGCAATCACTAAGAGCTCCACGACCTACTGAGGTGTCCTTTCTAGGGATCTAGAGACCCGGAGAGAAAGCTCTTTTTCTGGAGGAATCGTCCTGTTGGATCTACCCAGAACTCCATGGCGGCTCCTGGCATTGCATCTGGAAGCTGGCCCTACTTTGATCCTGAATATGAAACCAGCGGGCCTCGCTTCAATCCTCCTAGGTATGAGATTCCTGCAACCCACCGCCGGTAGCATAGTGATAACATCATTCAAGCTCTTCTTTCTCATGGATTGCTTGTGCTTGTGGTGCAGAGTCGTAGTTGACAACGATGCATTCGAGGATATTACAGTTGTGAAGGTACTAGGTTTCCTCTTCTTCTTGTTCCTTGAAGCTGATGCTGGTGTTCCTAGCTAGGAAATTGCTGCTGCCTTGTACTGTGAAGGTGCTGGACCTTTCTACGTGCATCATCAACTTACTGCTGTTGCTGTTGGAAATGTGAAAAAACAGTTCCACAGCGCTAACAGACACAGAATTCTTCTCAGCGTTGTACAAGTTCTCACTGATCTCGAGTTGGCCATATCCAAAGCTTATATCTCTTCCGATGGCGGATGGTTTATGGATGGTATGTATGCTGCTCCACATGCAATCTTTTCTCTCAGCAAATCGTGAGGCTAAATCCTTGCGTTCTGCAAATCTTCGACACATTTTTCCTCATGATTCTCGATTTGTCGCTGATTGTGTGCCTTATTCTTGGCGCAGTATTCCATGTGACAGACTTGTTCGGGAAGAAGGTCTCCGAGGACAGAATCATGAACTACATTCAGCAGGTCCGCGAAGACACCAGAGGCAGCAATTGTTCTTCCTTCTCTTCTCTGGGCTGTAGGTGTAGGTTTGCTGTAATGGGTAGCCTTTTTTCTTTTTTTTCTTTTTTCTAAGAGTTTCCTGGGGCTCCTCCTGTCTGCAGACATTGGGAGCTAGAAAGAAGCGGGAAGTGTCCTCAGTTGAGCTTTTGCGGTGCCCTGGTCGCTCGGTGGGAGTGAAGTCCATAGCCGAGCACACAGTGATAGAGCTCACAGGGACAGACAGACCAGGGCTTCTATCAGAGGTTTCTGCCGTGCTCACAGAAACAGGATGCAATGTCAATGCGGCGGAAGTATGGACTCACAACTTGCGAGTAGCTTGTGTGATCTACGTAACAGACGAGGAGACGCCCGGCCCCGTTGCAAACGGGAACAAACTGCAACGCATCAAGAACCAGCTATTCCAAGTCATGAAATCAGGTGATGACGAAATCAGGGGTGCTAAGACAGACTTTGGAACCGAGGTGACGCACACGGAGAGACGGCTTCATCAGATGATGTTCGCGGATCGTGATTACGAAGAAGCCCTTGAGTTTCCCACAACAACAACAAGATGCAGCAACAGCATCAGAAGAAGTCTAGCGGCAGATAAGGAGAAGCCGGTGATCGCCATCCAGAGCCGTAACGAGAGGGGCTATTCTGTGATCAATATTTCTTGTAAAGATCGACCCAAGCTTCTATTCGACATTGTTTGCACCTTGACAGACATGCAATACGTCGTCTTCCACGCCACCATCGATTCCAATGGCACTGATGCTGTACAGGTATGTACCCCATTCCATGCTCCAGGAGCTAGGGTTTCCAGTTTCCACCCCAGTAGGTAGAGTTTCCAGAGAGTGGAAGATCAGAGATATGTCATAGTTTCAGGGACTTCATCCCTCCCATCACTCTTGCTCATTATGGGCACTTGAAGTATCCTAGTTCATTGTTTATTGTTTTTGCATAATAGGAGGCCCTAGTTTGAGAAGCTTTTGAGATCTTGACACCTCCCACACGGGCCTGTACTGACCCTTAAAGAAGACAGGTACCACAAATGCTGGAAGGTTCTCAAATTAGGCCCTTCTCTCATGCATGCACCCCTGGGACTGGTACCTGAAGATTAAAAATGTTGCGTTGTTTCAAATTGCTCCCTGACCAGCCTGCAATTTCTTTCTTTGCCTTCATAACAGGAATACTACATTCGTCATGTCAGTGGTTGCACTCTCGATGTAGAAGCTGAGAAGTGGATGAAGCAGTGCCTGGAGGCTGCCATTGATAGGCGATCTTGTGAGGTAAGAAAATTCCCATTTGAGTAAAGAACTTGACTGGCACACATCATATGAAGATTTCTTGGATGGTGAGGAAGAGCTTTCCAAAGCATTCTGCCAACTGACATGTTTTGCATTTTATTATGGTGCAGGGTCTGAGACTGGAGTTATGCACACATGATAGGGTGGGGCTTTTGTCTCATGTTACACGAGTGTTTCGAGAAAATGGTCTGTCAGTCACACGGGCAGATGTAGCAACCCAAGATGACAAGGCAGTCAATGTGTTTTATGTTATCAATGCTTCTGGGGATCCAGTGGACATCAACATTGTAGAGACATTGAGAAGGGAATTGGGACACTCAATACTCGAAGTGAAGGAGACCCCAAGGATTTGTAAGCCCCCTTCACAAGAGTTGCAATGTCCGTCAAAGCTTTCACTTGCAGGCCTCCTCCGATTGTCTGAACGCTTCTTGTATGGCCTGGCAACTCTCAACTGGAGGTCTATGTCAACTGCAGGAGCTTCTACTCAACTTGGGTTGTAAGGATTACTGTTTGTGAGGTCCTTTCACATTTCACCAGGTAGCAAATTCTTTAAAGGCTTTTTGAAATTGTAGTTTGTTATTTGGACTCTTAAGAAAGATATGCCATGGTGGTCTTCATGGAGAATTGTGAAGCAGTCAGTTCCATTTTTTAGTGTATTTATGGTGTTAATTCATCTTTTGAGACACAGCTTATAAAGGTTTTCAAAGGATGATATTGTAGTAATGTGAGCTTATTGGTTAACTTTGGGCTGCAGGAGACAGTTACATGGGAGTCAAATGGAACAGTGGTTGAGCATGTTGCAATGATAAAAACCCACACCTCTTATTGGGCTCTACTGGAAAGGCCTTTTGAGTATTCTGTAGGTATGTCCTGTTTGTAGTACTATACACTTACATTGTATGACTGGAGATTTATTATGGATGGCATTGTGTGGGTGACGACATGTGTCTGATGCATGGTCAACCTGTTTGCATGATTCTACAGATATGAGCAAAATGGTACAACCAAAAAAATGCAACATCTAGGATGAAGGAAATGGAATGAATTGCAATATCAGAAGCAGCAGAGTTGTTGGGCACCTGAATAATGTGCTGGCCACATTGTGGGATTCTGGCAACCCTCCTGTAAGGTTTCTGGTTACTGACTCTGCTTGTTGGAATGCATTGGCTTTAGAGAGAACTGTTGTTCATTTCAGGACACTCTAGCACTGCTGGCTACCTTGAACATTAGATTAGTTGCTGTGGCTTTTTTATCAGATCCAGATACATCTGAACCAGGTGAGCTTGTTCTAATAAGCATAAGAGCAAATGCTTTGCAGGTGGCACAAGACCTCAACTAGCAATAGATTCAGCTTCCAAACAGTGATTGCAGAATGGGCTGCAAGAGTGAACTTGCACAAAGGATACCAGTTCTATGATAGGTAGTCATTTAAAATGTCATCCAGGTTACAGCTTGTCCTGGGCACTGCTGATGGAAGGTCCAAATGCCAGCCTGCTATGAGTTTGATATTCCTTTCTACTTCTGGGGTTTCATAGACCTGAAGATGATATTAATCCTGAGGGTGAACACTAAGTTGGGCAACCAGCCAGCCAGCTCTGTTCTTTCTTCCCATGCTGGATCAGTTAATGTCAATGTGTGCACATTGTACATTCCAAATGAGTCTTGCTGTAACAATCATGTAATTATTAAATCAGACTTCTGATGTTTCTAAATTGTGCTCTCTGATCTGCTCTTGTTTTCTTATTAAATATTATTATCTGCTCAATATACATGAATGTTGTTTCTGTTAGTTTGAATGGTGAGATTTAATGCTAGCCAAAACAGTCAGATCAGTGATTGCAAAGATTGAGTGGAAAATGTTGTGGGTAGAACTCAATAAATCAGCAGAGAAAAATATCTTCATGTTTTTTCAGAAGTACTTGGTGAGACACTGAGAGTTGGCAACAACACTTTACTGTCCAGAAACCTCAGGAGTCTCAGTCAGTGTGAAGCTGCAGACAATATTCCAGCAACATGTGAAGTGTGAAAAAGATTATTCTTCAAATCTCATTGAGGGTCAGAATCTGCAGATCTGATTCGAAATGAGTGTTATTTATGGATCATATTTGGTGTAATAGTGTTAACAATAAAAAATATCTTCATGGCGCATTAGAGATGTTGCAATTGATAGCAGGTGGGTCCATTGGTTTTTGAAAACTCTGTTATTTTGATCTCCTTTGTGACAGATTTCTACGCTAGCCTGGCTGTGTATTAAAAAGTAATTAAGCACTGGCCAACTTTGGAAGCTTCCAAGATGGATTTGTACTATGGACATATTTGTGTAGCCTCCAAATTCAACAGCCTTGTGCATCTAAATGGCTTCACTGTGTAAAGTCAAGTGCGAAAGGGTTCTTGTAGACATGAGAAGCCTCTCTCTACTATCCCCTGTTGATAATTGGAATTTGATTGGGAACATGCATTATTAGCAACGTTGGTGACACCTTATGTCTCCAATTTCACCTTTTCATAGGCTTATGATCCTTCCAATAAAATATGGCATTTGGTGCAGAAGTTTGGTTCATAGTTGAGATCATCAAGACCTTGTAGATTCTACATTCTAAGTGTGTGCAGGGCACCTTAACCTGGTTAATATTCCTGCTGCACCAGAGGAAACACCTTATTCCACAACAGAGAAGGCACCTTATGTGTCTGGTTCCTCAAAATTAAGGTATCTTCTCTCCTCAAACAAATTCACTCTCATTAAAATTCTAGGAGATCTTTATGTCAGATAAGGACCTCAAAT
>Ga0116229_10014693_pt1 | contig 10833 bp, 4 predicted proteins | sample S1TSphgellanicum_3_FD_87313 | JGI IMG/M metagenome (GOLD analysis project Ga0116229, IMG submission 87313) | Host-associated microbial communities from peat moss isolated from Minnesota, USA - S1T2_Fc - Sphagnum magellanicum MG | ecosystem: Host-associated > Plants > Peat moss > Unclassified...
GAACTGTGTGATTCAAAACATGAACCAAGCAAGGCACAAAACCGGGAAGTTCAATGGGAGAGTATAACACCTCTGCCATCACCAATAGAGGTTTATTCCTTTATTCCCCTCACATCTATCTATGAAGGAAGGTTGTTTGTTTGTTTTTTTTGTACTTCTGAGATCCACTGAACTGGGATGCTTCAGATCACATTCTTGGTCTCTTTGGAAAGCTCTCAAACAGGAGGGGTGCATCAGCTTACGTTTGGGCCCATTACGTTTGGACTTGCGGTGCAAAAGTTCTTGAATATTGAATGATTTCTTCACTGAAAATAAAATTAAATCGTAGCTAAAAATTTCAGAGGAATTGGAATGTGCCGTTGGTGCTGTTGGAAAGATCTTGATGAGCAGGATTTAGTGGAATTTATGTGGTAAGTTTTGGATTCAGAGTGTGGCAGGTATTGATTTTTAAGTGATTTCTGCCACTGAAAACTCAAATAAATTCCAAAAAACCAGATTTTGGAAGGAAAAATCAGTTGAGGACGGGGTAACACTTGGGCCAATGGCACAGGCCACACTAGTAGTTTGATTAAATCCGCATTCAGTTGACAACTAGTTTGAGTTCTCAAGACAAGGTTACTACTTAATCCCATCACATAACTTTCCATATGAACTTGGGCATGCCAAATTGGTGTAAATCAGGTACCAAGGTACTACCTACAAACTAACAGCAATTTAAAAGCAACCTACCTACCCATTCATGGAAATTGGGTCCCAATTGTTTCTTTCTCCAAAAACAAGCAATTTAAGCAAGAAAATCCTTGGAGAAAAGCTTCCAAACATTCTGGGAATGATACAACAAACTACAAACCCACCTCCTGAAGAAAAGTAGGAAATTGTCCATAAACCCAATCCTTAATGAAAACAGTACTATTGTCCCTTGAAGAAGCGTGGTCCAACTTTCAACAGACTGACCAATAATGGCTATGTACACACTATATACGGCTCTTCCCCTTGCGATAGTTTAATTCGGAAGGTTCTGGCTTATTTGGAGTGCAGCTTTTACCTAGGATTCTCTTTCTTTTACAACCCAAAATGACACCCACTACTCAATGCTATGCTTATATGGGAAATGACATCTACCAGAATGAGAGATTTTTCATTGTTTTTTGTGGTGAATTTTTGCTATTTTGAAATATTTATTTTGAGATGAAATTGAAAAAACTTTACTTCAGTGTATGAATAGTGAGTTTTTTCAGCAAAAACTCGGCAATTTTTGACAAAATTTACAAGAAGAAAACACTGAACTAGATACAAACACATTTCAAACTCAAATGAAAGTTTGAAATCTTCGTAGGTAAGGTGAACCAACCACGACCAGCACACCATCCATTGGAGGCCTCTTATGATTTAGTTGTGGATGAACCCCATCCGAGTTTATGTTAGGGTTTCACCTTGTGACCTATCATATACTGAATAGGTCCTATAGGTAGGTAGGTAGTTAGAAAGAATAATAGATGGCTCCTAAGCACTGCAGTACCTTGGGCAGCTTAGACACTAATATTATATTATTTTCAAAATGTTGTTATTTTCACAAAATAATTCCAAAGAACAAAATTTTGTGAAGGAAAATAGAGAAACTTTTAAAGTATACTGATTTTATTTATTTTTACATGGAATGTTCAAAATAAAATAAACTGAAATGTCCAACCTGTCACCAGTGCTATGGTAATTAGATGCATGTGTTAGTAGGCAGGTAGTGAAAATTGAATCTGAGCTAACGACCATGGTTAGCTATGGAATTGGAACCCAATCCAAATGTTTTTTTTTTTCATTGTACACCATCCATCCATCCATCCACCCACCCTTCATGGTGTGTTGGTGGCTACTGGTGCACTCTGGTTGTTGAACTTCTAGATTTCAGCCAGAGTGAACCAATGCACCAGTTGCCCATTCTGTCCATGGGATGGGCTGCATTTTTTTCATCCAGCCTCGATCAGTCAATTTTTTTTGGTTTTTGATTTATGAGATTTTGTTTTTGAGGCCCTCTTTTTCTCAATCCTGACCTCCTTATTACCTTTCCACCCAGTTACCCTATTTACTTAGCTCCCTTATTGACCTAGCTACTCTACTTACATCTTGGTTCTACCTATCAACTAACAACCGGCCGCCACCACCTAACTAATCTCTATTTTTCATTGGCTAAATTTTATCCTCTAAGCAAAAAAATATAAATTTTCTTGGCTAAACCTTTGCTTCTTGACAAAACTTTTATCTCTTTGTAAAACCTTTTTATTTCCTTGTTGAACTTTTTTTCTTTTTAAACTTTTATCTTCAAAAAAAATTCTTTACTTATTGGCTATATCACTACATCTTGGCAAAACCCTTATCTCTTAACAAAACTAATATCTTTACTTGGTTAAACCTTCACCTCACAACAAAACCTCTACCTCTTGGTAAAATCAATATGTTTTCTTGGCTACATTTCTACCTTTTGACAAAACCTCACTTATTGACTAAATGGTAGAACCTTTACATATTCCTGAAGTTTTTATCTTTCAATAATTTTATTTTTTTTGTTAACTAAACTTCCATCTTTCAACAAAACTTTTATTTCTTGGTTAAACCTTCACCTTTTGGCAAAACCAATATCTTTTATTGGTTAAACCCCTATATCTTGGCAAAATTAATATATATTTTTTATTAAACTTTTATCCTTTGACATATTCTTTTCTATTTTTTGCCTAAATCACTTCCTCCTTGGTATTGTTCGTAGACAAAAGAATTTGAAAATACCATGGAAGGTGATGATTATCGTCAATGAAGGTATTACAAAAATCAATGCATTTAGATTGAATGGAATTTCAACACATTTTTTAAATGAGTTTGCAAAACCTTTTTGAATGGATAAATTTCACTAACTCACCTTAAATCACAATGCAATATGTTCATGTACCATTAACAAATTGCACTAATTACCCAATATGTAATACCCACATTTAAAACAATTATGAATTGGAAAACCAAGTAAATATTACAAGTTGTATTAATTACCCAATATGCAATATTGGCATTAAAAGTCATCTTGAAATTAACATTTCTCGGTCCAAATTTACCTCAGGTGGACCCTTGACCCCCAAATGTAATACCCACATTGGTATTATACCAAAACCTCATGTTGGGCATCACACATGTTCTATTCACATATAAATGAATTTTGAATTGGCAAAACATGTGGGTATGTAGATATTACATAATTAGTTAATACAACAATGGACATTTTAAAACCCATATGCAAGTATTGTAAGGTGGTACGTTGCAAAATGCAATTTAACAAATATGGATATGAGTATATGGTTGGCCAAAAAACCAATGAAAATTTTGGGAGGTTGATGTAAATATTATGAGGTGAAAACAATGTAGAATGAAATATGAAATACCCACATGCAAATATTGCATGTCTAAACAAACATTATGCTTATTGTTAATGTTTCATATTATTAGTTTGATTAAACCACAAGTTTTGAATTTGTAAAGAGGCAATATTCACTAAGATTTCTTAGAGATCATTCACATGTCATTGGTTGCCAGAACACCAAATGACATAAACCAACCTTTAGTTTCTATGTACACATAAGTTGCATGCAAAATGCACCAAATGGTATAAAAATTGTCTTAAAAAAAATGAAAATCAACAAGCCCATGTTAATACAAAAAAAGAAGTAACAACATGTTACTCTCTTTTCATAAAAAACTTTTTTATATGTAGTTTTTTCATTTATAATATCATGAACTTGATAGTAAATTGTAGCTACTTTGATCGCTTTTGTAACATGGGAATACATGTTCAATTCTTAATGTTAGATGTGAAAATGAATTATGTTGACCACAAATTCATCTTTGGTGGTTCTGCACAATCTAATGCACAAATACAAACATGCATTAATAAATAAAGGTTTCAAGGTTTTTATTAATTTTTTAAAAAAAAACACATAAGCATAAAATCCAAAACACACACACACACACACACAAATAGAATAGAAAAAAAAAAATTAAAATACAAAAATAAGGAACAAAAAACAAAACAAAACAATAAATAAATAATTTAAAAAATGAATGAACTTGCTTAAACAACTCCCAAGCTTTGTTGTATTGTTGTTGTAAGTCATATTGTTCTAAATCTACCTCCATGTTGCATTGTGATCTTACTTCAAACCAAAACTCCCAACCCCTTACAACAAACTACAATTTTTTCCAAATCCTTTTCTTGTTCCAAATTGAAGCTCCCAACACACACACACAAACTCACTCACTTTCTAAACCCTTTTCTTCCTCCAAACTAATAATATTTAGATAACATTAACTTTGTGAAAATCATAAACCTAAGACTCAAACACCAAAGTTAAACCTAAAATTAAATGCATCACATTTTGGGAGGTGTATAATAGAATATTAGACTTAAAAAGGCTTAAAAGGAGGTCAACATAGTTTTTTTTTACATGCACATCGATAAGCTAGTTGTAATCACTTTGCCAAAGGTCATGCCCAACCATTATATATGCACCTAAATTCAAATTATTGGCATGTGCAACATCTCATGGGATGAATCTACACTCATGAGCCAATTTTAATTTAGATTACATAACAACACGAAGGACTTATTACTTACCATGGAAAATCTTATAACATTCATTCAAGCCATTGCACAAGTTATTTGATGTGATAATATATGTTCTTCAAACATTGTTACAAGAAGTGTGGGGAGTTGTTGCCAATACAAAGGAATTTCACACCCTCCATGCCATCCCAATTAGTGGTGTCAACACCAAAAAACCACCCCATGCAAATTGGTAGGACTTAATTCAAGCCGTTCACATGACAAGAAAAATAACATCCATGTGCAAACGAATGTTGCTTATATTGTGGAAAACTAATTCATATAATTGGCAATTGTCCAAAGAAACAAGGTTAACACTCAACATGTGCCATTTCCTTCACCACCTTGTACTTCAAATAATTTGGAAAATGAGAATGTCCAATTTCAATAAGGACTGTAAGATTGAACCTCAATGTATATCATATGTTCAAAATGGCCCCATCTTATATTCAAACCCAATACTTTGTTTCCTACTATGTACTAATCATGATCAAATGTAACAAATGCACAACATTGAAAATTCAAACATTGTTTGATTTTAATGCATCTATGTGTTTCATTAACAAGGAGTTGGTACAACATAAGTTTTCCTTGGTGGAGAAGGTCACATTAGTAATAGTTGAAGTCATTTACATATCAAAGTCCCTTTTTAGAACTTGTGACACATGAAACCAAAATGTTGAAAATTACCATTGAATTACATTATAACAAAATTGTTTTCAATGTCATTTCATCCTTAGGTTTTTTCATGTTAAGGGATTCCATTCAAGATTTTTTTTCAAAGACTTTTTAAAAATCTTTTAATAGTCACATTGAACTTTGGTGCATAGAATTAAAGCCACATGGTAATTTTTGTTTTAATAACAAATAATGTTGATTCAATATTGCAAGAAAAAAAAATTAAATTTCCAAAAAATGGAATCCTTTTGGAGTTTTTTTTTGGTTGTGAAGACACCCCTCAACAAACCATGTCATCATTGCGTTATCTTGGTTCACCTTGAATAATTCACAAATGGATTGACATATAAGAAAATTTCATTTCAAGGCATTGAAAGAAGAAACATTCAAATGCAAGGCCCCTCTCATAAACATGTTTCGTGAATACCATGATTATCACCTAGGTGTGCTTAAAGATGATCCAACGAGAGGTTGATGCATGTAGAACTTCAAGTAGGATAAAAGTTTTAGTGCTATGCAAGGATCCAAACATTCAAGGCCTTTGTTTATGGCAGCAAAATCTTCCATGCAAGTTGGAGAAGAAAGGAGATGCATTCTTGGTATATGTTCATATAGCATAGGATCTTAGGATAAAACAACAGGAGATCATGTTTCAATACAAACACTATAAAAACGTTTTTGAAAAAAAAAATGTTTACTAATTATTTAAACACTAGCCATATGATTGTGTGATCGGCCTTGAAGAAGGTGCACAACCCCCATTTGGCCCCATCTTCAACTTTCACAAGATGAACTTGCTTCACTTCAATAATATATTAATGAAAATCTTGAGAAAAGGTTCATTTGAAATTTTTAGCTAGTTCATTGATCTTGTTTATCAAGAGGAAGGATGACACTTTACGAATGTATGTCAATTATTGTGGGTTGAATCGAAATTAGATTTCATGCCAAGTTGGAGAATTGTGAATTTTATCAAATCAAAGAAGAATCTTAGGTTACATCAAATCTAAAGATAACATTTGCATGGTTCCTCGCAAGGTTCAAACTATTGTGGATTAGCCACCCCAACCTATGTTTGTTATGTTTAATGTTTTCTTGGATTCACCAACTTTTATCAATGTTTCATTGTGCATTATTCCACAATAGTGGTCTTTCTTATTTGTTTGATTCAAAAGGATCAACCTTCTATATGGGGAGTTGAAGTTGAAATTGCCTTTCAATTTTTGAAGGTTTTCTTCACGATAACCCTATTTTTGATTTGTGTGAACCCTTCTATAATATTATTTTGGAGATGTATGTTTTTTATTTTGCATTAAACATTGTGCTCTCACATGTAATTCAAAGAGATGATCTTCATCTCGTTGACTTTTATTTTCATAATTTTTTTCCTATTGAAATTAATAATGATTTTTATGTCAACAAAATTTTGGCCATTGCAAATGCTTTTGAAAAGTGGCATCATTTACTAAAAGGACTACAACATGACATGTTTGTGTATTTCAATCACAAGAACCTTTAATATTTCATGATCATTTGTGTTTTGAATTGACATTTAGTTCAATGGGCATTTTTATTGCCTCGACTCCATTTTGTCATCACATATTGTCTTAGGCACTAATAAGGGAAATTAGATGCATTATCCCATCACTTGTACCTCATGTTTAAAGAGGAAAATGCAACCTACAATCAACAATGTGATGTCATCTTAAAGATGGAACACCTCAACTTCAAGCATTACGAGTAACTTCTAATGATAAAACCATTTTTTGTGAGATTCATGAAAATTTAGAAAAAAATCCCCTTGTTATTAACATCAAAAGCAATTGAAGAATTGAAATCAAGTTCAATTTTTTTCAAGTGATCATAATAGGTTCAAGTTTCATGATGGTTTGTTATATCATGATGGGCTCTTATATATATACTTGATGACTTTGTTTGACTCCAAATTGTGTAGGCCAAACATGAGACTTTAACTACATTGTAGATTCACAAGATCATGGAGTTAGTACTGCAAGATTACAAGAGGCCATAGTTTTGGAAGTAAGTGAAGGAGTTTGTTGGATCATGTGATGTTTATGTTTAAGCCAAGAATCCTTGTCATCTTTCTCATGGATTCCTTTAACAACAACAAATCTTTACATTGTTATGATTTTCAATATTCATAGACTTCATCATGGATCCTTCACTTTTTAATTCATATAACTCCATTTTGGTGGTGGTGGTGGAACACTTGATGAAGATGACTCATTTCATTCATTGTACTAAAATAATAACTAGGAAAAAAATTCAAGTTATTTCTTGGTCATGTATTTCAATATCATGGCCTCTTTAGAAATAATAATTGCATGACTATTTAATTTGACATTGATGATTCAAAGTTACTATTGACATCTTGATCCCATAATCTCTCTATATCTATCCAATTGATGGGCTCATTGTTTGTTTACAATCAAAGGACTACAAAAATAAAATCCTAAAATTTTAATTGAAGGTAATGAAGAACCTTTGTTATTGGGTCTTTTAAAAAAAGACTTTTATCTTGTTAACCATGAATAAATTGTGATTGGCACCAAAAAGAAGAAAACGACCAACAAATGAACTTGCAATGAACATTAATAATTAATGAATTGTTTTCAAAATGTGTGATCAAATGACACTTTACATGTCTTATTCCCAAGTCTTTCTTTTATAAGTAGAATTAACAAAAAAATCAACTTATGCTTGTCAACTATACTTTCATGAACTTGTTAACCCCAAAATAATTTTTTTTGAAAGAAGCAAGTTACCACATGAGCTTAAAGCCTAAGCTTAAAGTTTAGAATCGGAACTTGGGATGGTAAAACGTCTTCCCCCATGTACACATGCAAGTAAAACCCAAAAAATTAATCGCAACATGAATGTTATACTAATAAACTTGGAAGCAAACATGGGGATGAATGTAAGCATTCATCCTCATTATGGATGAGTGTTTTTTTCATTCATTTAATGTATGGATGATTTTTTTTTTTCATTTAAACATGTTTTTAATAAACAAAACTTCCATAAAATCATGGATGAATATTTTAAATTATCATTGAAATTTTATGGATAAATTATTTTTCCATAATTTTACGTAAATAGAGCTTCATGAAACACAATCTAATTACATATGATATAAAATTTGTTGAATAATATAATGTAATTCCATTATAGATTTATTTCATGGCTATGGTTTAAAACACCATTATTATAAAATGTCTTAATTATATTACCATTACTATGCTGACGCCCACCCCATGGTCACTATTCTTTTAAATTTTTTTGAAATAAAACGTTTTAAAAATTCTATTTATTTATTTATTTATTTTGACAAATTGACCTAATGTCATTGACGATGATGAGTTTTTTCCTTCCCTTCTTCTAAAGGTGCCACAACTTTTTTCAAATCTATTTATAATTGTCATCGGCAACAATGGGTTTTTTTTTTCTGCATTTTTCATCAAGGGTGCCATGACTTTTTAAATTTAACCAATGTTGTTGACAACAAGGGGATTTAAATGTTTTGGATAATTTAAAGTACATAATTTCATTAGTGATAATGGGTTTTTGAAAAAAAAAAAAAACAAAAATTCAGTTTTAGGCACCTTAATCAACATTCTTTAAAAAACCTGATATCATAGATGACAATGGGGTTTTTAAAAATAATTATTTATTTTTAAGGCACCTTGGTTTTCCACGAAGTAAATATATAATATTGTTGACAATAATTGGGTGGGGGATGACACTCGTTCCATAACAATATTTTTTGAATTGCTTAAAATTGTTCAGGAAAATTATTTCATAAAAAAAAAATTTAATCATTTTGGTCCCATCATCATATTTTTTCATACTATCACAATTTCATTATCCATCATTTATTAAATGACATTTAAGTTTGAGATATTAATATTTAGACAACAAATGAGGATGGATATAAATAATTTGAATTTATTTATTTTCCGATCATGGATGAATTTCATCCAATGAATTAATTATTTAATCCAAATCATAAATGAAATTCATCCATATGAAATCATTCATTTATGAACATATTCATCCATGTAGTTGGATTAAAATCACATTAAACTCTAAGTTCCAAGCTCAAAGCTCCAAACTAAAACTTCACCCTCATGCACAAGCCAACCTCTTTTTTGAAACACATATTGATTCATAAGATTTGATTTATTGAAGCCATGAAATGAACCTGCAACCATGGTGCACATTAAAGTTAGTCCAAAAAATTATTCATGAATCCAAACAAATAAATTCAATCCATTCCTCCTCCAAACAAAAAACCAAAATTTCAAAACAACATACAATCATTGACAAAAGCAATGGCGGCATCTATCAACTCAAAGAACACTTGATTAAGTAAAGTAGGTGTGCAAAAGAAGACCTTAAGTAGTCACAAAAATACAAAAATAATTTGACATCAAGGAAAGTTGAAAAAATTTGAATCCTTGCCATTTGAAAATTGAAAAGGTTTTATTAAAAGAAAGTTCAAGTTAATGTTGTAAGAAATGAATGACTTGATGGAGAAATATGATTGATTACAAGCTCAATGTAGAAATATGGAAGCATATGAGAAGCCAAAAACAAAATTGATGTTTGTAACACATGAAAACAAGAAGGAAGGAAAACAATAAAGAATAAAACACCCATGTTTGCAAGTGTTGCACTTTTTGAAAAAGTAAGTGGTTCACTTTTCAAAATGCTTGCTTGCAGATTTAGTTGAATAAAATAAGGGTGCCTTCAACTACACAAGCAAAAATAATGAATGTTTTTACAATAAAAATAATGCGAAAGGACTTAGAGGCAACCTTGCCCAACAAAGTAATCATGTTTTTTCAAGTTGGTCTCCTTTGTGGGTGACTTTAAGGATAACTCAAAGCTTGAAAAGAAGAAGTGCAATGGCATACCCAAAGACAAGGTGAGGATAACAATAATAATTGGAGGCTTTCATTGTGCCGTTTGAGGGAGGAACAAACAAGCTTGCAACTTATGGAGCTTGAAGGAGACATGGTGGTGTACTTTAGGCAATCACTTTAAAACACTTGTGTTTGTGCAAGACTTGCAAATTAGCACCACACCACTTAGAAGAGAGAGTGTTATACATCCCATCGAAAAAACTTAAAACTTGGTCTAGTAGTTTTTATGTGTATGTTTTGGGTTCCGTTACCCAACATAATTTCCCTCCACTATTTGAAGGGCATTTTAAAACATGGGATGCTCACATTGGTGAGCATTCTGTTTTTTGAAACATCGTTCTTCTTATACCCACCAAGTATCACAAGAGAATTTATAAAAAATTATGATCAAATCACCACACTTTTACACTCAGTTCGGGTCTGCCTTGGCTCCATCTCACAGGGGCCCTTATTTGACAATTTGTTTTTGTTTTTAACCTTTACCGTTAACTAAGCAGCCCCACTTATCCTCTTCACTCTTTTCCAGTTGTGGGCTGGTTTGCTAATGAGTAAGGGGGACCTCCCTCCTTCCAC
>Ga0116229_10014694_pt1 | contig 10833 bp, 5 predicted proteins | sample S1TSphgellanicum_3_FD_87313 | JGI IMG/M metagenome (GOLD analysis project Ga0116229, IMG submission 87313) | Host-associated microbial communities from peat moss isolated from Minnesota, USA - S1T2_Fc - Sphagnum magellanicum MG | ecosystem: Host-associated > Plants > Peat moss > Unclassified...
CGCCATTGGCCGACGCGCGGACGTCGCGGCGATGAGGCAATGACGAATGAATCAAAGACGTCCTCGCTCGATCGTCTAACGCAAGTTGTCCTGCATCGCCGTTATCAAGGACGATGTCAGCAATTCGAGGTTGGGCGACTGCTCGATGCGCGCGGCGACGCGGCCGTCCTGCGTCAAGACGAACAGCGCTGCCGTATGACTCATCCCGTACTCGTCGGGCTTGGGTCCGGTGGATTCGCGCCAATAGCGCACATGCAATCGAGCCGCGAATTGCGCGAGGGTGTCCGCGTCACCTCGATAGCCGCGAATGCGGCCGTCGAAAGCCTCTACGTATTGATGCAATACCGCGAGCGTATCCCGCTCTGGGTCGACGGTGACGAAGACGGGATCGATTTTGGCTGCTTGCGGGCCTAACGCAACCAGTGCGCGATGCACGGCGACCAGCGTCAATGGACAGACGTCTGGGCAGGAAGTGTACCCGAATACGACGAGCTGCAATGGCTTGTGCGTGCTGCCCTCATCAACGGCGTGCCCTAGATCGTCGACGAACCCTTGCGAGGATGCCGCTCGATTCGCGGCAGCCACACCGGCGAGGCTTGCGGCCAGAAGACCCATTGCGACGCTCGCGCAAAGACCGGTTTGCGCCCTACGCCGTCTGCGCTTTGTCGACATCGATGCGGACTCCGTGTTCTCGATTTAGCGTGACTGTGTCGATTTGCCGTTGCTCATTTTGCGATGAAAATGTGACAGCTATACGCTGCGGCCCGTGGCCATGCTCGTCATATTCCGGTCACGGGTGCGCATATATCCTGCGGTCTTGGCAGTGCCGATCCGGCATTGGACGGCGCGGGGAACCTGACTGCACATGTCGACAAATTTGGCTGTTCGTACGTCCGCAGCGATGCTCGCAGCGGTCCTGGCAAGTGGCAGCCTCGCCTCGAATGCCGCGGCTCCCGAACTACCTGATCCTTGCCCGCGTCCGCTGCCTGGCAGCCCAGTGCCGGAGCCCCGCGACTTGCGCAGCCAAGACGGCGTGCTGAACCTGGACCTCGCGATTCGCAGCCATCGTGAGGCAGACGGAACCACCCGCTATTGCTACGTGCTCCCGGACGGCACGCAATCGCCGACACTGCGCCTGCATCCTGGCGACCTGTTGACCTTGCATTTGAAGAACGAGCTGACTGCGGCCGCGACCGCAGCGCTACAGTTGCGCAGCGACGGCGGGACTTCGAACAAGGAGGCGATTTGCCGACCAAAACGCAAAGTATCGGCCGATCCCTGCACCAGCGGCTTGATGACGGCGACGTCGACCAACCTGCATTTTCATGGGCTCACGGTGCCGCCGCGATGCCATCAGGATGATGTGCTCAGGACCTCGATTCAGCCTACGGATCCGGCGTTCGAATACCGCTTCCAAGTCCCGCGCGACGAGCCGCCGGGGCTCTACTGGTACCACCCGCATATCCATGGCTTCAGCACCAGGCAGGTCGAGGGCGGTGCGTCCGGCGCCATGATCATAGAGGGGATCGAGCGCGCCAATCCGGACTTGGCGGGATTGCCGGAGAGGGTTCTCGTGATCCGCGACCAAGACCTCGTCAATCCGAATGCCCCGCCGTCGAAATCGGAACCGGTCGTGCCCAAGGTGTTGCTCGACCGGGATGGGGATGCGGCGAATAACGGCACGGGCTTCGGCAAGCCCGCGAAGGACTTGTCGATCAACTTCGTTCCCGTCCCGTATCCAGAGTATCCGACGGCGACGATTACGATGCGACCGGGCGAACGTCAGCTTTGGCGTGTGCTCAACGCCTCGGCGGTGACTTATCTGAATCTCGCGGTCCTGCAGCAGCGCGCGCCGCAGCGACTCGGAGTCGTGGCGATCGATGGGGTTCCCATCAAGACCACAGCGGCCGACTCCACCGCGGTTACCTGGGTCGACCATATTGGGGTGCCCCCCGGCGCGCGCGTGGAATTCATCGTGACCGGTCCGCCGCTCGGCGTGCCGGGGCTGCTCGTGACACGCACAGTCGATACCGGGCAAGGCGGTGAGAACGACCCGAATCGCGCGCTCGCGACGATCACGGCGATGACGGACGCACCCGAACCTCAGTCGACGCTGCCCGCATCGAGCGAGCCTCTGCCCGCATCCACCCTGCCCTGGTTGGGAGACGTCGCTCCGGTACGCGTACGCAGGCTTTATTTTTCCGAGAAGCTCGAAGATCCGAGCAATCCGAACAGCGCCACGACGTTCTTCATTACTGTGGACGGGCAGACTCCCGCGGCCTTCGACCCAAACTCCGAGGTCCCGAACATCGTGGTCAAACAGGGCGATGTCGAGGATTGGATCATCGAAAATCGCTCCTCGGAGTTGCACGCGTTTCACATCCACCAGCTGCACTTCATGCTGCGCGACTGGTCCGGGGTTCCGGTGAATGAGCCGTTTCTGCGCGACACGGTCAACGTGCCGTATTATCGCGCGAATTCCTTGACCTACCCGAGCGTGCGTCTGCGCATGGACTTTCGGGATCCCAATACCGTCGGCACGTTTGTGTATCACTGCCATCTGCTCGAACACGAGGATGGCGGAATGATGGGAACCATACGAGTCGAGCCGCGCTGAGCGCGTCGCGGAATTCCCAGAGGCTCCGCGACCGTCAACAAAACTTCATCATGGCGCCTTAGTGTGCGCAGCTGGTCGGCATCGTATTCGAACAAGAATCCAATGAACCACCGCGCGCTCATTGCCGTCCTGGCGGCCGTCTGCTTTTTGTCTGCACTCGGTGTTGTCGCTGTGCGCGTCGCTCCGTGGCACGGACCCGATGCATTGCCGATGCAGCCGCCGTCCGCGGCGCGCCGAAGTCAGTCCGTGGCAACGTCTCTGCCTGCCCCGGCGAGCCCATCGCAATCGCCCGCCCAGATAGTCGATGCAGCAGGGCATCCATCCCCGGAATCCCAAGCCGAAGACAATGCGGCTGCCAATCCACCCCCACAAACCTACGAAGACGAGCGCGCCGCGCGCATCGCTAATCCGCTGCGACCTGCGCGGACGAATTAGCCCGGCGGCAGACGCCGCCTGTGCTGTATTGCAATAGGCGCGGTGCAAGGGACCCATCGCGCCGGATCGTTCGCAGGGTGGAGGTTTGGTGTCCGCCTGGTGATATGAAACGTTCATCTGGTGAACACATCGAGGCAATGTCGGCCTGCGACCCTTTTCCCAACAACAACGGTCGCAGGCACTCGGCGACCCCAACACTCTGGGAGGTTCTACATGAGAATTCGAGAAATCGTCGCAGGCACGCTGCATGGCGCGAGGCAGGCAGCGATATCGCTTGCCGTGCTGCAATTGACTGTGGGGCCGGTCGTCGTAGCGGCTGCCCAAACTGTCACAGCACCTGGCGATCTACCGAGCCCAGGTACGCTGGGCAACCCCGTCTCCCCGATCAAGCACGTCATCGTCATCATCGGTGAGAACCGCAGCTTCGATCACGTGTTCGCGACCTACAAGCCCAAGCCGGGTCAAACGGTACACAACCTTCTGAGCGAACACATCATCGCACTGGATGCGAATAACAACGCGATTCCCGGCCCGCGCTTCGACAAGGCGGAGCAGCTTGCGGCGAGCGATGTCGGCCCGACGGATACTTTCTTGTTGAATCCAGTCAAACAGCCGTTTCCCGGCAATGCCCTTCCGGCTCCGCTGACCGGTGGTGCGCAGGGTCCCGAGGGGTATTTCACGCCGAGCGCCAGCTGCTTTGGGGCCACCGGCGCCGCGGCAGCCGCCTGCGCGCAAGAGGCGGTCTATCTTGCGCAAATCACTGAAACGGGTCTGCCCAATGCGACCGATGCCAACGGCCTGAGCTATTACCAATCTCTGGCCGCCGGCGGCACGATCCTGAACGGCGGCGTGCCGGATACGCGCATTCCGAATGTCAATAATCTTCTGCCTGGCCCCTACCAGCTGACGAACAGCACGACGACCAGCAGCCCGACCGCGTTGTCATACACGGACTACTCTGCGAGCCCAGTTCACCGCTTCTATCAAATGTGGCAACAGCTCGATTGCAGTGTCGAGCACGCGTCTTGGCGGAATCCGTCAGGCTGCGATTCGAAGCTGTTCTCCTGGGTCGAGGTCAGCGTTGGCGCCGGCACCAATGGCGTGGCACAACCGCAGCCGTTCACGAATGCCACCACCGGCGAGGGTTCCGCCGCGCTGGGGTTTTATAACGTTCAGCAGGGCGATGTGCCCTATCTGAAGTTCCTGGCCGACAACTACGCCATGAGCGACAACTTCCATCAGTCCGTCAACGGGGGCACCGGCGCGAACCACATCATGCTTGGTCACGGCGATGCGATCTGGTTCAGCGACGCCAACGGGCGTCCGGCGGCTCCGCCGAACGGTACAACCGTATTTGCGGGCACGCCGAACGCCGGTATTGTGAACGAAGTCGAGAACCCGAACCCTGCTGCCGGCACCAACAATTGGTACAGCCAGGACGGTTATGGCGGCGGGGGCTACGGTTCTTCGGTGTATGGCGGCGGCTCCTATAGCGATTGCTCCGACCCGCAACAACCGGGTGTCAAACCCATCCTCGAGTACCTCCGTGCGGTTCAGATCGATCCCCGCTGCGAGCGCGGCCACTACTATCTGCTCAACAACTACAACCCGGGCTACTTCGGCAACGGCAAGAACGCCTTCACGGATACGAATCCGAACAACACGCCATTCACGATTCCGCCGTCCTCGACGCGCAGCATCGGTGACAGCCTGATTGAGGCCAATGTCTCGTGGAAATACTACGGCGACATGTGGAACAACTACGTCAACGATCCGTATCAGCTGAACTACGGCATTCCTGGGCCGACGTCGGACGAGTACTGCACCATCTGCAATCCGTTCCAATACGACACGTCGATCATGTCGGATCCGAACAAAGTGGCGGGGCATCTGCAGGACACGGTCGATCTGTACGCTGACATCAGCAACAACACCTTGCCCGCGGTGTCCTTCGTCAAGCCGAGCGGCTTGGTCGACGGTCATCCCTCCTCGTCGAAGCTCGACCTGTTCGAGGGCTTCGTGAAGAAAATCGTGGACCAGGTGCAGGCCTCGCCCTATGCGGCGGACACGGCCATCTTCATTACCGAAGACGAGGGCGGCGGTTACTATGACTCGGGCTATGTGCAGCCAGTGGACTTCTTCGGCGACGGCACGCGCATCCCGATGATCGTCGTTGCGCCACACCTGAAGACGCAGGGCTACATTTCACACCGGTACGCGGACCATGTGTCGCTGCTGAAGTTCATCGAGCGTAATTGGCGCTTGGCACCGGTCACACAGCGCAGCCGGGACAACTTCCCGAACCCGGTCTCGCTGCCGGAAAATCCGTACGTGCCGCTCAACTCACCGGCCTTGGACGATCTTTTCGACTTCTTTGACTTCGGCCACGCCAAACTCTAAGCCTGAAGCACCCGGCGCCGATCGAGGCGCCGCAGGGATCGCCGGGGGGCTACCGAGAGGTAGCCCCCGTTTTTTTTGGGCTTCGCCCGCCAAGGCGGTGTGTGAGCAGCCGTTGCAACTTCGCTGTGTGCGCCCCGGTTCATGACTATCTCGAGCTTTCGGGCATCACCATTGCAGCATGGCGCGCAGATGGAAATATCGCCCGATCACGTCGTAGGTGTTGAGGTTGGTGTTGGATACGCCATCGATGAGGGTCGGCGGCTTTTGATCGAAAATGTTGTCGATGCCGAAGGCGAAATCGAATTTCCCGGCGCGCCATCCGGCGTTGAAGTCATGATAGAAAATGCCCGGGGCTCGGCTGAAAGGTGAACCTGGCGTCAGGCCCAGAACGCGGGCGGGACCGATAAACCTGGCGCTCCAGCCGGCCGACCAACCGGATCGCTCGAATTCAAGCGACAGCAGGCTTTTCAGCCGAGGCAATCCGCCGGCGTCCGTGACGTTCGGGAACGTACCGGCTTCTTGAATGAATGCACTGCCGGGAACCTCTTGAACGAGATAGTCGAGCAGATACGCGCTGTTCCAATCGATGCGAAGCGTTCCTCCCGCCGCCGGTTCGAATCGGTGGTTCAGGCCGACATCGATGCCATCGGTGACGATCCCGCCAATGTTTTGATCGGGCGCGTAGATGCGTGAGATCTGCCCGACGCTTGGACCGGCCGGGGTCCTCGTGATCAAGGAACACAGCGGACTCGAGAGATTGACGCTTAGGAAGCACTGATTGGGGATGTAGTTGGGATCGGCGTCCGTAAGCGAGTCGATCGCATTACTCACCGTGATCTTGTAGTAATCGATCGAGATGGCCACCGGACCGAGCAGACCCGGCTCGGTCTGCAGGCCGACGTTGTAGCTCCGTGATGACTCGGGCTTCAGGTCCTCGTTGCCGCCACTCGCCACTTGGATCAATGGCGATGACTGGCGAAACGTCGCAGGCAGACCGAGCGATCGGCAGTTCGCCGCGACCACCGAATTCGTCAAGAGTCCATTGGTCGCGTCACACGGGTCGCTGATGTCGAGCAGGCTGGTCGTGCTACCGGCGAACGCCTCGGTGATTGCGGGCACGCGGCGCGCCGTTCCCAGGCCGCCGCGAAATTGCAGCCCCTGCACGGGCGCCCAAGCAAGTGCCAGTTTCCACACGGGGAAATGGCCGAACAAACTCGTGCTGACGTAGCGCCCGCTCAGCTCGGCCGTCAGCGATTTGGCAATCTGGCGGTCTCGCAGGAGAGGCAGATCGAGATCGACGGCGGCTTCGCGGGTATCGTAGCCGCCTTCGGTCACGGCACTTGCACCGCCCGCTTGGTCGCCGGCCAGCACGACCGCAGAGGGTATGGTTTGACCGTACTCTTTGCGATATTCAGCATCCGCGGTCGCCACCCATTGAAGATCGGGCAGCACGTGAAACTCCTGGGTCAAGCCCGCCTGCGCAACGCTTTCCAGATATTCCGACTGCGTCAGGTCCGTGTACCGAAGGTACGAAACCGCAGCAGGCGATAGGTTGCCGGCGCCGAAGTAATCGGCAGAGACGCAGCCCTGGCTCGCGGGACACTGTGCCGGATCGTTGCTCACGGTGTCGAGGGCTCGGGTCAGATTGACGGAGTTACTCGTGTCGTAGCTGGTCCGACTCTCGCCGTGGTTGAAGCTCAGCGACCATTTTGTGTCCGAGGAGAGCCGCCCCTCGAGCCCCGCGACGACACGGAAAACTTCGGTATCGCTGCGCGTATCGAGGTTTCCGACTTCGCCCAGCACGCGTTGCAAGGTAACCGCCTGCCCGTAAGGGTTGTAAGGATTGTCCGCGGGAATCACGAAGCCATCGGGATTCTTCGGCGTACCGCCAAGCCCGAGAATCTGGGGCGGCAGCTGCGTTTCAGAAACCTTGTCGCTGTAGCTCAGTTCCGAAAACGCGGACAGCCGATCCGAAAGATCGTAGTGACCGATCGCATTCAATGCGGTTCGATTGAGTCCGCCCCGCAAGTACGACTCCACCGAGGTGTCGTAATTCCCCGTGGAGGGGCCGACAGGGCCGCCGGCAGTCACCGCGTTACCGCTCAGACTTGCCGGACTGCCGCGCGTCACCAACAGCGTACCGTCCGCAGCGAGCGTTGCGGTGTCGATGGGGTCGCGCGCCCAGGGACGGGAGAACTGCATGATGGGATCCCGGCGCGTCCACGCGGCGCTGAGCGCAAAATTTCCGCGGTCCAGGTCCTCGCCAAAGGTGAGCGCTAGGTCGGCTGTGCCGCCATCCGAGTAGCCACTGATGCCTGAACCCAAGCTTGCCGTGAGCCCGGACAGATGCTGTTTCAAAACGATATTGACGACGCCCGCCACGGCATCCGCGCCGTATTTTGGAGCCGTGCCGTCCGGCATGACTTCAACGTGATCCACGAAGGCGGCGGGAATGTTCGCGACGTCGACTGCCTCGTCGGTTTGGATGCCGCTGAGAACCACCCTGCGGCCGTCGATCAGCACCAAGCTGCGATTGAAATTTAGGTTGCGCAGATCCAGAAACGAGACGCCAAATCCGCCGTTGTTTTGATTTTGATTGACCCCCTGAAATCCCATCGCCGGCAAGCGCTGCAGAATTTCGTCGATTGTGGCTGCCCCGCTGCGCGCGATCGCATCACCATCGATGATGGTCGTGGGCGCCAATTGGTCGCTCTGCGTTGGTTTTGGTCGGGTTGCGAGGACTTCGATCGCCTCGATGTCACCATCTTCTGCTGCGGCCGTCGTCGCGAGCCACCACGATAGCGCGGCGACCCCCATCGCGAGCGCGACCGAACCGCGGACACAGGGACGGGATGCGGCGTTCGAATTTGCGGGCATAGGGCGCAAAAGGCGCTACATCTAGCAATCGTTCATGACGGGAATGAGTCAATGCCGCATCGCAATTGCCGCAGACCCTGATCTCATTGTGGGCCTTGGCAAGAATCCGGCCCGGTACCGGTAAGAATTACAAAATTCGGTGCCCCGTCTGCCTGCGGGTGGCCTGACTCCAAGCCGTAGGGCGCCCCAGACCCTGCGAATGCCCACTCAGGCCCACGTGGCACAGAAACTGCAAGTGTTCCGAGGGTATCCCGTCGCATTTCAGCAGCCACTCCCGAGGCGCCATTGAACTATTTTAGGTCGCGCCGTCGCGCGCGTACGGCCTTGTATGACACGCCGGAAATGGAAGAACCCATTTCAGCGGAAATCTATAGCGTCGAACGACTCGAGCATCACGCCCAGTCCTTGGCGCGCGACCAAGACGTAGCCACGAAACCGAGTCCGGTCATCTCCCTTTATCGCCGCCTGCGCGACAATGCGGCGGTCGTGCAGGACGCCTATCAGCAACTCTCGGACGACTCGCGGGTGGGGAGGGCGTTTTCGCCGGCCGCGGCTTGGTTGGTCGACAATTACTACATCGTCGACGAGCACGTGCGGGCGATTCGCCGCGACCTGCCGGCGCAATATTACCGGCAGCTGCCGAAGCTCGCGCGCGGACATCTGCGCGGCTATCCGCGCGTCTACGGCATCGCCTGGGAGATCGTCGCGCATACCGACAGCCGCTTCGAGCTCGACACTCTGTTTCGGTTCACGCGCGCTTATCAGCAGGTGCAGCCGCTCACGATCGGCGAGCTCTGGGCGATCGCGATCACGATGCGTGTGGTCTTGATCGAGAATTTGCGCCGCTTGGCGGCGGGGATCGTCGATCGCCGCGCGCTTCGTGCCGAGGCGGACACGCTCGCCGATGCCCTGCTCGAGGAGTCGACGTCCCCGAAGGACCAGAGCGCCGGTCGCCTCGAACCGCTCACAGGCGAGTTGCTGCCGAATGCGTTCGCCGCGCAGCTCTTTCAGCGTCTGCGCGATCATGATCCGGCGACGACGCCGGCATTGCCGTGGCTGCACCAGCAGCTGGCGGCACAAGGCACGAGCGCCGATGAAATCGTGCACATCGAGCATCAACGCCAGGGCGCGATCAACGTCAGCGTTCGCAACGTCATGACGAGTTTGAAGCTCATCACCTCGGTGGACTGGGCGAAATTCGTCGAAAGCGTGAGCCTGGTCGATGACGTGTTACGCGACGAAAGTCGATTCGCGGCGCTGGATTTTCCGACGCGGGACGCCTACCGGCATGCGATCGAGGATCTCGCGCGAGGATCCGACCGCAAGGAACTCGAAGTGGCGCGGGCGGCGCTCGAGCTTGCGAGTCGCACCGGCGAGACGCCGCGTCTGCGCGATCCGGGATATTACCTGCTGGCCGCCGGACGGCCGGCACTCGAGGAGACCCTCGGCTATCGAGTTCCCTGGAATCAACGCATTGCGCGCGACACCCGAGCGGCCGGCTTGCGCGGCTACGCAGGCGCGATCGGTGTGCTCGGGACGGCGATTATTGCGCTCGCGGCGGCAGGCCTGGGCCTGCGCATGGATGCCAGCCTGGGCGACTGGGGAATCGTGCTGGAGGCGCTGGCCGGCGCATGCGGGCTGATCCTCTCGCTGGACGTCGCGGTGAGCGTCGTCAACCTCTGGGTTACGCACACCTGCGACGCATCGGTGCTGCCGGCGTTCGAATTCGCCGACGGCGTGCCCGCGGAATTTCGCACGATCGTGGTCATACCGACCTTGCTGACCACGTTCGCGGACATTGACGAGCAGATCCAAAATCTCGAGGTGCATTTTCTCGCAAGCCCGGACGGCGACATTCGATTCGCCCTGCTGTCGGACTGGACCGATGCCGCCACGGAGACGACGCCGGAGGACGCCGCTCTGCTCGCGCACGCGACGGCCAAGATTGCCGTTCTGAATTCGGCGTATGGACCCATCGGCGGCGAGCGGCGTTTCTTTCTGCTGCATCGGCATCGCCTGTGGAACGAGCGGCAAGGTTGCTGGATGGGATGGGAGCGCAAGCGCGGCAAGCTGCATGAGTTCAATCGACTGCTGATGGGCGCGAGGGACACGAGCTTCGTCGACGCCAAGAGCGGTCCGCCGACGGTCCCAACCGGGATTCGCTACGTGATCAGCCTCGACGCCGATACGCGCTTACCGCGCGGTGCGGCACGCCAGCTGATCGGCAAGATGGCCCATCCACTGAATCAACCCGTGATCGATGCGGCGAGTCGGCGCATCGTCGCGGGCTACGCGATACTGCAGCCGCGCGTGACGCCGTCGCTGCCCGCGATCGCCGAGGCCTCGATTTTCCAAAGCGTCTTCTCAGGACGGGCCGGCATAGACCCGTACGCGTTTGCGGTTTCGGACGTCTACCAGGACTTGTTTCAAGAAGGCTCGTACAGCGGCAAGGGTATCTACGACGTTGCCGCCTTCGAGGCGGCGCTGCGCGGCCGCGTCGGTGA
>Ga0116229_10014696_pt1 | contig 10832 bp, 9 predicted proteins | sample S1TSphgellanicum_3_FD_87313 | JGI IMG/M metagenome (GOLD analysis project Ga0116229, IMG submission 87313) | Host-associated microbial communities from peat moss isolated from Minnesota, USA - S1T2_Fc - Sphagnum magellanicum MG | ecosystem: Host-associated > Plants > Peat moss > Unclassified...
CGTTGCGGTCCTGTCAGCCCTTCGACAGGCTCAGGGTGACAGAGGGGTGCGCGCTTATCGATGCCGCCCTGAAACTTTCGTCCTTCGACCGGCCAAGGGTGACAAGTCGGTTCGCCGCTATCGATGTCACCCTGAGCCTGTCGTCCTCACCCTGAGCCTGTCGAAGGGCGACAAGCTCAGGATGACACATCGCTGTCGCTGTTATCGTGACAAAGGGCGGGCGCTGAAACTCTTGGCGCGCGTCGCCGTACATCGTGGGGACGTTCGCAAGACGCGTACGTCTCACCCTGAGCGAGTCGAAGGGTCACGTCACCCTGAACGTGTCGAAGGGTCACGTCACCCTGAACGTGTCGAAGGGTCGGCAGTGGAAACGGCACTGCCGTTGCTTAATGAGGGAGAAACTCTTCATGAATGTCACGATATCGAATCGACATGCCTGGAGCCCGAAACTGATGGCGCTCGCGCTTGCCGCCTGCTCGGTTAGCCCCTTCTCCGAAGCCGCGCAGGCATCGACCGGGACCGCGGGCGCAGCGGCGCCGCGTTCGTGCCCTTCGGTGGATCGGCCCGCCTCGATCTTGCGAACGGCAACTCCCGAAATTCCGCCGCTTGCGAAACTCGAAGGCGCATCGGGCGACGTCCTCGTGCGCGTCGACCTGAGGCCGGACGGTAAGCTCGAGAGCGCGGCTATCGCGCAGTCATCCGGTAACGCAGCCCTCGATCGTGAGGCGCTTCGAGTCGCGCGCGAGACGGAGTACGGATCCGGCGTCGAAAGCTGCCATGGGATTTCCGGCTCTTACTTGTATAAGGTGAGCTTCGGCTCCAACGCTTAGAGACGAAACGAGGAAGGCGGTGGCGGCGGGTTTACCTCCCGCCGAGCGCCGTCGCCTCGAGGCGCGGTGCGGCCGTCGAATCGTGCGCCGCGAGGATCTCGAGGGTGCCGACGTGCTTCTCGAGTTCGAGGACGCGGCGACTGCTTTCGCGGAGTTGCCTCGCGTTGCCGACTCCGGGCACGACGCCCTGTTGCAGCAGCTCGCACGAGTACGTAAGGTCCCCACAGAGCAACAGCGGCGTCGCGTCCCCGTCACGAACCAGAAGCGACATCGATCCGGGCGTGTGGCCGGGCGTGGGAATGAGCACGAGCGAGCCGTCGCCCATCAGATCGTGCGCGGCCGCGAACGGGAACGGCGCGGCGGACGACGGCGAGAACGCGATTCGCTTCCACGTGAGCCCCGTGAGATCGATGTGGTCGCGGAGCACGCCGGAGAGTTCGGGGAAGGGGGCACGCATCGTTTGCCATTCCTCCTCGCTGACGTACAGCTCGGCGTGAGCGAGTTCGCCGAGGGCGCCGATATGGTCCTGATGAAGATGTGAGATCACGACTTTGCGCACGTCGCGGATCGAGTAACCCGCGCGGTCCATCAGCACCGGTAGCGTATCTTCCTGCGCGATGGTGAACTGCGCGAGCCGGCTATAGATGCCGCGCAGGGCCTTGGGAAAATACTCGGGATCGACGACCGACGCGCGATCCTGCCCCGCGTCGAAGAGGACCAGGCCGTCGCGGTGTTCGATGACGTAGACGTTGATCGGTAGCGGCTCGGTCCAGCGACGCGACGTCAGCAGCCACCACAGTTCGGGCGTGCCGTTCGAGGCGACGTGTTCGGGGCGAATGCGCACGGTGCCCGTGCTCAGCGCGCGAACGCGCGCGACGGCTCCGCCGCGGCGGAGCGGTGTCAGAGACATAGTGCTTCGAGTACCTTTCTCAGACCCGGCACGTAGCTGCGCGCCGGGCCTTCGAGATCTTGAAAATAGTGTTGGCGCGCGAATTGCGCGAGCGTGCCGATGATTGCGACGACCACGAGCTTTGGATCGAGGCCGCGCGCGAGCGCTCCCTCCTCGCGGCCTTCGCGAACGACGGTCCCGAGCAAGCCGACGATCGACTTGCGGGCCAGGCGGCGGCCGACGACCGGCCAAAGCTCGCGCAAGTTCTCTTGCACGAAGAGCAGCGCGCGCGCATCCGCGGGGTCGTCGAGGAGGGCCGTGTAACGTTCGACGAGGGCGCCGAGCCGCGGAGCGAGGCCTTTGCGTTCGTCGAGCGCGGCGTGGAGTTCGTCGCTAAATCGCACGTAACACTGCGTGAAGAGGGCGGCCGCCAATTCGTCCTTGGAGCGAAAGAATTTGAAGAGTGCGGGGTTGGTGTAGCCGGCTTCGTCCGCGATGTCGCGGATCGTCGTTCCGTTCCGGCCGCGTTCGACGAAGAGCCGCAGCGCGGCACCCAAGATCTCCACCTTCGAGGGCGGGTCGCCGTCGGCCGCATAAAACGGCCTCGGTTTCGCGGTTACCATGCGGTTAAGTTAGCATTTGCTAACTCTCGCTGTCAAGGAGCCTCGAGCGTCGGCAGGCCGAGCACGCGAGAAGCACCGTTCGCGGGTGGGTCCGAGATCGTGAAGGAATTGTGAAGTTTGGCGCGGCGCCGGCGACGCGTTTTCGCTCGTCCGCGGCCGGCAGAGCTTACTGCCTTTTCGACGATGCCGTAGGATTGGGCCGGAAGCGAAGCATATAACTGCGCTCAACACACTTCGGTCTGGTCATCCGGGGGGCGTGAAATTTTGAACAAGCCGGCGTTACCGTTAGCGAACGGGGCGAATAGCTGATTTTCGTGACGGCAGGAAAATGGGCGAAGAGCCTCGATTCCGGTCAACGCTTGCTCGCCGCCCTGGCCGTGGCGGTGGTCCTGGCGATCGTATGCGCGCTCCTCGCGATCGGCGCACCTGAAGGAAAACAAGTCAACTTCGTAGCCGCCCAGCGGCAAGCCGCCGTCGATGCGGCCGCGGCAAGCGCGGCCGATCGGGTTGCGAGTGACGCGGCGGCAGCCGTCGCGGCCGCCGCTCCCGCGCAGAAGGCCGGCGCGCGCAGCAAGGCTGCGCAGGCGCTGGCCGACGCAAAGCGGCTTCACGCTGCCGGCGATGCGTCCGCGGCAAGGGTGACCGCGCTGCAGCGCGCGCAGCTCGACGCGAGCGGTTCGGTGTATTTCGCGTGGTTCGGGGTCTTGGCGGTGGGGGTGCTTTGGCTCGTTTCGGCAGTCCTGGCCGGCGACCTCAATCCGTTCTCGCTCGCGATCGGTCAAGACAATCGCTTGAGCACATCGAAGCTACAGGTCTTGCTGTGGACGGCCTGTGTCGGCTTCGTGTACGCGATGATCTACGCGGATCGCGTGATCGTCTTCGGACACGTGGACCCCATCACGCAGATCCCGCAAAACGTGCTCTTCGCGCTGGGGCTCAGCGTCACGTCCGCGGTGGCGGCGAAGGCCATCACGAGTTCGCAAGTAGCCGCGGATCCCGATAGCAAGACCAGTGAGGCGGCCCCGTCGTACGATCCGAGCGCGCTCGTCCGCGACGATGGGGCCGACACGGCCAGCCTCACGAAAGTTCAGGTGCTGTTCTGGACGGTGATCGGAATCGTCGTCTACGTCAACAGCGCCTTTCACGATCTGACGACGCTCGTTCCGTGTACCGGACCGGCGTGCGCGTTTCCCGACATCGACACGACGCTCATGATTTTCATGGGGCTCGGTCACGCGACGTACATCGGGGGTAAGCTCGTCAGCAATTCGACCCCGACGCTCAGTAAAGCGGTCGCGTACGCCTGGGATGCCGGCACGCAACTGCCTTCACTCGCGCTGAGCGGCGCGAGCCTCGGAACCTCCGGCACGGTGCTCGTCGACGGCGCCGCGCTCGACGGCAAATTCGTCGACTCGTGGACGGCCACGCTGATCAAGATCCGGCTCGACCCGGCGCTCGGCCCCTGGTCCGTAGGCGAACAGATCGCCTTCGCCGTCAACGTCGCGGGGGCGCTCTCGTCCTCGACCAGCTACGTTTTCACGCCGGTGCAACCGCCCCCAACACCGGCTCCGTCGCAAGGGACGGCTCCGCCCCAACCCGCCCCCGTGCCAACCCCGGCCGGTTCCGCGCCGCCTCCCACAACGCCGCCCAGCTCCACGCCGCCTCCCGCAACGCCGGCCGGTCACGCGCCGCCTCCCGCAACGCCGCCCAGCCCGACGCCGCCCAGGCCCACGCCGCCTCCCGCAACGCCGCCCGCTCACGCGCCGCCGGCCGCAACGCCGGTCCAAGGGCTGCTTCACGGAATCGACGTGTCCTGGGCGCAAGGCATGAAGATCGACTGGGATGCGGTGCATCGCAGCGGGCTCGTGGATTTCGTCTACGCGCGCGCGACCTGCGCCGCCAATCCGGCGGACGACGATGAAAACTTCGTAAGAAACCACGACGAATGTAAGCGACTCGGCATCCCGTTCGGCGCCTACCATTTCTTCCTATTCACGGTGCCGGCCGCAGATCAAGCCGCGCACTTCCTGAGCGTGATCGACGGCCGTGAGGGAACGCTGTGCCCGGTCGTCGACGTGGAAGAAGAGAGCGGTTCCGGCGATTCGGTCGCGCAAATGATCGCGAACCTGAGCGCTTTTATCGGTATCGTCGAGCATGCGCTCGGCCGGGCGATGCTGATTTATACGGATCGCAACACCTGGAACACCGTGCTCGGTGGTTCCGACGCGTTCGCCGGCCATCGCTTGTGGGTGGCGAACTATACCTATAACCCCGACGTGCCGCCGGCCATGCCGGCGGGGTTTCCAGACTGGACGGTCCATCAGTATTCGGACAAGGGGCGCATTCCCTTGACGGAAGGCCCGCCCGGACCCGTCGACCTCAACGTCCTCAAAGCGCCGCTAGCGAACATCCAAGGCGCGCTCGTCGCTCCGCCGGCGCTCGCTCCGGCCTCCCCAGCATCTCCCGCTCCGGTTTCCCCACCAACTAGCGCAACGTCTCCCGCAACGCCCGGTGCGCTCGCCCGGCTTCGTTATGACGGCGTCGCCAAGAAGCTCGAGGGCAGCGACGCGCAGGGCCGGCTGGTGTTCAGCTACGATGCCCGCAACGACACTGTCTCCGACAAAGCGTGGAGGCTTCCGGACGCCGGCTGTCCCCCGGGCACATACCGGCTACTCGCGCCCGAATCGAACGATCCGAATCAGGCGTCGACCGCCGATAACGATTGGATCGGTGAGGGCTTGTGGTTTATCCCCATCGACGGCATCCCGAAACACGATGGTATCGGGATTCACGGAGGCGGCACGTGTCAGACGCCGCCGGATCGCAACGCGCTCTCGCCCCGTCAGGGCTGGTGCCCGACCGAGAACTGCATTCGCGTCCAAAACGAGGACCTGGCCGCGCTGGCCAAGCTTCCCCTTAACGGCAAGCCGATCGAGGTCGTCCAGCCTCCGGCGTGACGCGCGCTTATTCGCTGATGTGAAGGATAGTCGAAATGCCGATTCCGATTGCCGAAGGCTTCGCGGGCTCCCCCGCGACCTGGTTCTATTTGGATCGCACGGCGGGGACGCTTTCCGAAGCCGTTCCGGCGGCGCAGGCGTTCGTCGCTTCGGCGAACGCGACCGTCAGCATCACGCCGCGCTATTTCAATGCGCCGTCCCAGGCCGCGGGTTCGAACAATCAGACCAAGTTCGTGGGCCAGGGCAAGCCGAGCGCGTACCTCAAGGTTCAGCTCGATCAGAGCAAAGCCGGCACCTCGCTCAAACCGCTTTCATACGCGGCGCTCTATCCGGTCGTCAATAGTCCCAACGACGATATCGGAAGCGTGGTCTTCGGAGACCCCGCGAGCGGCGATCCGCTCTCCGAAGTTCCGCTGCCCGGCGGCGCCGGTTCGTTTCATACGCCGGTCACCGCGACGGTCGGCGGCACGAAACCCAAGAGTTCGCTGCTGAACATCATCTCGCAGGTCGTCGATCTGGCGGGCGGGGCGGCCGCGAGCACGTTGTTCCCGATTCCCGGTGCCGATCTCAGCATCGCCAAGAACATCGAGTCGCTGCTCAACGCCGGAGCTACGGCGTTCGCTCCCGAGACGAAGCAACAGTACTGGATCGACGACAGCGCGATCCCGTTAGCGGCGAATCAGGCAACCGCCCAGCAAGCCGATTCGGACACGCTGCAGCTTCCCGCGGGCACGACATACTTCGCGGTCTTCCAGCTCGGCGACAACGATGCGCTCGAACAGGCCATCAAACAAATCGCTGCGACCCCGGGCTATACGTTCGACATCGACCGCGGCGGACATCTGATCGCGACCGCGCAGAACGCTCCGGTCACCCCCAATCCCTTCGATAACTACATCTACGTAACGTACCGCGCCCTGGTGGAGCCGAGTTAGCGACTTCCGGCACCGTGCTCGTGCGGCAGGGATGCGACTCGGGATCGTGCGGGCCGCTCAGATGCCGAAGGAGCAGAACTTCGTCTCGACCCACTCCTCGATGCCGTACTTCGAACCTTCGCGGCCGATGCCCGATTCCTTGACGCCGCCGAACGGCGCCGCTTCGTTCGCCAGCATCACGTTGTTGATCCCGACCATGCCGCTCTCGAGTCCCTCGGCATAGCGCCAGGCCCGGGAAAGATCGCGCGTGTAGACGTACGCGGCCAGGCCGTAGGGCGTCGCGTTCGCGTGCGCGATCGCGGCGGCGTCGTCCGCGAACGTGGCGATGCCGGCGACCGGTCCGAACGTCTCCTCGTTGCTCATCAACATATCGGCGGTCAAGCCCGTCATGACGGTCGGCTCGAAGAACGTGCGTCCGAGCGCGCTCGGTTTGCCGCCGACGACCGTCGTCGCACCGCGCCGCCGCGCGTCCTCGACGTGTTCGGCGACCTTCGCGAACGCGGCATCTTCGATCAGCGGCCCGACGTCGATGCCGCTCTCGAGTCCGTTGCCGACGCGCAGCTTCGCGACCGCGGCGCTGAGCTTATCGACGAAGGCTTCGCGGACCGCCGCTTGCACGAACACGCGATTGGGGCTTATGCACATCTGCCCCGCGTTGCGGAACTTCGCGCCCATCGCGCCCGCGACGGCAAGGTCGAGGTCGGCGTCGGCGCAGACGATGAACGGCGCGTTGCCGCCGAGCTCGAGCGAGACTTTCTTGACCGTGCTCGCGCACTGCGCCATCAAGAGCTTGCCGACGGCGGTCGATCCGGTGAAGCCGAGCTTGCGCACCGTCGGATTCGACGTGAGCTCGGCGCCGATGAGCGGCGCGTCCTCGGCGTTGCCCGTGACCACGTTGAACGCGCCGGCCGGAATGCCGGCGGCTTCGGCGAGTGCCGCGAGCGCCAGCGCGGAGAGCGGCGTCTGCTCCGCGGGCTTGAGCACGAACGTACAGCCGGCAGCCAACGCCGGAGCCGCTTTGCGAGTCACCATCGAATGCGGGAAGTTCCAAGGCGTGATCCCCGCGCCGACCCCGATCGGTTGCTTGAGCACGACGTAACGCTTGCCCGCCGCGCCCGTGGGGATGACGTCGCCGTACACGCGCTTCGCTTCTTCGGCGGCCCACTCGACTTGCGCGGCACCGGCACCGATCTCGCCGCGCGCTTCGGCGAGCGGTTTACCCTGTTCGAGCGTCATGATGCGCGCGAGTTCGTCGGTGTTTTCGACGATGAGGTCGTACCAGCGCCGCAACGCCTTCGAGCGTTCTTTGGCCAGCTGCGAGCTCCAGGCCGGGAACGCCGCCGCGGCCGCATCGATGGCGCGGCGCGTTTCAGCCGTACCGAGGCGCGGAACGCTCGCGAGGTGCTCCCCCGTTGCGGGATTTCGGACGTCGAAGGTCCGGCCGGAGTCCGCGGCGATCCACGCGCCGCCGACGTACGCGCGCTCGCGCAGCAATGGAGAGATCGAAGCAGCAGTCGTCATCGCGAAGCTCCTTGCCGAAAAGAATTGCCCGAAAGCCGGCGTTCAGGCCGGAGAGATAAAGCCGTTGCCGGGAAGCGCGGCGGAACCGCGATAGAATCCCGGAAAAAGTCCCTGCGGCGCATGCACCCAGGGGTGGACGCAAATGCTCTCGAGCGTGATCCGCGCGCCCAACCGTTCCATATCGTACTGACAGTTGATCGTGACGCCCGGATAGCGCGCCATCACGTCGTTGAGGCGTTCCTCGTATTCGTTCATCCCGTCCGACCCGGGCGCGCCGCGCAGCGACCACGTCATCTCGCCGCTGATCAGCATCGTCCGGTGACCGCGCGCCAGGTGCCCGAGGATCGCCGACTCGACGAACGCGAGCATGCCTTCAACCGCGAACCGGCCGTCCGGCAGATACGCCTGCGGGGCGGGAACGAACTCGAGCAATTTACGCCGCGCGAGCTCGACCGGGTCGAAGCCTTCGGCGCGTAGCAACTCGCTGAAGCGCTCGGGCGTGGTCGCGTCGTGCAGATACGTGATCGGCGCCCCGCGCGCGGCGTGATGCACGACGAACGGCCGGAACATCCGCCACCACTCGTCCGGACTGGAGAAGTGTGAACAGACGTGACGGGAACCGCCGGCCGCGGCCGCCGCGTCGATGCACGCCATCGGCGAAGCTCCCGGCGTCGCCGTGCCGGCGTCGCGGAAATCTTCGCGCTTGCCTCCGGCGGGCGACGGCGTGTCCTTCGTTGCCGCGGCGGCGGACGAAACGAGGATCGAGGCCAGGTCGCTGACGGCGAAACGCCGCTCACCGCGCACGCCGACGCGGTGACAGGGAAGGTTGCCCGAGTTGGTCCAGCGGCGCAACGACGTCTTGCTGACGTTCAGATAGCGCGCTGCTTCCTCGATCGTCAGCAGGCGTTCACGATCCATTCGCTATTTCCATATATCTGTTTACTATTTCCATATATCTGATGAAGAACAGTACCATAACATTTAGGACCGACTTGGAGGATTTCGCCAAACGATGCGGTACCTGCGGGTACCTCCGGATAGCTAAGAATAGGTTTGTGCATTACCGGACGGCGCTCCCTAGCCCTGCCTATCTACGGCAATAATCGCTAAGGAGACCGTCAGAGCCCCGTTCACATCGTCGCGCGCCGGAACGGCGCGCCATTGAGAAGAGGAGCGGTTTACATGCAGATTCGCGGTCAGGAAGTCCTCATTCCCACGAGCATGGTCGGAAACTATCCGAACCCGCGCTGGTGGGACGCCGGGCTCGTCCGACAGTTCGCGGGCGACCAACTGTCGCCCGATGCGTTCCTGCGCGAGGCGTTGGAAGACGTCACCACCGCGCTCGCGCACGATCAAGAAAAAGCCGGTCTCGACATCATCTCGGATTGCCGAGTCCAGGGCGACAACTATGCCGAGCAGGCCGTCTATTATTATTACAAGCGGCTCGGGTACGACATCAGGGGGCCCTATCTGGCCTTCCCGATCTACAGCCGCCTCCACGCCGGAACCGCGTTCCGCGAGGTGCGCCGGCATGGCGCGATCATGGTCGAGCAGGCACGCGCGCTGAAAAACGCGACCGACAAACCGATCAAAGTTCAATACACCGGGCCGCAAGTGCTCGGGCAAGCGACGAACGACTTGCATTACAAGTCCAGTCGCGATCGCGCGATGGATATCGCCAAGGCGCTCAACGAAGACATCCTCGAGGTCGATGCGCTCGGCGCCGACTTCATCCAGATCGACGAGTTCACGTGGCCCTACGGCTTCGAAGACTGGGCGATCGAAGCGTTCAACCGTACCGTCGAAGGCGTCAAGAACGCTAAAATCATCGTGCACATCTGTTGGGGCAACTGGGGCGGCACGCCGGCGTACGTTCCCGACGGGACGGCCCAAGCGGGTGAGATATTCGACCTGGCCCAACGCAAGAGCGCCGGACCGGGCGCGATCGAATCCGTGATCCCGAAGTCGTACGAGGCGAAGATCGACGTCCTCAACGTCGAGAGCGCGGGCCGCCGCACCGACGACTTCAGCGGCCTCGACGTCGTCAAGAAGTACCCCGTGCCAAAGAACGTCGCGTTCTGGGCCGGCGTCATCGACGTCAAGACGACGATCACGGAGACGACGGAGCAAGTGGCCGAACGCATTCGCGGTCTGCTCAAGTTCGTGCCGCCCGAGCAGCTCGGCGTCACGACGGACTGCGGGCTCATCATGCTCCAGCGCCACATCGCGCAAACCAAACTGCACGCGCTCGCGATGGGCGCGCAGAAAGTGCGCGAGGAGCTCAAGACCAACCAGCTGGTCACCGCGTAGGAACGATCGCCGCGTTTGCTCGCGCCGCCGGCCTTCGCCGGCCGCGGCGCGACAAATCGTAGCGAGAGATCGCGCATGCCGATCCTCACGCTCGAGTGCCCCGATTGCGGTCACGTCTTCAACGGGGCCGTGCTCGCCGGCACGAAACCGCCGGAGATTTGGGTCTGCTCGCACTGCCGCGGTGAAGCGGCTGCGGAACGGCCCGGAGCACCGCGCCGGATGCATCCCTGGGAGAACCCCGATCACGCGGGCTGCGACTGCTGCGGGTAGCGTACGCCGCACGACACATGAAGCACTGTTGCGCCGCGCGCATTTCGCGCCGGCAGAAAGAAGGTAAAGGAACGCATCGATGAAGATCCGTGGTGAAGAAGTCCTCCTGCCCTCGTCGGCGGTTTCGGCGTTTCCGCGACCGCATTGGTTGCAAGGACGCGTCCTCGGCTCGCTGAACGAGCCCGTCTATCGCAGCCACAACCTGCGCGTCACCTATGAAGACGCCTCGAAGCTCTGCGCGCACGAGCAAGAAGAAGCCGGCCTCGACATTCTCTGTGACGGCGCCCAGTACTACGAGTGGGAGGCGCCCGGTTTCCAACTCGAGCCGATCTTCCATTTCATCCCGGAGAATCTCGGCGGCTTCACGCCGTACGGGCCGCCCGGCGACGGCCAGAAGTACAAGCCGTTCTACAAGGCGATCGTCGCGAGCAAGATCGAGTGGAAGCGGCCGATCTTCGAACCCGTCGTCTACGCGATGCAGAACGCGACGAAGAAGC
>Ga0116229_10014697_pt1 | contig 10832 bp, 6 predicted proteins | sample S1TSphgellanicum_3_FD_87313 | JGI IMG/M metagenome (GOLD analysis project Ga0116229, IMG submission 87313) | Host-associated microbial communities from peat moss isolated from Minnesota, USA - S1T2_Fc - Sphagnum magellanicum MG | ecosystem: Host-associated > Plants > Peat moss > Unclassified...
ACACCGTCTTCGCCGGCTACGTCCGTATCGTGCTGGCGCGTTGGGGCGATGCGCTGCTGCCCGAGGCGCCGCCTTTTGTTGCTGCCGCCCTGACGCCGGATGCGGCGGCGACGCAGTTTCCTTACGATGCCACGATCGCCGGTTTTTTTTCTCCGCCGCCGGCGCAGGATGGCATCCCCCGCCTCGTCGCGGCCCTCGCCAATCCGGACGCGCCGGCGCGCATGTGCTTTCCCGGCGGCATTGACCAGCCCGCCGTCGCCGGCCGGCTGCAGGGCGCCACGGTCCTCAACTTGCAATACCAAAAAAACCGCTGGGTCACGGTCGATGGCGGCTACCAGTCCCGCCGCATTACCGACGGCACGCTTTGCCAGATTTCCGGCCCGGTGGCCGCCAGCATCGGCGCCACGGTGCAGGGGCTGCTCGCGCCCCAGGGTGGCTGCGCCACGCCATGGGGCAGCGTGCTGTTTGCCGAGGGTGATGCCGGCCCCTGGCTCACCCGCCTTGCCGGCACGGATGACGGCTATTCTGATCCCGCCGAGGCGCCGCGATTCGGCTGGATCACCGAGCTCAACCCGCTCGACCCGCTTTCTATTCCGGTCAAGCGCACTGCCTTAGGCCGTTTTTCCCGCGCCGCCGTGTCCGCGGCGCTCACACCCGACGGGCGGCCGGTCGTTTTTATGTCTCAAGACGCCGCCGCCGGGTTTTTATTCCGTTTTATTGCAGCAACGAACGCCACGGATGGCACCGCTCTTGATTCCGGCGTTTTGGCCGTCGCCCGGATCGACGACGACCAGATAAAATGGATCAACCTAGGCAACGACATTCCGTCCCTGGCCGGCGCTATCGGCGCCGCAGCGGCGGCCGGCGGCTCGCCCTTTGATTCGCCCGGCGGCATCGCCATTGGTAACGGCGTGATGTATCTGGCTTGCGGCGGCAACCCGGCGCGCGACCCGGTGGACACCAACGCGCTGAATCCCCGCGCCGGCGATGACAATGGCCATATCCTTGCCCTGCATCCCGCCGGCGGCGATCTGACAGCCGCGACTTTCGACGGCGAAGTCGCCATCGCGGCCGGCAACCCGTCCACCGCCCAATTCACCCAATACACGCCCGGCTCCAACGCGTGGTTCACAAAGCCCCGTACCCTAAACCTGGATTCAACCGGCCAACTCTGGATCGGCACCGACCAGGGAGGAAAAATTTCGGATACGGCGGACGGGTTGTTCGTCATGCAGACCGCCGGCCCCAGCAAATTTTTGGTCGACGCCGCCTATCTGGCGCCGATCGGCGCCGCCATTGGCGGCGCCGCTTTCGATCCCGGCACAAAAACCATTTTTTCCATGGTCCGTCACCCCGGCGCGACGCCTGGCGCAACGTTTGACAACCCCGCCACGCGCTGGCCCACTTTGCGCCCTGACATGCCGCCGCAATCCACCCTCATTGCCCTCATCACCAGCTGATGCCCCTGACCATCACCCAACTCGCCTACACCGACCCGGAGTTCGAGACCTGTTTTCAGATCCGCGTGGAGGTTTTCGTGCAGGAACAAAACGTGCCCGCGGAGGAAGAGCGCGATGAATTTGACGAAACCGCCCTGCACTTCCTCGCCCGGAACAACGGTAAACCCGCCGGCACCGCCCGCGTGCTGCAAAAACCCGGCGGCATCGCCAAAATTACCCGCGTTGCCGTGAAAAAATCCGCCCGCGGCCTCGGCATCGGCGCCGCGCTGATGCGCCACATCGAAGCCAATGTGACGGCGGAACAATACATTCTGGACGCCCAGACCCAGGCGCAAAAATTCTACGAATCCCTCGGCTACAACGCCATTGGCAAAGAGTTCATGGAAGCGGGACTTCCGCATGTGCACATGTTCAAAAACGGTAAATTTTAATCCCGAATTAACCGTTATGGCGAATAACCGCCGGCATGACCGAACCCGTGAAATCCCGCGAAAATGCCGCCCGCCTTCGCTGAAACCGGGATACCGCGTCAGCCCAACCCGTACCGCTGGGGCAAAACCGCGCCCCCGCCGGACCCGGACTTCGAACCGCGGATCGAGGCGCTGCTGCACGCCCGCAAACCCGGCTTGCCGCTGCCACCGGATATTTTCGCCCTCTACCAAGCCGCTATCCGGCGCACCGCGCACAAAACCGTGCTGCGCTGGGCCATCCTTGCGGCAATTATCAATCTCGGCGCCGGCAGTTTTGATTTTGCTCTGTTCCCGAAGCAATTCATCCCGCTGGACGAGCTGTTCCATTGCCTCTCCAGCCTCGCCTGCCTGATCGGCGCCAGCCTGTTCAACCGGCCAAAATTTTCCTCCATCCAGCAGGCCGGCATCATCATCCCTTGCCTTCTCACCGTGCTCGCGAACGGCATCACCGGCGCCATGTGCGGTTCGCTGCTGCTGCGCGATGAGCTGCTCGGCTACGGCGTCATCCTCGTGCTCACCGGAATCATGTTTTTCCCGATCGGCATTACCTACACCATCGCGATGGCGGTTCTGGCCTGGCTGATCATCGCCGGCTTCACCGTCTCGGAGCCTTTGCCCTCGGCGGCCAGATGCCAGAGCCTCGCGGTCTATGCCGGGGCGATGGGCTCGCTGATCTGGGGCCGGCACATCCTCAACAACCGTCAAGTCCAACTGTTCCTGCTCAACACCCGCGAGGAGTTGCGCGCCGCCCGCGCCGCCCAGCTGAATGAGCGGCTCTCCAGCCTCGCCTATACCGACCCGCTGACCGGCATCCCCAGCCGCCGCTATTTCGACGAAATCTGCGCCAGCATGAGCGACACCACGAAAAACCTTTTTCCTCTCAGCCTCTGCATGATCGATATCGACCATTTCAAAAGACTCAATGATAATCTCGGTCATCTGCAAGGCGACCGTTGCCTGCGCATCATCGCCAAGGCGATCCGCGCCCAGCTGCGCACCACCGACATCCTGGCCCGCTACGGCGGCGAGGAATTTGTTTTGCTTCTCCCCGGCACCAGTGCCGCGGCGGCGCGCGACACCGCCGAGCGGATCTGCGGCGCCATCGCGTCACTCAATCATCCGAATCCCGGTTCGCCATTCGGCCGTGTCACCGCCAGCTTCGGCATCGCCACCGCGGCAGGGCCGCCGCTCGCCATCCAATCCCTCATGGAGGCGGCGGACGCCGCCCTCTACCGCGCCAAATCCGCCGGCCGCAACCGCGTCGCGGCGTGAGAAAAGTAAAGAAAGGCAAGCAAGAACGCGCTTTTTGAAAAAAGCCCCTCCGCGGGGAGCGGCGGTAAAAACTTTTGTAAACTGGGCCATGGGCACTGGCTCCTTCACGTCATGCCGGCGAAAGCCGGGATCCATGGCTGCCTTTCTGACAACTGAAAACCGACGACTGACGACTGTTTCCACATTTTACAAAACTGCTGAAGACAGTAAACTTCTTCAAAGGACCCGGCGAATCCACATGCACATACGCGCCTCCGACAACCAATCGCTCGCCCCGGAACCGCCGGACCTCGCGAGCCGCATCGAAACGCTGCTGCTCTCCGGCATGGCCAGCACGCGCCTGCCTTCCGACATCGCCGGCCTGCACCGCAACGCCACCCGCGCCACCGGCCGCACCACCACGCTGCGCTGGTTCATGCTCGCCGCCGGCTTGAACCTCTGCAACGTGGGCTTCGATTTTGGCATGATCCCGCCGCATGTTCTGGAGATGGACATCATCTTCCGGCTGATCATTTCCCTCGGCTTCGCGCTCGGCGGCCTGCTGTTCCAGCGCGACGCGCTGATCCCCTACGAGCCCGCCATCGCCCTCATCCCGTGCCTCGTCACCATGATTCTGGCCGGCACCACCGGCCTTGCCAGCGGCGAGCCCGTGCTGCTGGAGCGCCTGCTGACCGACAGCATGGTGGTGGTGCTGACCGCCACCATCTTCCTGTGGATCGACATCATCTATATCTGCTGGCTGGCCGGCGCGGCACTGTTCATCATGTCCGGCTTCATCATCGCCTCGCCCATCCAGCCGCCGGCCGCCAAGGGCCAGATCATCTTCTTCTACGCCGGCGCCGAACTGGCGCTGGTCTGGGGCCGCCACATGCTGAACCTGTACCGGGCCAGGCTGTTTCTCCTGAACACCCGCGATGATCTGCGCAACGCCGAAGCGATTCGCACCGCCGCCATCCTGTCGCGCGAAGCCTCCATCGACCCGCTCACCAATGTCGCCAACCGCCGCGCCTTCGACGATATGGCCCGCAACCTTGTGGACGCGCGCAACCATTTGCTGCCGGTGAGCCTCTGCATGATCGACATCGACCATTTCAAGCAACTCAATGACAGCATCGGCCACCTGCAAGGCGACCTTGCCTTGCGCGCGGTGGCGGACACCATCGCCGCCCGCCTGCGCGGCAGCAACGACATCGTCGCCCGCTTCGGCGGCGACGAATTTTTGCTCCTGCTCGCCAACACGACTATCGCCGAGGCCCTCGAAATTGCTGAGCGCATCCGCGCAGCGATCGCCGACCTGAAGCTGCCCACCCCCGGCATGCCGGACCAGAAAATCACCGTCAGCATCGGTGTGAGCGCCGTCATGGCCCGGCAGATCAGCATCGACAAGCTCATCGCCGAAGCCGACCGCGCATTGTACCGCGCCAAGGCGGCGGGGCGGGATCGCGTTAGTATATAAGCAAAGTAAGTACGCGCTTTTTTGAAAAAAAGCGCGGCAAAAAACTTTGGTAATTATATCCTTTGGCTAAGTGGAATTTTTACGCTCGTCCAATATCGTTCTCAAACCAGAGCTTACGCATGGTTTGCAGAAATGTTCGGTCATTAACAGGGTAGCCCGACGCTGATCCGATAACTGAGTCAATGCTACAGTACGGGCAGAGTGCCGTTCCTCCAGCTTCTTCCAACCAAAATTGAATATCTGTCGGCACAAAAGTTTCGCAGCAATAAAAGCACCCGCACAATCCGCTTTTTGTCACCTCTTGTTGATGGCTGCGACAATGATTGTGAGCGGCTTTCAATATATCTTGTGAAAAACTCATCGCTCATCATCCTCGTTCGCTTAGCCAAGTATATGGCTATCAAAACTGTTATAAATTACCCCGTGGTCGTTGGCGCCATCCCGTCTCTTATAACTTTTTGATGTCGAAACGTAGGATGGGCTGAGCGCAGCGAAGCCCATCACTCACGCCCATGTCCTAACCCCACCATCATCCCCAACAACCGCGCCTTCGCCTCATCATCCAGCGGCGCCGATTTCCGTGTTTTGGCATCCACCTGCACCACGACACTCTCCGCCACCGCCACGCATTTTTGCGCCTGAAACAGCGCCTGCAAAAACGTTACCGAACTCCGCCCCACCGCTTTTACGCCGGTGCCGATTTCCACGGTTCCGGGCCAGAAAATTTCGGCCCGGTAATCGATCGCGATGCGCGCGATCACGAAACTGAATCCGGGTTTCAGCAGCGGCGCGGCGGGGTCGTGAAAGACGCTGACGCGGCCGGTTTCAAATAGCGTTGCAAACACCGCGTTATTCACATGCCCCTGCCGGTCGGTGTCGCCATAGCGCAACTTGTCATAGGTCCGCGACGGAAAATCCTCATATGTCATGGCAGCACCTTGCCCGGTGAAAACACGCCCATGGGGTCCAGCGCCGCCTTTACCGCCCGCATCAGATCGAGCTCCACCGCCGATTTATGCGCCGCCATCCCCACAATTCGCATCTGCCCGATCCCATGCTCGGCGCTGAAACTGCCGCCGCGTTGAACCGCGATTTTTTCCACCGCCTCGGTAATCGCCGATTTCTCCGATGCGATGTCCTTAAGCGTCATCCCCGCCGGCGGCCGCACATTCACATGCAAATTCCCATCCCCCACATGCCCAAAAATATTCAGCCGGAATTCCGGATATTTTTCGCCCACCATCGCCTCCACCGCCCGCACCGTCTCGGGAATTTTTTCCACCGGCACCGCAATGTCATGCTTCACCGCCCCGCCCTCGATCAGTTCGCCTTCCGGGATCGCCTCGCGGATGCGCAGCAAATCCGCTCGCTCGCGGCCGGATTGCGCCACCACCGCATCGGTCGCCGTTCCATCCGCCAGCGCCGTCTCCAGCGTTTTCAGCAGCGCCTCGTCCACCTGCGCGTCTTCGGCATGGGCGGAAATTTCAACCAGCAAATAGGCCGCCGCCGCAAAAGGCAGTCGGCCGCCCGGAATATGCGCCACCGCCAGCGCCATTGAAGGAGAAGAAATAAACTCGCACATCGTCAGCCCGGCGCCGGCCGCCGCCCGCAGTGCCGAAAAAACCGCAAGCGCTGCTTCCAGCGAAGCCACCCCCACCAGCGCCGTTGCCCGCGCTTGCACCGCCGGCCACAACCGCAGCACCGCCGCGGTCACAATCCCTAGAGTCCCCTCGGCGCCGATGAAAATCTGTTTTAGATCAATTCCCGTATTATCCTTGCGTAGCGATCGCATCCCATCCCAGATGCGCCCATCCGCCAGCACCATTTCAAGCCCCAGCACTTGGGCGCGCATCGAGCCATAGCTGAGCACCTGGATCCCGCCCGCATTGGTGGAAATCACGCCGCCGATCCGCGCGGTCCCTTCGGCGCCAAGGCTGAGGGGAAACAACCGCCCGGCGGCGGCCGCGGCTTCCTGCACTTCCAGCAACGTCACGCCAGCCTCAACGGAAATGGTGTCGCCCAGAATATCGATGGCCAAAATTTTGTTCATCCGGTTCAGGTTCACCACCACCTGCGGCGGGCCGGCAACCGGCACGCCCCCCGCCACCAGGCCGGTATTGCCGCCCTGCGGCACCACCGCGACCCCTGCTCCCGCGCAGGCCCGCACCACCGCGGCCACCTGGTCCACGCTTTCCGGCAGCACCACGCAAACCGCCGGATTGGCAAAAAGTTTCCGCCAATCCGTCTCGAACGGCGCTTTGTCTCCGGCCTCCGTCAGGATGGCCTTGGCTGGCAAAAAATTCCGCAATTCGGTGATCAGGCTTTGCATTGACACCATTCCATGGAAAGCAATCATAAGGACAAAGGGAAGCAAAGGAAACGCCATGACCGAATTCGAAAGCGTGTTCACGCTGGAAGCAACACAGCTGAAATTCGGCGCCGGCAGCGCCGAGGAGCTGGGCTGGGAGTTGCGGCGTTTTGGCCTGAAATCCGTCATCCTGGTTACTGATCCGGCGCTGCACGCCTATGGCCTGATCGAGCGCATGGAGGCGATCATCGCCAATGCCGGCGTCAAATTTTTTAGGTTCGAGGACATCCGCGTCGAACCCACCATCGAATCCTTGCAAAAAGCCGTGGATTTTTGCTCCGTTCACCAAGCCGACGGTTTTGTCGCCCTCGGCGGCGGTTCAACCATCGACACCGCAAAAGTTTCCAACCTTCTCACCGTCCATGGCGGCGCCATTATGGATTACGTGAATCCGCCCATCGGCGGCGGCAAAAAACCGGCCTCGCCCTTAAAACCGTTGATCTGCCTGCCCACCACCTCCGGCTCCGGCTCCGAGGCCACCACCGTCGCGATTCTGGACATTCCCGATCTGCACGTCAAAACCGGCATTTCGCACCGCTACATGCGGCCCTCGCTGGCCATCGTGGACCCGGAACTCGCCCGCTCCACCCCTGCCGGTGTGACCGCCTCGGCCGGGCTGGACGTGCTCTGCCACGCCATCGAAAGTTTTATTTCCAAACCATATAACGCACGCCCGAAACCCGCGTCACCGGATGACCGCCCGCCCTACCAAGGCTCCAACCCCGTCGCTGACATTTGGAGCTTAAAGGCCATAGAATTCGCCGGAAAATTTTTGGTCCGCGCGGTGCAGGATGGCAATGATACGGAAGCGCGCGGCACCATGATGCTGGGCGCCACCATGGCCGGCATCGGTTTTGGGACCGCCGGCGTGCACATTCCACATTCCTGCGCCTATCCCATCGCCGGCATCAAACACTCTTATCACGCGCCAGGCTATTCAAGGAATTACGGTTTTGTGCCGCATGGCTATTCTGTTATCGTGACTTCCCCCGCCGCCTTCCGCTACACTTACGACGCGTATCCCGAGAAACACATCGAAGCGGCGACGCTGCTGCGCGGCGAAAAAATCGAAAACCCCGGTCCGGAATCGCTGCCTGCCGCGATCATCGACATGATGAAAGCGGTTCGCGCCCCCAGCGGCATCGCCGAACTCGGCTACTCGGAAGCCGATATTCCCGCGATCATCGAGGGCGCCATGAAACAAACCCGCCTCCTCGCCGGCGCTCCAAAACCCGTGACGCCGAAGGTGTTGGAGCAGATTTTGTTAGAATCTATGAGCAATTGGTAGCCGGTAGGATGGGTCTGTCATCGATGGCCCGTTTCTCTTGCCCGGCATCGAAAAACCCCTTGAATCACCAAAATCTTGCGCCCTGCCGAAAAAACCTGCTTTAATTTTGCCGTGGGCGCCGCAGGCTAGGTTGACCCGGGACGGAGCGCGGCATTGGATCATTTTGCGGAACAGGACGGCTCGCCCGCCCGCGCGCTGAACGAGGCGCTGGAGCGCGAAATCGCCGCCGGCCGGGCGGATCGCGAGCGGCTGGACCTGGCCCTTGCCGCCTCCGGCATGATCGGCGTCTGGGACGGCGATTTGATCGGCGGCAAGGTTTATGGCGACGCCAATTTCGCCCGCATCTATGGGATGCCGGCCGAGGAAGTCGCCGCCGGCAAGCCACTCGGCTATTATTTCGCCCTGATGCACCCGGAGGATTTCCCCGGCGCCGACGCCTCCCGGAACAAAATGATGGCCGGCGAAGGCGATTTTCACCACGAACACCGTGTCAGCCGCCCGGATGGCTCGCAAATCTGGGTGATCGCCCGCGGCCGCCTGCTGCGCGATGAAACCGGCCGCCCCGTCCGCTTCATCGGCGTCTCCGTCGACATCACCGCGCGCCGGCTGGCCGAGGCAAGGCAGGCGTTTCTGCTGAAACTGCAAGATGAATTACGCGGCCTTACCGAGCCGCGCGAGATTCTCACCGCCGCCGCCACCCAGCTCGGCCGGCATTTAGGTGCCGCGCGAATCGGCTACAGCGAAGTGCAGCCAGATGACAAAACCCTGCTCATCACCAACGGCTATGCGGACGGCGTGCCGCCGGTGAACGGTTTTTTTCCGCTGGCCAGCCTCGGTCCGCATCATGCGGCGCTGATGCGGCAAGGCCAGACCATCGTCTACGAGGATGTGCAGACCGATGCGCGCGGCAGCGGCGTATTTTGGCCCAAGGTCGGCACCCGCGCCCATGTTTCGGTGCCGCTGGTGCGCAACGGGCGGTATACCGGCTCGCTCTACGTCACGCATTTGCGGCCGCACGCCTGGCCGCCGGAAGATATCGCGCTGATCGAGGCTGTCGCCGCCCGCGTCTGGGACGCCGCCGAACGCGGCCGGGCCGAGGCAAAGCTGCGCGAAAGCGAGGAGCGGCTGCGCCTGGTGATGGACTCCACCGGCCTCGGCTCCTGGGAATATGACGTGGCGGCCGGCAAAACCATCCGCTCCTTCCGCCATGACGAGATTTTTGGCTATTCCGCCCCAGTGCCGGACTGGGGTTATGAGCAACTGGAAAAGCACATTCCGGAAGAGGACCGGCCCCGCGTATTGGCCGGATTCCGCGCCGCACTTGAGGAAGGCGTGGATTGGGAGGTTGAAACCCGGATGATCCGCGCCGACGGCGCGCTGCGCTGGCTCAAAGTGCGCGCCACCCCGCATTACGGCGCGGAGAACAAAATTGCCCGCCTGCTTGGGACCGTGGCCGACATCACCGCCCGCAAACAGGCCGAGGAAGACGCCCTGGCGACCGCGGCAAAATTCGAAATGTTCGCCCAGACGATGCCAAGCATGGTTTGGACTTCGCTGCCGGACGGCAAAATCGAATGGTTCAACGCCCGCGTGCCGGAATATTGCGGCATGGATGAGGAAAAACTGCGGCCCGATGGCTGGACTCCCGTGCACCCGGAGGATGTGGAGTCAGCCACCAATCAGTGGCTGGCGGCCGTCGCCAGCGGCAAACCTTACACCACCGAATACCGCATCCGCCGGCATGACGGCGAATACCGCTGGCATATCACCCGCGCCGTGCCGATCCGCGATGCCGAAGGGGTCATTATCCGCTGGATCGGCACGAGTGCCGATATCCAGGACCAGAAAAACACCGAGAACGCGCTCGCGCAGCTGAACGCGACGCTGGAGCTGCAAGTGGCCGAGCGCACCGCGGCGCTGATGGCGGCCGAGGAATCGCTGCGGCAGTCCCAAAAAATGGAGGCGGTGGGCCAGCTGACCGGCGGGCTTGCGCATGATTTCAACAACCTGCTCACCGGCATTTCCGGCAGTTTGGAGCTTTTGGAGGCCCGGCTGGCGCAGGGCCGGATTGCGGAGCTGGACCGCTATATCCAGGTGGCGCAAGGGGCGGCACAGCGCGCCGCGGCGCTGACCCACCGGTTGCTGGCGTTCTCCCGCCGGCAGACTCTGGACCCGAAGCCGACCGATATGAACCGCCTGGTCGCCGAGATGGACGAGTTGATCCGCCGCACCATCGGCCCCTCGGTTGCCCTGACGGTGGTGGGTGCCGACGGGCTTTGGACCACGCTGGCCGACCGCAACCAGCTGGAAAATGCTTTGCTGAATTTGAGCATTAACGCCCGCGACGCGATGCCGGATGGCGGCCGGCTGACGATTGAAACAGGCAACCGCCATTTTGACGGCCACGAGGCCAAAGACCTTGACCTGGCACCTGGGCCCTATGTCTCGCTGACCGTCAGCGACACGGGCGGCGGCATGACGCCCGAGGTGATGGCCCGCGCTTTTGACCCGTTTTTTA
>Ga0116229_10014698_pt1 | contig 10832 bp, 12 predicted proteins | sample S1TSphgellanicum_3_FD_87313 | JGI IMG/M metagenome (GOLD analysis project Ga0116229, IMG submission 87313) | Host-associated microbial communities from peat moss isolated from Minnesota, USA - S1T2_Fc - Sphagnum magellanicum MG | ecosystem: Host-associated > Plants > Peat moss > Unclassified...
ACCCAATCAAAATGGTCGGGTCCAAATTGACTTGTCCAAAATGGCATTTTGGTCAAGTTGGACATGGAAGCAAAAAAACCATACGAGGGGTTGTTTTGACCAAAATTCATGGTAAAAAAAGTTGGGATTTCTTATAGTGATATGAACTTGTATTTATTCAAAAGATGTTGAGGCCATTTAGAGATGGAAGATTTAGATTTGTTCTACCATTGTCCATGATTATATCAAAAATTTTGCTAAAAGATTAATGAAGAATGATTCAAAAGACACAATAGACTACTAGGCCACTTTGTCTTAAATCTTTGTCTTCACATTAATATGCATGGTAATCAAATATGTTAAAATAACTATATTATCTAATCAATAAATTAATTGGAAAGATATTTAATCCACTTTATCTCGGGTCTTTGTCTTCACATTACTTGTTCCATCACATTTGGTAAAAAAAATAATATCATTAATTATTCATTCAAGAATTTAAATCTAATTTGTTCGTGATCTTTGTGTTGACACTATAATCTCTATCAATCTACAAAGTAATTAAATGTTCGGGAAATTAATTGAAAAGGAATGTAGGCCAATAATTTATCTTTAATCTTTGTCTAACATTATCCAAATTGTTTCCAAAATATAAATAATTTAATGATGAAATATTCACTAGAACAATGAAGGCAAATTTATCCTGCATATTTATTTTCACATTATCCATTGTATATCACCTTTGCTAAAAGGATTAACAAAAAATTATTGAAAAGAGATTTATTAAGGAAAATAATCATGACGAACATTAATTATAAAAGTCTTATTTCATAAATTCAAACATTTAAATTACTTTAGACATCCTCACATTCATGAAGGGATTCAACACTATTTCATTTTTAGTATGTTTAATAGTCCAAGAAGTGATAACATCAAATTGCACAATTTAACCTTCAAAACCCTAAACCCTAAAACCCTTAAATCATAATTTCACCTTCAAACCTTCATACCTTAATTTACCAAACTTCAAAACACCTTGAAACCTTGAAACCCTCAATACCTTAAACCCTAATTTGATTCCAAACCTTTAAAGTTCCACATTATTTAACCCAAAAGACCTTAAACTATAAACTTGTTCCCTTTAAAGTTCCCCGAAAACCTTAAACCTTAATCCTTCAAAACTTCAAACCAAAATGTGACATAATAGAAAATTCAGACATTAACCCTAAATACATAATACCTTCACACCCAAGACACAAACCCTACAAAACCTTTAACCCTAAACCTTAAACTTGACATTTTCATAACCTTCAAATTGTAATCATGTTCAACCCAAACCCTAAACCACTCAAACATTCTTGTAGTAATCTTACCATAAAAGCATAAGATCCTTGGACATTGGGTTATAAATTAATTTAAATGATTATTATTCATAAATTACATTAAATTTGATTTTTCAAGACTTTCTACTTTTAGTTTTCATCTTTTTCCCTTGAAATGTAAAAATATATTTTACATTAACCATAAATAAATCCCCAATTAACATTTTTTTCCATCAACCTGGATTTTTCTTTTTGATAGAGAAAAAATAAATCCCCAAATTATTTTCATCTTCTTTTGGATACATATTTTTTCTTTTCACCTCCATAATTTTTTTTGGCGTATAAAATATAATCCCCCATTTTAATGTTTTTCAACACTCCATCCATCCATCTCCATCCACCTTCATAATTTTTTTTGGCATATAAAATATAATCCACAATTTTAATGTTTTTCGACACTCCATCCATCCATCCATACATCTTCCATTGAACCATCCATCCATCCAATCATCCATCCATTTGTTAATTGCTCTGTTTAAATTATTTTCATCTTTTTTTTGGATGTATTTTTTTCCTTCCACCTTCATAATGTTTTTTGGCATATAAAATATAATCCCCAATTTTAATGTTTTTTGACACTCCATCCATCCTTCCATCCATCTAGCCATCCAACCCTCCATCCATCCATCCATCTTCCATCCAACCATCCATCCCTTTGTTGATCATTCCAACCATCTTACATCCATCCATCGATCCCTCCATCCATCCATCCATCCCAATGTCACCGTTCAAAAAATAAACAATTAGGGTCTAGCTTTCATTTTCATTTTCCTAATCTCCATCTCTCTCTTTTGCACGCTCTCAACTTTTCATGTTTCCTAAATCTCTTGCATTTTCACTATCTTCTCTCTTTTGCCCCGCATTCCTTCATTCTTTTGCACTCTCCCACACTTTAATTTCGCAAAGTCCCAAATTTCTAGAAAGATACCAAGAACTTCTTTCCAAATATCACTTAAGACTTGTAGAAATTAGTAGTTTTCAAATGTCCAAACCTCGTGCAATCACTTAATCTTTCCTGTTAGATATTTATCTTGTGTATTTCTATGTGCCAATGTTAGTTCCGTGTATCTTTCAATGTGTCTGTATTTGTGAAGGACTAACAAAGGGTTTGATTTAAAGGTGTTTGATGCTAAATGTACTTTTACAAATGAATTTGTGTGCAACAACAAATCCCTATGCTTGTGTACTTGCGTGTATCCTTGTTTGTGTCTACTTTTGTCTCTATTAGTTTCTATGTTGTTATACTTCATGATCTATTTCATTACCATTATCCAAATTTGTGTGAGCTTATCCATGAAGAATCAATCTTACTAACATTAGTTTTTGTCTATAATTGGCCTAGTGTGTGTCAAGCTAGTCATTCACTTTAACTATCTCAACATGTTTAACCCTATTTTTGTCCTTTGCATTGTATGTATGATTAGCCTTTTCTGTGATTGTACTTCCTTGTGTGTAATTCATCATCTAATTTATATGTGTTTATTTTTTATTAAACATTGCCCCATAGTTTTTTTGTGCCTACATTTGACTCAATGTCAAATTCTAAAGAATTGTGTCATAGAGATTTAGTCTCATTTTGTGCATAAGATTGTCGATGTAGTTGTTTACATGTCCTTTTCGTTTTCATTGGATCCATTTGAGTATTATTCATACATATTTGTACTTAAAATTTAGCTATATTATATTTCATGCAGGAAAATCACAAAGACAAATATCATCTTTAAACCTAACATATCAAAAAAATTCATGTGAAACAGACACTAAACAAAACAAGGACTTTGCTGTCAAAAGACCAACAAGATAAAAAATTCCACAATGGCTAACGAACCATCGTAAATCCACTAATCTCCTAAACTTGTTGAATCAAAGGGCTTGGTGTCGTGACGCACTCCTAACCTCCTCAAGAGACTCAAATATGAGTTCAAAATGAAAACAGCAGAAGAGTAAGAAGTTGGGGCACGCTCCTTGGTTTGCAACATTTTGGGGGTAAAAGGGCATGTTGGAACTTTGGGATGGGACTAAGAAGATTGACAAGCACTTCAATCACTCACATGGACCTACACAAAATTAAACAACAAGTTGGTTAATGCATAGTTAGAGCACTTTTGGTGCTAGGACGAACCACGAGCAAACTCAAATTCACAAGACTCGCCGCCATCCGGACTTGGGAGAAGCCACCACATTCCTCCTTATAATATACTTTGTGCCTCTCCATGAGGCCCACATCCAAATGGCATTTTGTCCTGGGATTCCCAAATGGGAGTCTCGAAATTCCCAAAATTGGGACTCTTGCAACTTTGGGGCCCCATAACTTTGTGTGCAGACCTCCGATTGAGATGATGTTTAAAGCAAAGTTGTAACTCTTGTTGAAATCTTTTCAACAGTATGTCACATGCCACTTTCATGTAAGGAAATCATGTCAATTCTCAACTTTTAGTGGTCGGGAGTCAAACTACCAATTTGACTCCCGGCCTTTCTTTTGGCCATAACTTGTGTTTCGGATGTCCAAATGGGTCATGCAAGCCCATTTTAGATATCTACATTTCAATAGTTTTCCAATGATATAAAGAAATTTTCAATTTAATGGGTTGTGACCCCTACATTCGCCCTCTGAAAATTTGGGAGTCCATTGGGACTCTAACTCTCAAAATGGGAGTTCACTTGGGAGTGTGAGGGTTCATTTCTTTTACATTCTCTGGAGCATGAAATATGACCCCCGGGCTTCCTTCTTGGCCTACAACTTTGCAAGCCCTTGCCTTGGTCGTGAGCCCAAGGTTAGGGTTGTAACACATTGGCCGCCACTAGGCACTACCAATTCTAATTTCCTCGAAGCACCTTGCAGGCACTAAACAATTCCAAGATTATATTAATGAGAACACCTCACAACCATTAAACATTTTTCAACTTATATTCCAGATAAATGCCTAACAACGTAAAATATTTCTAAAATTATATTGAAGAGAACACCTTTCAACTGTTAAACGTTTTTCAACTTACATTTTAGAAAAATGCCTAATGGCACTAAACATTTCTAAGATTATATTATTATGAAATGCCAAGTAGCTGCCATGCATTTTTAATATTATATTGCAATGCAATGCTTGGTGGCTGTTAGGCATTTCTCATTTTATATTGTTAAGAAACATTTAGTGGCCATTAGGTGTTCTTAACATTATATTAATGCAAAATGCTTGGTGGTCATTAGGCATTCCTAACATTATATTAATGCGAATCGCTTGGTGGCTGCCAGGCGTATTTTAATTTATATTACCAAATTTTTTTTTGCAACCATTAGGCATTTCTAGGATTATATTATAAAGAAACCCCTGGTGACCACTAGGAGTTTCTAATCGTATATTGTGAAGAACCTCTTGGCTGTTGCTAGGCATTTCTCAATTTATATTACCGAAAAACACTTGATGGCCACTAGGTGATTCTAAGATTATATTGCCAAGGAACACCTAGTAGTTGGCAGACATTTTTTAGATTTTAATGCCAAGGAATGCCTAGTAGTTGCTAGGAATTTCTCAAATTTTATTACTAAGGAACACTTAACGATCACCGGGCATTTTTACAATTATATTGCAGAGAAATGCCTAGCAGCCACCAAGCATTTCTATAAGTATATTGCAAAGAAATGCCTAGTGGCCGCCAAACATTTCTACAATTATATTGCAAAGAAAAGCCTAACAGCCACTAGGTGCTTCTCAAATTTTATTACTATGGAAGACTTAGTAACCGCAAGGTGCTTCTAAACTTATATTGTAAAGAAATGCTTGGTGACCACTAAGCATTTTTTGAATTATATTACTAAAAAACACCTAGTGGTGACCAAGCATTTCTTAACTTATATTGTAAAGAAACACCTAGTAATTGCCAAACATTCTTTAGTTTATAATGTAGAATGCTTAGTGGCCACCAAGTGTGCCTTAGGTCTTGACATTGAAAAATGCCTATTGGCCATTAAACATGCTTCAAGTTTTGATGCTAAGAAACACTTGGTGATCACTAGGCGATTTTTAGTCCATTTGAAAAGAATGTTTGGTAGTTGCTAGGTGATTTTTAGTCCATTTCAAAAAAACACCTGGCAGCCCCAAATAATATTACTTTCCAACGCTTGGACACCTTGAGTGTTTAAAGCATTAATCTTGGGGTCATATTTCTACAATTTTTTTGACATGCAAGTACACATCCTCGTTGCTAAAGAAGGTGATTAGTGAGTATTTGGGGCTCAACCAATGTTATCTCGAAATAACTTGGAATTTGCACCCTCTCAAATAGCGTATTGGCTTGCGGGGCGAGGCTAATGCCTATAATGGAGTCCTTGATGGAGTTCCACTTCATCAAAAATAATAATGAGGACTTTATCAAAAACATGTTCATCTAGGCATTGAAAGTTTGGGTTCACAAGCTGGCAACGGTCGTCCTCATGGTTGAAGTCTTGAAAAATAAACAAGTAGTTAGCTTCATTTGTTCAATTCATAACATCAACAATGAGCTCTCCTTAATTAGTGTTGAGAAAGGTTTCAAGTTTAAAGAATTGAAGAATAAAATTGCACAAGATGTTTGTGATCCTTGGGACAAGTTTTTTGAAGTTCTTCAAATTGAGAAGGACAAATTGGCTAGAGACTCCCAGAGGGCCTTTGAATGGGCTATGATTAAATTTGAGGGCTTAAGTGGGTCATGCCCAACAAAAATACCGTGGAAGGAGGAAATTAAGGTGAAGAAAAAAGAGTAATTTTTGACAAAGCTAGTGGAAGGTAAGGATGAAAAGGGATTTGATGTGGCAGAGTGTTGATTGGTGGATGACACACTAGGTGACAAGTTCTAGGATTGCTTCCCTTTCAGAAATGACCTAATTTCAGGTGTTATGGTTGACGTTCATTAAAATAATGCCCACAAACATTATATATTGGCCCTTCTTAGATATACATAAGGACAAGATCAAAAAAATGATTACACAATACAACAAGTTTGACATGAAAGTGCCAATATTTGCAAGTCTAGAGGAACTTTAAAGTCTAGGACATATTTTGTCGCAAAAGCCAAGGAAGTGGGAGGGATATACAAAACCATCAGTTTTTTATTGTTGTAGCAAAGGTGCGTTATCTTTGCATTATTATTCTTCTTTGACACACCTATTTGTTTGCAATGTTAATGACACGGCTAGAAGGAATGTAATATTAAAATATGATTGCATTAATAAGAACTAGTGGAGGATCCCAATACAAAGGACTATGTTCGAGAGATTTATAACAAGTTCTAAATAATCATCATGTGGGACACAAATTTTGTGAAAACTTTGAACAAGGATTGTCACCTTAGAATGAAACCTTCTTATACGGAGAACCTTGCACATGCATGTTAGATTTGGGACACTTATGAATGGCCAGGTCCAAATCTCGATGCTTCTCTTTGACATTCCGATGTATATAAGGTATTCAAAAAATCACATTATGTCACTACTAGAAATTTTATCTTTTGCGACTTGTCTTATGCAACTAAAAAATGTCGCATGCAACTGCACATGTTGCATGCAATTCCAAAATACTTGCATGTGAGATTTTTTAGTTGCATAAGACAAGTTGCAAAAGACAAAATTTCTAATAGTGTGTTATGAAGTGTTCCTTTGTTTTCTACTTATACTATTAATCATTTTTGTTGTTTGGCATGTTGTGAAGAAATTGGAAGAGATGTTGAAGCCCATGTTGAACGTGGAATCAAGAAAAGAATGCATGAACATTTTGCTGTTGACAGATGTAGTGTTCTAGTTGTGGCAAAAAGTCTTCCTTGAATGGGAGAAGTGCAACATCCTTGATGGATTTGGAAATGTATCAGCACAATTGCCAAAATCAATTGACAAATTTGCCTTCGGTTGCTTGGCAAATCTAAAGGAGACTTGGCTGGAAAAGTTAGCAAGGGGTTTTTTGCGAAAACAATAACTTAAGGGAATGTCAAACCAAAGGAAGGAGGCCAGAGTTGAAGTCCATGTATGAGTTTACAAGGCTTCTAAAGAGGAAGGTTGTTATCCAAAATGAAATAATGATTCATTTTGGTCATCCGAAATCGACAAACAATAATTAAAAGCCCTACTTGGATGACGAATGGCACACATTAAAAGAGAAGCACAACTTCGACAAGATGCTGTTATCTATTTTGAACTCTGAGTTCAATGATGAGTTTTATTAAAAAAAATTAAAATTGAAGCCTTTAGATGAGGCTCCACCTTTGAAGTTTAAATGTTTTTTAGAGAAGTGGATCCAGAGTGGGAGTGCAAAAGATGTTGTAACAAAGGTTATTCTATTAAATAATCATTACAAGTATGACAAAGTTGATAATATGTCAGGCCTATTGGATGTTATCAACAAGGAATCATCAACATCATTCTTACAAGACGATGTAACAAGGACCATCGCCATTGTTTGTACAACACATAGTATGAAAGATGTTCCCATTGTTTGGAAAGGCCTGGATTGGGAGTCTTTTCTTATTGGGCTCTTCAACGCCAAGGCTAGTTTTATGGCAATTGCTTGCATATGCAATCGAAAGTCATTCAAAAGCCTACTCATTATTGTGTGCAAGTCGACTTTTGTCACCAAGATTCGATTTGAATTTGGGTAGTACATGGCATAAGAAGCAGAGGTTCCATTTCAATTGAGAACTTTACTGAACAATCTTGTGTTGATGTACACATATTTGTTGCCTTGTAAAATTGGAACAAATGTGGGCATCAATTATCTCACAAGCAAGAAATTGTGCATTAATTGAATGCCTGGTTTTTGTGTTTCCAGAAGATTAACAATCCTACAAGCATGAAGTTTCCCTGGAAGTAATATTGCAAGTTTTAAAGCCTATAATTTTGAATAGCATGGTTTTTATGAGTATTTTCAATGGAGGTATTGTGACCTATGTTTACCTTGTAAGTCCAATTCATGCTTATTAACTATATGATTTTATGTTTTTTGAGCAGATATCCGTGAATATAGATGTCTTTGTTTGATTTTGCTTTTTGGTTCTGAAGAAAATAAATGTAAGGTTTTTGAAATCATTTTAGAAGATATCGAAGGAGACCATTGTGAGATGATGGTTTCAATGTGTTTTTGCATGCTAACTAGTGTGATGATTCGGAATGTTGGAACTCAGTTGCCCGAATCAATTTTGATGATCATAGAGGCTGCTCAAATTAATGTTGAAGACAATGAAGATGTTATGATCGTATTTATTGAAGAAGAAGTCGTGAATCAGTCTTTGACACTTGACCACTTAAGTCCACCAAAGGTGAACAAGAAAAAAACTTAGCTATGTTATAAGAAGTAAAAATAAGAGAAGGCTTCAAGCAGTATTTGCTAGCATGTGAGTAAAAGCTAGTTGGTAGGAAGAAAGGTCGATCTTGAGGGTGAAATCCATAAAACTATGATAGTTCAATTTCATTAGCACTAGAGGCCTTCCACTTGCACGGGAGGTTAGTCTAGAAGCCAACCAGGAAATGCCTAAAGAACTAAGTGGCCATGATCAAGAGAATTCGTGGAAGGAGGACAATGTGTTTGCTTTTATAAACACGTTGATGGTTAATACATCTATAACTTTGTCATTGAGGCTAATCTTGGTTGCAATTGATGCAAATGAAAACCATAAAGCTGGTGAAGAATTATGAGGTGCCGAATCTCCACAAGATGTTCTAAATTCGTATAGTTTTGTGGGGTGAGTAAAAAGAAGGTTGATTGAATAAGTTGTTTGACTTTTGATTCATTTTAATGAACGTACATTATTGTAATGATGTAAAGGTTATACGCATGGGTGAGCAGTATTTAGTTGTGTGCAGTTCTTCAATGAAATCCATGTAGTGGACTAGATTTTCCTCTAGTCGCATTGTTATTTATACCTTGGGACTTGATGTTATACTCAGAGCTTGCTTGTTATAAATATAATAACTTATGTTCTTTGATAATTTTAACAAGCATTTATGTGGGATATAGCTAGGTTGTGTGTTGAACAACGTTTGATGGCCCTCCAAATTCTTTTTTTGTTTTTTGTTAAAAAAGCTCCCATGGTGTCCACAAGGTTTAATTTGTATAACATGGGATGTAAATTGTAAATTTGTCTTCAAGAGCTTTAAAATTTCCTTGTTAAAACCATGTCTTGGTGGCCACCATGTCATTTACAAATTGAAAGACTCAAAACAATAATGTTGTAAATTTTGTTTTGGCATTTTTGAACTTTTATAAAGTCTTAAATTAATTAAATATGTGTTTTATATTAACCAAGCCTATTGTTCTTGTGTATAGTGCTTTACTAATGGAAGGAAAGCAAAACATGTGGAGTCCATGGTATTTGATGCTAGAGGATAAGTTAGGGAATGTGGAATGCAAATTTTATGACAATATTATTTTGTATTACAAGGATAAAATGCTCTTCCATTTGGGTTATCAATATGATGGCAATGGGCGAGTTGGAGTTGCAGTGTGTTGGCACACATGGTGAAAGCACTATTTGCTTGATGTGGTGGACTTGTCCTGCACCACTAAGTGACGTGGAAGTACCAACCCATATCCTGGTTGGGTGAACAAAAGATGTGGCCATGGAAACGCCAAATCTTTTAGTGGAAAGAGAATCTTTTTTGACGTTTCAAGTGGAAGGGGCTTGAAATTTCACCCCCCTATAAATAACATAAATGGTTCTAACAAATCCACAAATAGCAACATTTGAACCTTTTGATAGGTTTCATTGCCCAAAAGATTGAATTTAGCCAAAAAACAAAATTTGGACAAGAAGCGGGCAACTTTCTTTTATGAGGTGAACATCCCCTTCAATGTTGTGTAACACCCAATGTTCATAGAAATTGTGAAAGCAACCTTCGAATCTTGAACCTACTACAAATCCTTGTCATACTTTGGAGTGTGCACATATTTGTTAAAGCAATCCAAGGTGGATGTGTCCAAACAAGTAACCAAGAAGACACGAAATTCGATTCACAAATATGGAACAACCATTTGTTTTAATGGTTGGAACAACGTTGCACAACATGTCGTGACGTGTAGTGTCGTGACATACAATGTCATAAAGGTGTGAATCTGCAGGAAACTCTACTAAACAAACAGCCTAAAACCAATTAAAGGTAGAAACTAATCAAAGATATGCATGCACACACATATATACACAATGCACAAGGGAGGCTGAGATGAAATTCTCATGTATCCCCCCCCACACCTAAGCCGGGAAAAGCGTGGCATGGTCTGAGTAGGAATCAAGGTGCTGTAGGAGAACATGATGAACAGTACCAATTGCCGACAGGAACTTGAGTGAGCTCCGGCTTGAGGCAGAAGAAATGGTATCCACCATTACAATTGTCACAAAGTAGCATCTCATCAGCATCGTCCATCCTCTGACATACTTGACATGGATAATCAAGTGGAGGAATCCAAGTCGACGTGATGATGGTAGGATCCAAGTTCGGCAAGTGGCAGGGCGCAC
>Ga0116229_10014699_pt1 | contig 10830 bp, 11 predicted proteins | sample S1TSphgellanicum_3_FD_87313 | JGI IMG/M metagenome (GOLD analysis project Ga0116229, IMG submission 87313) | Host-associated microbial communities from peat moss isolated from Minnesota, USA - S1T2_Fc - Sphagnum magellanicum MG | ecosystem: Host-associated > Plants > Peat moss > Unclassified...
CTTCAATCATATGAATGAAAAAAAATTAACATTTGAACTGTTGCAATTCATATCTCCATCCAAATCCCATAGTTCAATGTCTAATTCACCCCTCATCTAACCTTTTTATCTCCCCATTTCACATATCTTGTCTCTTTAGTTGGAACATTATGCTTGGCAATTTTTAACCTCTTCGATATATATAATCCAACTATTATGATTGTGTTACCTTGTAAACTCATTATTCTCATTTAGTTCATCAATTGATTCATCATCCAACATCATCTCATTAGTAGAATTGTAGGGTGGACAACACTTAGAATGATCAAGATAATGCATATGCCTAGTAGAAGAAAAATAAAATTCATTCAATGTGTAAATTCTTATTTTCCATCCATAAAAATCAAACCATTGATCTAATACAAGTAAAAATTTGCATCATTTCATTCAATTATGGTAATTTCTATAGATTAGAAAACAATAAAAGCTTAATCACCATATGATTGAATATCTTATGAGATGAATTGATTAATGAAATCCTAGATTTAATTGCTTGTATATAAAAAGGTAAAAAATGCACAAATTTCAAACAAAAGTGAAATCCTTAATTTGTTACATGGACTTAATAGGATCACTCCAAGAGAAATAAAGTGATACAAAAAGAAATACAAGTTGTTGTAAATCATTTTTAAAAAAAGGGAAACTTGAATGTTACATCACACATAATTGATGACAAATACCTTGTGATTGCCACGATCAAGTGCCTCCAATTTTTTATTATGTGTGATCCAAATTTCAAATTTTATATTCTTGAAAAATGAAGTCTTTTATGGGCAGACTTTTGCTAAATCAATCACAAGTACACATTAAACCAAACAACTGCCCCTACCTCCAAAGGGGGGAAAATAATGTGACATGGCAAATTGTTTTAGAAACTCAATCAAGTAAGATGTTGGGTCAAGGAATACCCACCATTGGCACAAGCTTTAGGAGGGACAAATAATGTTTGTTTAGAAGTTCTTTTCTTTTCTTTCTTCAAAGAAACCTCATGATGTTTTTAAAAATCAATATTTTTGTAGACATACAATAGATTTTTATCACTTAGCGAAATGATATTGTGCACTTGCCTTTAATTGTGTGCGATACTGTTCCGTGCGGCACACATTGCTAAATTCATCAGTCTTGGAAAAATCAGAACTAAGGAAGCCTTTGAAGCGCTCGGGTTGTGATGTCAAATACATGTTCTTGTCAATGTAAAGATCACCCTGTCCAATACATTGGTTTCCAATTTGTGAGTTTTTATCATGAGCAAATTCTTCTTGTGTTGCATCATGAATTGGGTCATTTTCAAAAAAATAAAAATGTAGCATGCATACTTGCAAAAGGACCTTCCAAAATGTCATCCCAGACATTCACTCTTGCTTCAAATAGAAAGAACAAGAGAGGTCTTTAAGCCTATGATCAACAATTCATAGACAACGTATATGCTTTTACTATTATTAGTTATTCAAAGCGATCAAGGAGTTTAAATTCATATTTCTAATGTTTAAAATCATTGTTACAAACACATAAATTTCATTGTTGATAATGCACGTCTTTAAGAAGACCTTAACTAATTCATTACAAGGAAATTTGAGGTCACAAATAAGCTCAGTGCTTAACAAGTTTCATTCCGAATTCAAAGTTAATTCAATATACCTCCAAATTAGATGTATGAATTGTATTGGTTGCTAACTTGTACGTTTTAAAATTAAGAATAGGTTTGATGGATCATCAATTGATAAAAAAAGTATTAATGAAAATTTATAGGCCATGCTATTTTAAAGGCACATAGTCACAAATTACTAAATGAAGTTTTACCCTTTCTCATGTTTCTTTTTTCTTTCTAGTAAATTGAAATTTAGGTGTCCCCCATTTGGGATGACATATATATTCAAACCCACATATGTAGGGAGGTTGTGGATGAAACCACATGGAATATGTTAATACAAGATCAACTTAGCTTTAAGACTTATTTTGATTAAAATCCATTTGGATCTAGAATCTAGTCAAGATTGGACTTACATCTAGATCAAAAATTGACTAGGATGGACATAACTTAAACAAATTGGATACATGATTTGAAAACTTCAATTAGATGCAGACAAAATTGAGTTGAAATTAGTTCAAAATTAAACTAAAATCAATTTAAAACATCATATCAATAATAAATATCTAAACCAAGATCACAATAGGATGACCGTAGCTTAGATATATTGAATACATGACTTGAAAAGCTCAATGATCTATTCAATCACACCCCTTTTAGGACCTTATAAATTTCACCTTCCATGCTCATCGTGGGTAAGGCCCATGTGTTGGGGACATTCCCAAAATATGGGGTTGGATGTCTCATCTTCTGCACCTTGTCCTAGGCCCCTTATTTTGGGAATGGTCCCATCTTTAAGGCTTTAACCTACATGTTGCAAACCACTAAACCAAACAATCTTGTATGTAATCTAGCAAGGGTTGTGAACGGAGAGTGTGAGAATGGTCTTCTGAAATTGGCCTATCCTTGGAAAATGATCTTGTAATGAAAGTTTTCCATCTGCAACTTTGTTAAAGGAAAGAGGCAACACTAAAATTGAAATGAGTGGAGAATATGTACATCAGACACCCATGGATGTTCTTTTTGGAAGAAGACATCATTTGTTTGGAAGCCCAATTTTGGGGTGTGGGATTGCATCTGTTTGCCAGAGAAATTGCTGCGCGGCACTGCACACCCACCCATCATTCATCATGTGTTAAAATAACATCAACAACTTCCACAATGGCTTATTTTGAAATCGAGAAATTAAAATATTTATAAAAAATAATGGAATGACTTATGTGAGTTTCAATGACTAGAATTTGAATAAGTAAAAATCACCAAATTTTGATATCATCATTGTGTTCTGGTAACCTCAAGTGGAATATTTTGCTCTTTCAACTCTTTATGAAAAACTTCACTTTGCTAATTTTGAAAACCTTAAACCTTCTGATAAAGCAAACAAATAAGGAAAACATAAAAAACAACAAGCATATATCTATCACTCATCTGCTGTAAGTAAGCTGCAATGGATTTTTTCTTGTGGAGAAATTTCACCATTTTTGACCCATACAAAGGATTTAAAATCTAAAAATGGCAGAAATCCACCTAATTTAAAAAAAATTTACAAATGGTCATATTTCTACAACAGGTTCCAAAAAATAGCCAAATTGTGTTAAATCTTATAATACATCACAAATTTGACCTGAAAAAAAACACTGAGGTCTTGCATATCTATTGTTATCTGTAGAAATTAAGAATGTACATTGTTATCAACAGTAGCAGCAAGTTGCTTGCACATGACTAATCTAATTTCGTGGAGATTTTCCTTTATCATCTTAATTCACTCACTTGACCGACTAATTAATCTGGGTGCAATGCAAGTTCAAAACATGACACATTCTTTCCAAGCCTACATACCCACAAAAAGATTATATTAGTGGGCTTTTGAAAGAGAAATCCATGTAATAAATTACCATCCTTGTGAGGGTATGGGAGAGGGTCATCTGTAGTGCCAAATGTAATGTAGCTTGTGGTATTGAAGATGCCATGCAGGGCTCTTTCTGTCAATAGATTGTTGTTCATTTTGGCTAAATCTTCTCTTGAAGAAGACAATCCCAAATTCCAATAGCTACTAGTCCTGCTTCAACATATACCTATTTCAAAACTTTTGATATGTGCATGTCAATTTCACCTGCACAAACCCATATTATTTAACATTTCAGATAAAATCCAGAAATTTGAGATTGAAACAAAAAAAAAAAATACAAAAATCTTCATTCCTATCATGGTGTAAAGCATCCAACATGAAATCAACTATCACATTTGGGTTGCACAAAATTTTCAAAGAACGGGAAACAACTTTGATGCAAATTCATGCATGGTATATGTGATATGTGAAATATTTGCATGGGCTCAGATTTAAGAATTTGGTAACCTACAAATGTATGGGGAAATCTGAAAGTTGAGACAAGCCTGGGTTATTCTTCTTTGTGAATTGAACTCTTCGGCAAGTAGGAGAAGAAAGACAAGGATTTCTCACAATTCTTTTCTTTCTTCTTTGGTTGCAAAGCAGATAAAACTTCATAATTTTGTTGATTTCAACATGATCAATCCAATTCTTTCTAGTTACGTTTGGGCAATCAGATGCTTGCAAGCACACAATTCACACCCCCCAAAACATACACAAAATCCAATCTGGTTTTGGATTTTATACACTAGTTATGGTTTAGTGAAGGTGCACCCCATGCTGGGCTTGCCTTTTCAACCTTGGGCAGTTGGATCTACATCCTACACATGGGCTTCTCCCTCAACAACAATTGCACTTGTATACGAGCCAAAGATATGAAAGGACAACAAGGGGAAAAGGTTTCTTGCTAACTTCAAACAATGTGGACCTATGTGAGCTACTTAGGTGGCTAAGCCTTGGATATGAACTACCTACATGTATTGGGTGGGCATCAAAGTTTACTTGGGTACCATGTACCTTATACTCAGGTCTCAGATCTTATGCTGAAGTTTCCCAAAGACTAACTAATCAATCTTGCACCTAGGTATTTGGTTCCCTATTTGTTTCAATTGCCAATCAAGGTACCCTTTGGTTCAAAACATTATGTCTTTTGTGTGTCTCAAAGTTCCATTACTTCCTAGCAAATACTGATGGAGCTTGGAAACGAAAGGGTGTGTAAAGGTCTTCACAAGACAAGATTATAACAACTGGAAGGTTTAGAAGAACCATTTTTTTGTGTTTGTTCAAGTACATATCAACATAACCCCCCAAAATAAAAATTACTTGGAATAATTATTTGATAGAATTCACAATTAAAAAAATTGGTGGGGAAACCAAGGTATAAATTTATTGCTGTACCATACCCAGCACTAATGCTTGATGTTGATTCTTCTCAAGAAGGTGAGAGTAGTATTTGTGTTTTTACGGTGACTGTTTACATCCTGGCAACAAAACCAGGTGAATCAAAAAATATCCTATTGCAAATTCCCTGTGTATAATGGAAAAAAACAATTTTTGAGAATTTTTTTTGGTGAAATCTTTTTGCCACATTTCAATTGAGATTTTTGTGTGGGGTAGTTTTTGTCAAATTTATGCAATTTGGATAGTTTGCTAGGGCAAGCACTAAACAACACCAATGAACTAAATGCAACTCTAATGCAAAAAAGTATGCATGCATGCCACAAACACCCAAGATGAAATCATTTGTCTCATTAAAAAATTAGATATATCTATTTGTGTTGTCCAAACCTACCTCTTGCAAACTTAACCACCTCATTCCTTCCCCTACCCACCTCCATAGATATGAAAAGCCAATTGAACATGTGCCATGCCATGTCCATTTTATTTGTATTAAAATAATTCAATAACTTACTTCTTTCAAACCTATATATCTACTTAATCTCTTTCCCATGGACATGAAAAGGCACAATTTTAAGATTTTACATACATAATGATGAATTATTGAAAACCATATGGAAATAAAAACAAGATAGAAAGGGCGGGATTTATGCTTGTTTTCCAAAATTTTCAAGGTACATAAATTATGATAATTGTTTTAACTATGAGTCACATAATTTAGTTTTTGAAGAAAAGATTATGGCATAATGGTTGAGACTTTCTATTATGTTTGAGGTCCAAGCTTCAAATCTTTTTCTGGACACATCTTTTTCTCAAACGGATTTCATCTAAGAAAGGAGAAAGATGGTGTGCTCCCCAAACAACTTGGGCAAAGAAACAGTTGAGGAGCAATGGTTGTGTTGCCTGAAATAGGTGATGTTCCCTAAGGAAGGCAATGTTTTCTAAGCAACATTACACGGCACCTTCCCTAACAAAAGTGTTGGGGAGCAATGGTTGTGATGCCTCCAGAAGGTTTTAGGGGGAACATCATAACCTTCCCCCAGGAAGTTGTCCCTCTCTATTTTTATTTTTGCTTGTTAAGTGTTTTTTTCCTTGTTTTTTGGGGGCAATTTTTTCTTTGAAGTTTTCTTGGGCATGTATTTTCTTTCTTTTTTCTTTTTGGCTTGTCAAGGGGTTTTCTCCTTGGGAGTTGCCATTTGGGTCAAGGGTTTTCTTTTTTCTTTGGACCCCACCCCCAAATGACAGATTGCTATTCAACTTCTCGTTCTTTTTCCAAAAGGAAGGTGGGAAATTCTCATCCTCAGTAGGCAAATTCTCACCCATTATGCAATGTTTTTACAAATTTTCATCCATTTGATAAACTTTTCCACATGCTAAGAAATATGGAGGAAATTTTGAAAAAGAAAGTCACATAATGGATAGAAAGTTTGAAGTCGGAAAATGGGGAAAAAAGAAAAAGAAAAGAAAAGGAAATACATTACCAAATGGGTGAAACCTTGTAGAATAAGGTTGCATAATGAATGAAGAATTATTATCTTCATAAGTATCAACTGGTCAGTACTCAACATAAGCCATTTAAGCCATATATTGTGGCATCATGTTGCAAAGAAGACCCATGTCCCCCAAACAGCCTCATTGAAGCCTGTCAATAGGAACGCCATACTTTGGACTTGAAATGTGCTAATGATGTGTTTCTGATGAATCTCATGCCTATGCAATTGCAAAAATTTATGGCCACACCTCTGCTCCTTGCCAAAAGGGTTCACTTTAGTAACCCAGTCGATTACTTCCTTTGTCTTATGCTTTATTATGAGCAATTGCAAACAAGCATCCAGCGATCCTCCTCATGGCATGGGTTTATGGCTACTTGTTTGTGATCATGGATTCCTTTGTGAACCCTGTCGAATCAAATTGTTGGAATTGGTCACACTTGAAATTTGGAGAAAGTTATCTTTAGAACCGGAATTCCTCATGCCCAAGGAGGCAAGTTGCCTATGGCCAGTGGAGAGTAATATTTGCAGGCGTCTTTATTGACATCAGCCTTTTTGTAACTCACCAAAATTTAAAATAAAAAGCTTGGAAATGAAAAAAATGGCTAGAAGTGAAGGAACAAATAGTACAAATAGTTAGATACCCATATTGTATTTCTATATGTACAGCCAAAAATATAGAAGGATGACTAAATCTTTGCGTTTCATATTTGGGTTATAATCATATTTGGCTAAATCCTCCCCCATGATGATGGCCAATTTTTCTGCACCTTCTTATGCATGATGTTGCTTTGGCTGCATTAAAATTTTACTAAAAGAAACATGGAGTCACATAGGTGGGACTATTTTTTTTGTTGGGGTGTTTTCGTTCCTCTACTGGATGTCCCAATTAGGTCAATTCTTAAAGCAGCTACACTAATTCTTAGAGCAGCTAGCTAATTCTCCCTACCCCACCAATAAACATTGCATAAGACCATAGTACAGGGGTGGCTTCAACACAGGTCTACTGAATAATTAATTAAAATTGAAAGTTTCCTTTCGAAATTAAAATATTCTTCAGTTTCCTTCACAATTTTTTTTTGAGAAAAGTAAAAATTGAAAATTTCAGCATTTCCAAAATTTGTAGTTTTTTTTTGGTAGAAGTTGCCTTTGTTGTTCAGTCAAATGTGCATGTTGAACTGGTTTTGGCTTAGGTGCTGACTGTTGCACAAATGGGTGAGGTTGTTCTAATGCCTCATGTTAATGTAAAGGTTCCTATTGTGTGAAATATTCGAACTCCTCATCCATTGTAAGTGTAGGAGATTAGTGCTACTTTGATTCTTATGTAGGTTGACTTGAACCCGTAGGTGAGATCAGATCTTGACTCCTTTGTTATGTGCCTCTATAGTCAGGTGCTGGTTGTGGCTTGTGTTGTCCCCACATCCGTTTTCACCTTCTAAGAGTGGTACCTTCAATTTCCTCTTCATCTGACTACATAACAGATTGGGGTTGAGCACATGAAAATTTCAAGATTTAAGACGAAAAAATCATTTCAATGTTGTCCCCCATTAATTTTTACAGTACATTGTGAGGAGGAGAATGGTGGCCTCCTCCCATGTTCAGGCCATCTGAATGTAGTGAATTCAAGGCAAGTTCATGACCCAAAGTTGGTTTAATTTCGATTATTCATTTGCATTGTTTGGGCCTTGGCTTGTACATGTGACTCCTTTCTAAGGAGCTCATGAACTTTTCACATCATTCTAGTCCCCATCCCAAAGTTCCTACACACCCCTCTTTCTTTAATGTACAAAATTAGAGAACATGTCTCAAGTTTTTTTTTCTTTTCACACTCTTTCCACTATTGTTTTTTAAGCATTCATCCCCTAATTCTTCGAAGGAATTTAAGGGTATGTCACTATTTAGATGGGTCAATATTGCTTATGTAAGTAAATCAAATGTTCAACTACTATGGTAATGTTCATCCATCTTTAAAGACATGGTTTTCAAATTGGATGAATGAGGTATTGGCAAGAATGTATTGGTGGTAAATTCAAATTTTGTATTTCTTTCAATGAAGTTGAAACATAGTTGTCATGTTTTCAACTTACTTAGTTGCAAATTACTCAACTTTTAAACTAGGCCAATGACCCTAGATAGATGACAAGCCCATCTTAAAACTATATAGAGCTTTGACATATTTGAATTCATTTTCCTTGTGTACATTTTTTCCATGTGTGTTCAAACTTCTCTAAATTCATTTTTATCTTTGCAATATCTTCTTTGAGTATAGTCCATTCCTTGAGTTTCCTTGTTACTTTTTAACATTTAAAAAAAATTTAAATATTATCTATGTATTGATTTCTACACAAATGATCACAAATAATGACAAGAAAAATGATCAACCTGAACATCACATTTAATGCATGCAAATCGTGGTTATAGGTGGGCCATGTTCAATTGCTTTAATTTTGAATTTCTTAAGCATGGACTAATTTCTTGGTTTCAAGTTTCAGATTTTGAAAAAAATTGTTTAGGTCTGATTTTTCAAGTTTCAAGTCTAGTTTTTTTCAGGTTTGATCTTTCAAGTTGTAAGTTTTTTTAATTCAAAATTTAGGTCTATTTTTCAAGTTTTTTTTTTCAAGTTGTATATACATTTGCCAAGTTTTAGGGTGCATGTGGGGATAAAACTAGCAAACCAATGAAAACAACTCTTTATGTAATCATGGTCAAGTCAAAAGACTCAATCCACAAACTCAACAACACAAGGCCCAAAGAAGTTTGATGATATTTTTGACCATCAGTTTATGAAAAGGTATGTATTGTAGTTATTAGTGTTTTTTTTTTTGGTGATTAGCATTGGGCTAAAATTTAGTAAGGTGAAGGTCCATTTTGTAATTCCCAATGTTCATTAGATATTTGCATTGGAATTTGGTGAAAGCTAGTTTAGTAGAGGTGATGAAGTGGTGTTGTTGGATCTTAATGACAAGACACAAATGGTGGCAATAGGGACAATTTTTAGCATACTTGACACTCCATGAGTTGGATTTGTATCTTTTATGAATGGAACACTCATTGGTATTTAGTATGTATTGTGACCATTCTCAAATTGTTCCTTTTGTTTGATGAATCAAATTCTTGTTTAAGCCTAGTGCTACTATAGTTATCTTGGGCATCACAATTCTAATCTATTGTTGGGCTACCATAATGATTGGCATTTGAGGTATCTACTCATCATTTTGGACATTCTTGGTGATGGTGTGAACCTTCTAGATTTCTTAGCCCTAAACTATACAACATTCATATGAACTTTCTGTGGTATAAATTATGGTCTTACATAATATGGTTCTACTATATTCATACTAGGAGAATTACAAGTTTTTTGATTGTGTTGTAAAAAATGTTCTTCATTCAAAATCATTTAAATTTCCTACATCCTTTCTTCTAATTGGTTTTGAATCTAATCTTTTGACTATGGTCTGTCTACAAAATGTATGACCAACATATATTGTTCCACATGTTTAACAAATCCATCATTTATTTCATTATCAATTTATAGACATCCTATGATCACATGTCCTTTAACTCTACAAAAAACAAATATTCAAAAAAAAGTTTGAACCAACTAGCTTAATGCTTAGAATCGTAATTTGTATGTTCTAGATCTCTTCTTTCTCTTTCAATTCTTCTACTTTTGCGATCTATTTGAATTGGTAATGCCTCCTCTAGAACATTCACTTGTGCATTGTCATACACAAATGTTCTTGGGTAATTAACATTTGCCCATTCTAGAATGTTAGGATTGTAATTATCTTTTAAGTCCTAGTCTTCTACTAGTTCATTATATTCTAACAATGCTAATTGGTATACACATAGTACATTTGTGCACTTGTTATAACCACTCCTCCAACTTGTTAGAGCATCTAAACTTGAAGTATTAATTTCGAGGTATGGCATGAACAATTCATTCCTTAGATTTCTTTCTTCCTAAGGTTCTTGAACATAAGATGGTTCTTGAAATGTTATGGACCGACTACAAACAAGTGAAGAATTACAAGACAAGACAAGCTTTATTGACCCATCAACTGGTGTTGATCTACTAAAGGGTTGTTCCTCAGACTATTTCTTTTTATAACCCTGAGCCATACTAGTCCCAAAATATCCTAGGCCATGATATTGCCAAAAGTATCCCAAAATATCCTAGGCCATGATATTGCCAAAAATATCCCAAAATATCCTAGGCCATGATTGCCAAAAGTATCTCAAAATATCCTAGGACATGACATTACCAAAAGTATCCCAAAATATCCTAGGACATGACATTACCAAAAGTATCCCAAAATATCCTAGGCCATGACATTATCCTCTCCTCAAGCGACATCTTCCAGATGGAGCCGGTTTGTTAGGATACCGTTGGTGAAACCGATTAACTAAGTCTTGGGCATGAACTA
>Ga0116229_10014700_pt1 | contig 10830 bp, 9 predicted proteins | sample S1TSphgellanicum_3_FD_87313 | JGI IMG/M metagenome (GOLD analysis project Ga0116229, IMG submission 87313) | Host-associated microbial communities from peat moss isolated from Minnesota, USA - S1T2_Fc - Sphagnum magellanicum MG | ecosystem: Host-associated > Plants > Peat moss > Unclassified...
GCCGCCGAGCACCGCGTCGAACTCCGGCATGCCCGCTCGCAGGCGCGCGATCTTCGCGCCGTCGATCTCACGCAGCGGCACCGGCTGCGCGTTCGAGCTAGGACGCGCCAGCGTTTTCGCGCCGCGTGCGGGCGCGACCGCGAAGGGCCGTTCGTCGAACGAGTTCCACGCTTGGCATTGCGGGCATCGCCCGAGCCAGCGCGGGGATTCGAAGCCGCACGCGGAGCACGCGTAGACGGAACGGGCCTTTGGCATAGAAGAGTTGGCGATTCTGCGGGGCCTGCGGTTCGCCTGGGAGAAACGGCGGCCGGTGAGTTCCGCATCGAAACCGCTCCAGGTCGCCATCGATGGGCCGGCCGCGTCGGGAAAGACGACCGTCGCGCGCATGGTCGCGCGCGAGCTGCACTTTCTGTATCTCGACACCGGCGCGATGTATCGTGCGGTGGCCTACCTCGCCTTGCAGACGCGCACGGATGCGGGCAACGGCGCGGAGTTGCTGCGCATCTGCGAAGAGCATCCTATCGCCGTCTCCCTCGACGAAGCGGCGCCGCTCGGATTTACTATCGCCGCCGGGGGCCGCGATCTGGCCGATGCCGATCTCCAGTCGAAGAGCGTGACGGCGATCGTCTCGACCGTTGCGGCCCAGGCGAGCGTGCGCGCACTGCTCGTCGAGCTGCAGCGCGAGTTGGCACGGAATGCGTCCGTCGTGATGGCCGGCCGCGACATCGGGACGGTCGTGTTGCCGGACGCTGCCGTGAAGATCTATTTGGATGCATCGGTCGAGGCGCGGGTCGAACGGCGTCGCGCGCAACTCGCCGCCGAAGGTGCCGGCGCCGATGCGCGCGCGCTGGCGGAAGAAATCGAAGAGCGCGACCGGCTCGACAAGCAGCGTCCCGTCTCTCCGCTGCGGCCCGCGCCGGGCGCGCACTTGCTCGACTCCAGCAACATGACCGCGCAGGAGGTCACGCGTGAGATCGTGGCAATCGTCGCGCGCGCGCAGGAGCACCTGCGCGCGTGATTCCGCTGCTCTACGATGCGGCCTCGACGACGATCCGCACGATCATGCGGGTCGTCTGGCGCGCCAAGGCAACCGGCGTGGAGAACGTGCCCAAGGACGGGCCGCTCATCGTCGCATGCAACCACGTCTCGTATCTGGATCCGCCCGGCATGGGCTGTTTCGCGGGGCGGCGCATCAGCTTCATGGCGAAGAAGGAGCTGTTCCGCATCCCCGTGTTGGGGCCGGGCATCGCGGCGGTCGGCGCCTACCCGGTCGACCGGAAGGGGAGCGCGCGCTCGGCCATCAAGGCATCCTTGGAGGTGCTGCGGGCCGGCGGCGCGGTCGGCATCTTCCCCGAAGGCACGCGGAATCTCACCGGCGAGGTGGAACCGCAGGGCGGCGCCGCGCTCTTGGCCTCGCTCTCGAAGGCGCCGGTCGTGCCGGCGTGCATCGTCGGGAGCGACCGGGCGAAACAGTTGTCTCAGATTAAAGTCGCATTCGGCCCGCCGTTGCGGCTTCCAGCGGACCGGAAAGCAACCCACGACGACTTGTCGAAGTTCACGACGGAGATTATGAGCGCGATCCGCGCACTTTCGGAGAAGATCGAGCGAGATGCACATTAAAAAGGCCGGCGTTCAGGGGTTCTGTTTCGGCGTCGCCATCACGGTCAAGAAGGCCGAAGAAGCCATCGCCGCGCGTGACGACGTCACGACGCTCGGCCACGTCGTGCATAACCCGCAGATGGTCGAGCAGCTGGAGGCCAAGGGCCTGCGCAACGCCCACTCGGTCGACGAGGTCGAATCGGGAGCGCTGTTCGTGCGCGCCCACGGCTTGCCGGTCGACGTCTTCGAGAAGGCCAAAGAGAAGAACCTGACGATCATCGACGCGACCTGTCCGATGGTCACCAAGATTCACGTGCAGGCCGAGAAGCTGAAGGCAGACGGCTACAAGATCGTCGTCATCGGCGATCCGAACCACCCCGAAGTCAAAGGAACGCTCAGCCACGTGCCCGGCGCCTGGTGCATCGAAGACGTCGACGACGTCGCGAAGCTGCCGCGCTCCAGCCGCGTCGGCGTCGTCGTGCAGTCGACCTACTCGGGCGAGCGCTTCACGAACATCGTCAAGGCGCTCTCCGCGAAATACTACGACGTGCGGGCGGTCAATACGATCTGCACCGACACGCACAACCGCCAGAACGAGGCCTCGCGCCTGGCCAAGGAAGTCGAAGTGATGGTCGTGGTGGGCGGCAAGACGTCGGCCAACACCAAACATCTCGCCGAGCTGTCGGAGTCGTGCGGCGCGCGCGCGTTTCACATCGAAGGTCCCGACGAGTTGCGCCCCGAGTGGTTCGACGGCGTCAAGATTGCCGGATTGATGTCCGGCGCCTCCACGCCCGGCTGGCTGGTCGACAAGGTCGAAGAACGGATGGAGGAGCTGAGCCGTCAGCCCGTCTGAACGCTTCGAGCGGCACCTCGAGGAACGCGTGTCCGGATATCGGGGATCGAGTGAGGTCTCCGATATGCTTTTGTGCCACTTCGGATACGGGGTGCACGGACCGGCGCGGCGCGGAAAACGGCTGCGCCCGCAGATGGTGATGCGCGTGGCGCTCGGCGAAGGCGCGCCGTTGGAGCACGCGCTCGACGCTGCGGTCGCGGTGGAGATCTTTCACAACTATTCGCTGGTGCACGACGACATCGAAGACGGCGACCTGCTGCGGCACGGGCGGCCGACGCTGTGGAGCGCCTACGGCGTCGCGCACGCGATCAATGCGGGCGACGCGATGTGCGCGCTCTCCTTCGCGAGCTTGACGGCCGCGTCGTCGCTGTTGGACGCGCAGCGCGTGCTCGCGATGCTGATGGTCCTGCACGAAGCGCACTCGATCATGTGCGAAGGCCAATCGCTCGACCTCCACTTCGAATCGGCCGGGCACGTCGATCTTGCCTCCTACCACCGCATGATCGAGTGCAAGACGGCCGAGCTGTTCTCGGCGTCCTGCCGTCTCGGCGCGCTGGCCGCCGGCTGCGGCGACGCGGCGGTCGAAGGCTACGGCGCGCTCGGGCGGGCCTACGGCATGGCCTTTCAAATTCAAGACGACGTCAACGGCATCTGGTCGTCGACCGACGCGACGGGCAAGGTCTCCGGCGCCGATATCGCCCGGCGCAAATGGACGTTTCCGATCGCCTGGGCGATCGGCCAGCCGCCCTCGCAGGCCCGCGACGAGGTCGCGGCCGCATACGCCCAAGGACGGCCGCTGGAGCCCGCGGAGGTGCAACGCGTCGTCGAGGCGCTCGAAGTGCTGGGCGCGAGAGAGGCGGCGCGGCGTGCGCTCGCAGAACAACTCGCCGTCGTGGAGCGCCACCCCAACGCAGAGCTACAAGGCTTTCTATTGGGGACGTTCGACCTGGGCGCCGCGGCCCGCTAACCTACCACCGGAGGAACCGACACTGAACTCAAGCGCCCCCGCCCGGCCGGAGCGAGAGATCTCGATTGCGTGGGCATTGCCCGCGCTCGTGCTGCTGGCGTTCGTCCTTCGCTGTGCGTTCATCGAGAGCAGCGGTTTCTCGACCGACGTGTCCACGTTCCAGGCGTGGGCGACCCAACTCGTCGAGGGCGGCTTCGGCAAGTTCTACTCCTCCGGGCAATTTGCCGATTATCCGCCCGGCTATTTCTACATCCTCGCCGTCTTCGGCTGGATCTGGGAGACGTTTTTCAAGGCGACGGACGCGGGGCATTTCGTGGTGCTGCGCGCGCTGGTCAAGCTGCCGGCGATCCTGGCGGATCTCGGCGTCGGCGTGCTGCTGTACGCGGTCGCGCGCCGGTTTGCCGGCCCCTGGATCTCGGTCGGCACCGCGGCGCTCTACCTGCTCAACCCCGCGATCGTGTACAACTCGGCGATCTACGGACAGGTCGACTCGATCTCCGCCGGCATGGCGCTGCTGGCCGTGTTCTTTCTGCTCAAGAGCGACGACGATAGCCCGGAGAAACCCAGCTGGTACGTCGTTTTCGCGTGGCTGGCGCTCTCGTATTCGTTGCTGATCAAACCGCAGGCCGCGGTGTTGATTCCGCTCTTCGTGGCGTTCGCGTTTGCCGACCCGGTGCGCCGCAAGAGCCGCGTCTTTGCCACCGGCGCCGGCGTACTCGCCGGGCTGGTGCTCGCGATCGGCCTGACCGAGCCGTTCCACGTGAGCAACCCGGTCGACGCGCTGCAATGGCTGTGGGAACGTTACCGCTACGGCTCCTCGGTCTACGCGTACAACACGGTCAACGCGTTCAACCTGTGGGCGATTCGCGGCCCCTTCTGGCAAGCCGACAACGGCCCGGGCTCGTACATCCTGATCTTCCCGCAATATATCTGGGGCATCGCGCTCGTGCTGGCGTCGACGACCTTGGTGGTGTGGCGTTACGTGCAGGACCGCTCGCCGCGCGCCTTCCTGGAAGGCTGCGCGGTCGCAACGCTCGGCTTTTTCATCCTCGCGACCCGCATGCACGAGCGCTACGTCTTCGACGGCGTGCTCTTTACGATCGCGTGCGTTCCGCTCGCGAAGCGCTATCTGTACGGCGCGGTCGTGCTCTCGATGGTCTTCTACGCGAACCTGCAGTACGCGATCGCGTATTTGAGCGCGGTCTCCAATCACACGCCGGGCGTCAACACGCAGAACCTGTGGGGTGTGGGAACCTCGATCTTGTCGATTCTCGCGGTCGGCACGTTCTTCTATCTCGGCTACTCGTTCTTGGGAGCGGCCCCGGCCGGCACGGAGGAAGAGCCCGCCGAGCCCGGCCGGGCGCCGGAGCGCGGCGCCGGCGGCTTCGACGCCGGGAGCCTCGTCCAAGCGCGCAATTGGTTCGATCCGCGCGAAGGCTTGACCGGGCTCAAAGCGCCGCTCGACTACGCGATCATGGCGCTGTTCGGGATCGGCAACTTCATCCTGTCGTTCGTCAACTACTGGCTGCCGACGGACAAGGTTTTCGACGAAATCTACTTCGCGCGCGCCGGCGAAGAGTATCTGCAGAACCTGCGCATCTACGAGAACACCCACCCGCCGCTGACCAAACTGTTGGTGACGTTCTCGATCATGCTCTTCGGCGGCATGCCGCACGGGCACGGCCTCGGGGGGTGGCAAGGGCTCAACGCGATCCTCGGGCACATGCCCGACGGCGACAACTCGTACGGCTGGCGTTTCGTCGACGTCGTCTTCGGCGCGCTGGTCGTGATGCTGCTCTACGCGTTCGCCAAGCGCATCACCGGCTCGACGATCTTCGCGTCGATCGCCGCGCTCTTTCTCACGGTCGACGGCATGCACTTCGTCCAGTCGCGCATCGCGACGCCCGAAGGCATCGTCGTGTTCTTTGCAACCGCCGCGGTCTACGCGTTCTACCGGTTTTGGATTTCGTCGCAGGTCGGCGAGCGGCAGTACGTGGACGTTCCGGAGTGGGGCTTTGCTGCGGCGGCCGGAGGCGCGCTCGCCGGCGGCTTAGTGCTGGCGCTGGTGATGCGCGCCCTCTGGCACTTCGACGTGCCCTCGACGATCGTCGCCGCGCTCTACTGCGCGTGCGGCATCTACTTGCTGGCCCGCTACGTCGTGATGGCGCGGGTCTGGGGCAGCGCGCAGCGCGAGTTGACGTACGCCGAAGGCTCGCGGGCGCTGGCGGGCGACGGGTCGACGATACTCTACGCCGCCGACGGCGGGACGATCGACGATCGCGGCAAGGCGTCGCGCGGAGCCCTTTCGCAAAACGCCAAGGGCGTGCTGCTCTACCGCGATGGCGACCTTTCGATCGAGTACGGCCGCGACGCCAGCGTGACGTACGAGACGCCCGCCGGTGAGGCCACCTACGCGAGCGACACCATCACGGCCGATAACGGCACCGAGAGCGGGCACGCCTCGAAGCTGTGGCTGATTCTGTTCACCGTGGCGCTGGGGTGCCTGGTCAGCAGCAAGTGGTACGGCGTCATGGGCTTCGGCGTCAGCTTCGCGGTGCTGATCTTCGTCTTCGCGCAGCGCTATCTGGTGCGTCGCCGGCCGGTGTTGTGGGGCAATCCGCGCGGGTTCCGCCTCGACGGCGCGCTGATCACGATCCTGTTCGTGAGCGCGACCGTGTACGCGCTGGTCTGGGTGCCGGACCTGGTGCGCCACGGCAAGGACGAGATCGCGAACTTCAACGACGTCGTGAACCGCCAGTACACGATGTACGAATATCACGAGAACCTCGTCGCCACGCATCCGTACTCGTCGAAGTTCTGGGAGTGGCCGCTCGACTACGTGCCGGTCGCCTACTACTACCAAGACCATCGCAAGAACCAGAACGACGAGAACGATTGCTGCGTCGTCGAAATCACGTCGATGCCGAACCCGCTGCTGCTGTGGTTCGGCTTGATCTCCGTCCCGTGGGTCGGCGTGCTCGCCTGGCGGCTGCGCAACAAGGGCTACGCGCTGATCGTGCTCACGTACCTGATGCAGTGGCTGCCGTGGGCGAGGTCCCCGCGCATCACGTTCGCCTATCACTTTTACGTCGACATCCCGCTGATCTGCCTCTGCAATGCGATCGTGCTGCAGCGGATCTGGCAGTGGGCGAGCCAGCGCGAGGACGACGGCGGGAAGTGGCTGGGCGGATTGCTCGTGGGAGGCTACGTGCTGGCCGCCGTCGGGGCGTTCGTCTTCTTCTATCCCATCCTCGCGGCGTACCCGATCACCTGGGCCGCTTGGCACCAGCGGATGTGGTTTCCGACCTGGATACTTGGGCCCGGATAGCGAAGGCCTGCCCGAGAGGACCGAACATGTCTGGACATTCGAAATGGCATAACATCAAGCTGAAGAAGGGCAAGGTCGACGCTCAGCGAGGCGCGCTCTTCACCAAGCTGAGCAAGGAGATCATCCTGGCCGCCAAGGGCGGCTCTGCGGACCCCGAAGCCAACTACCGGCTGAAAATGGCGGTCGAAAAGGCGCGCGAGTTCAACGTTCCCGCCGACAACATCAAGCGCGCGATCGCGCGCGGGTCGGGCTCGACCGGCGAGCGCGAGATCGAGGAGTTGCGGTACGAGGGCTACGGCCCGCACGGGCTCGCCGTCGTCGCCGATCTCGCGACCGACAACCGCAACCGCACGGCGGGCGAACTGCGGTTTTTCTATCAGAAGCACGGCGGAGCCTTAGGCGAAACCGGCAGCGTTGCGTGGATGTTCGACACGGTCGGCATCATCCACGCGAACCCGGGCGCACTCTCGGAAGACGCGTTCACGGAGAGCGCGCTGGTGGACGGCGTCGACGACGTGGAGTACGACGAAGAGGACTGCATCGTCTACACCGCGCCGGCCCAGCTCGCCAGCGCGCGCGACGCACTGCGCGCCGGCGGCATGAAGATCACGCAAGCCTATCTCGGCGTTCGCCCGAAGACCAAGCTCGAACTGAGCGGCTCGGAGCTCGCCGCCGCGCTCGCGTTTCTCGAAGCGCTCGAGGAACACGAAGACGTGCAGCGGGTCTTCAGCAACCTCGACGTGAGCGACGTCGCCCTGGAGGCGCTCGCCTGAAGCTTCCGCTGACGAACGCGGACGGCCCCGGCATCGCCGACGCCGTGCGCCCCTACCTTCCACGCGATTGGGTCTTTCCGATCGTGCTGGCGGTGTTCGTGGCGTGCGTGACCTGGTTCGGCCGCTCGATTCACGATTTTCTGCTGCCCCCGGCCGATACGGTGACGGTTCCGTCGTTCGTCGGGCAGACGCTGGCCGACGCCAACGCGGAAATCGAGCGGCTCAAGCTCACGTCGGCGGTCACCGATCACACCACCAGCGACCGGTATCCGAAGAACGTGGTGATCATGCAGCGGCCCGACGCCGGAACGGCCGTGCGCGAGGGGCGCCAAGTCTCGTTCGTCATCAGCGACGGCATCGTCGCGCGCTTGATGCCGGACCTGCGCTATCAATCGATGCGCGAAGTGAACCTGGATCTCGCGCGCGCGAAACTGCAACTCGGCAAGATCGCCTACGTCAAGAGCGACGTCGTCCCGGACGGACACGTCATCTCGCAGGACCCGGCGCCGCTTTCCAACGTGGCGGAGGGCGACGCCGTCAACCTGACGGTCAGCCGCGGCGGATCCGTGCAATTGCGCGTGCCGAATTTCGTCGGGATGAACGTCGACGACGCGCGGGCGCTCGCCGATAAGGACGGCATCAAGCTCGGGCAGATCGTCTGGACGCCGCTCGGCGCCGGAGGGCCGGCGCACGGCCAGGTCGCAATGCAATCGATCAAACCCGGCGTCAACGTCTCTCCCTACGAGCAGATCTCGCTGCAGGTGAGCGCCGGGCCCTACGAGTCGGGCTACATCATCCGGCAGGCGCGGCTCTTGGTCTCGGTGCCGGTGCCGGAGAACGTGCCCGACGGCAAACAGCTCGACGTGCGACTGACCGTCACCGACGCGACCGGGAAATACGATATCTACCGCGCGTTCGCGGAACCGGGTCAAAAGCTCGCGCTGACGGTCACCGCCGTCGGCACGTCGGTCGTCGATATGTACGTCAACGACGTGCTGGTCGGCGAGACGCGGCTCGGCAGCGAGCCCGCCGCGATTTACGACATGAAGCCGTCGCCGCACCCGCCGTCGCAGTAGTGCGCGAGGACGACCTCGTCGCGGCGATTCGCGCGATCGTCGAACCGGCGGGCGCCGCACGATTGGTCCTCGGCATCGGCGACGACGCGGCGCTCTGGCAGCCGTCGCGATCGCATCGCAGCGCGATCACGACCGACGCCCTGGTCGAAGGCGTGCACTTTTCGCGCTCGCTGATGAGTTTTCACGACGCGGGCTGGCGCGCGATCGCCGCCAACGCGAGCGATCTGGCGGCGATGGGCGCGCGCCCGGTGCTGGCCACCATTGCGCTCGGCATACCGCCGGAGGCGACGCAGAGCGAGATCGTCGAGCTGTACCACGGCATGGCCGCTGCCGCCGCCGTCGCCGGCCTCGCGATCGCGGGCGGCGATCTGACGCGTGCCCCCGCCCTCACGATCGCCGTCGCCGCCGTCGGCGAAGTCCGCCCTTCGAACGTCAAGACGCGCTCGGGCGGCCGGCCGGGCCAGGTCGTGGCGGTGACCGGTCCGCTCGGCGCCGCGCGCGCGGGCCTCGAAGCGGCGCGCTCGCCGGGAACGCTCGACGGAGAACTCGAGGCGGAGGCGCTGCGCGCGTTTCGCACGCCGCAGGCGCGCTGCGCCGAAGGGCGCTTTCTCGCCGCGAGCCGAAACGTGGAGGCCATGATGGATCTGTCGGACGGCCTATCGACCGACCTCGCTCGGCTCTGCGACGCCTCCGGATGCGGCGCCGTCGTCACGGACGTGCCGGTCGCCGGGCCGGCGCGCGCGCTGGCGCTCGCGCGAGGCGAGGACCCGCAGCGCTTCGCGCTCGCCGGGGGCGAGGACTTCGAACTGCTGGTGGCCGTTCGTCCGCGCGCGTTCGCGCATCTGGCGGCGCGCTTTCACGGGCGCTTCGGCCGCGCGCTGCATCGCATCGGTACGCTGCGCGAGGGTGCGGGCATGACGTTCTCGCACGGCGGGATCGAAGAGCCGCTGCGTCGCACCGGATGGGACCACTTCGAGGCGGCGGAGGCGCGTTCGTGAACCGGAATTTCGAGGAAGACGTCCCGGTCTATCCGCTGATCGGCAGCATCCAGAACAGCGTCGGCATGGGCTTTCTGGGAAACCAGGCGGATATGGCGATTGCGAACGCCCTCGGCGCGCGCTTGATCCACGTCGAGTCGATGTTTTCGAGCGCGCACGGCGGCATCGCGGGGCGCTCGAGCACGATCAGCGATCCGCAGCAGTTCCGGCGCGACGTCGCATTCTTGATCGCGCAGCGGCCGGGCATCATCCACATCGGCTACTTGCCGCGGCCGGAGCACGTCCGCGCGGTTGCCAATCAGCTCCAGGACTACAAGGGCGTCGTCTTGCTCGACCCCGTCATCGGCGATTACAAGAAGGGTCTCTACGTCAGCCAAGAGACGGCGCGGGCCATCCGCGACAAGCTGCTGCCGATGGCGCAGATCGTCACGCCGAATCGCTTCGAAGCCGAGGTGCTGCTCGGCAGCGGCGACGGCTCGTTGACCGAGCACGGCTACCTGAACGGCCTCTTCGATCTGGGGCCCGAGGTCGTGATCGTGACCTCGTTCGAACGCGACGCCGAACGGCACCGCATCAAGCTGCTCTTCACGAACGGCTACAACTACTACCGCATATGGGGGCCGTATTTTACGGTGCATCCGGCGCACGGCGTGGGCGACGTCTTCGCCGCCGGCGTCACCGTCTTCGCGGGGTTGGGCGGCTCGCCGTTTGCGGCCGCCTTGCTCTCGACGGCGCTCGCCGCGCGCTCGGTCGCGAACACGACGCAGTACGGCGGCGCGAGCGTCGACCCCGTCTGCGCGCTGGCCAAGTGGAATCCGAGCGGCTACCAGCTCGACGACGACCGGGCGATGCGCTTCTGCGAGCGCTCCAACGTGGAGGCGATCGTCATCAAGCCGACGGCAAACGAAGGCGCGCGCCTGAAGTTCGCGCCGCCCAAACAGACCGTCAGCGAAGAGTAACGCGTGCAGCCGTCCAGCATCGATTTTCTTCTCGGTAGCACGAGCGAGGCGCACGTGCGCATCGAGGTGCTCGGGTACGAACATCCCGAGGTCGTCGAGCCGCACGGTCTGGATCTGCTCGAGTGCCGCGTCTACGCGTCGGCCTCACCCGTCAGCGGCGAGTTTATCTTTTCGTTGCGCGTCGCCGAACTGCTCGAACTGCGAACGTACCTCGAAGAGATCAACTCGGGCAACGGGCCGCCGGCCTCACTCGCGCTCGCGCACGGACTGCTCAGCC
>Ga0116229_10014701_pt1 | contig 10830 bp, 7 predicted proteins | sample S1TSphgellanicum_3_FD_87313 | JGI IMG/M metagenome (GOLD analysis project Ga0116229, IMG submission 87313) | Host-associated microbial communities from peat moss isolated from Minnesota, USA - S1T2_Fc - Sphagnum magellanicum MG | ecosystem: Host-associated > Plants > Peat moss > Unclassified...
AACCCTGTATGTCCAGGATGACTGGAAGGAGCACGGCCTTGGCCGGTTGCTGCTGCGGGCCTCCGCCCAGCATCTTGCGGCGATGGGCTGCAAATCCGCCTTCGCCTGGGTGCTGCGCGATAATCCTTCGACGTTTTTCTACGAGCGCCTGGGCGGCAAGCGGGTGGCCATGAGCACGACCCGGGTTGGCGGTTCCGATATTCCGCAGACCGCCTATGCCTGGGATCCGATCGAGCGGCTGATCAACGAGACGGTGTGACCTGCGCCTGGCCAGGCGTCAGGCGTTATCGCAAAAACGTCATCGGGCCGAACAGGGCGGAACAAATGCCAACGACGATGAAGATCCAAATGACCCAAGCCAGGTCAGGCTTGATGCGAGAAGATTTTTTCGCGCGTTCCGTAGCCATTGAGTTTAAACCTCTAAGCTGATGGGTGAAACGATAGGGAACGCATTCGACAACGTCAAGTTATAACTTTGTTTCTTCTACAACTCACAAGATGACATTTTAACGCTTTGCCCTCTGCCGCGCTCAGGCCAAACCCCAGGTTTTATCGCTTGTTCTCCGCCCCCCGCTATGCTGCAAGCGGTCATGCACAATGAAAAAATCCTGATCCTGGATTTCGGCAGCCAGGTCACGCAGCTGATCGCCCGCCGCGTCCGCGAATCCGGCGTTTATTGCGAGATCTGGCCGTTCAACACCGCGCCCGAAAAAATTGCCGCCTTTGCGCCCAAAGGCATTATCCTGTCCGGCGGACCCGCCAGCGTCGCCGATCCCGGCTCGCCGCGCGCGCCCGAGTCGATCTTCACCGCCGGCATCCCGATCCTTGGCATCTGCTACGGCCAGATGGCGCTTTGCGCGCAATTGGGCGGCGATGTGCGGGGCGCCGATATTCGTGAATTCGGCCGCGCCTATGTCGATATCACGCAAGACTGCGCCTTGTTCGAAGGCGCCTGGTCGGTCGGCGCCCGCGAGCAGGTCTGGATGAGCCATGGCGACCATATTTCCGCCGCCCCGCCAGGCTTTAGGACCGTTGCCACCTCCGAAGGCGCGCCGTTTGCCTTGATTGCCGATGATGCGCGGCATTTCTACGGGCTGATGTTCCACCCGGAAGTGGCGCACACCCCGCACGGCGCCCAGTTGTTGCGCAATTTCACCCATAAGGTTTGCGGCTGCGCCGGCGACTGGACGATGGCGGGATTTCGCGAGGCCGAGAAGGCCAAGATTCGCGCCCAGGTCGGCACGGGCCGGGTCGTCTGCGGGCTCTCCGGCGGGGTCGATTCCTCGGTCGCCGCGGCCTTGATTCATGAGGCGATCGGCGATCAGCTGACCTGCATCTTCGTCGATCATGGCGTGCTGCGCGCCGGCGAGGCGGCGCAGGTGGTCGATGTGTTTCGCAACCGGTTCAACATCAAGCTGATTCACCGCGATGCCTCGGAGCTGTTCCTCTCGCGGCTGGAAGGCGTTTCGGACCCGGAGCAAAAACGCAAGATCATCGGCGGGCTGTTCATCGACGTGTTCGACGAGGAGGCGGCCAAGATCGGCGGCGCCGAATTCCTGGCCCAGGGCACGCTCTACCCGGATGTGATCGAGTCCGTATCCGCTTTGGGCGGCCCCAGCGTGACCATCAAATCGCACCATAATGTCGGCGGCCTGCCGGCTTATATGAAAATGAAACTGGTCGAGCCCTTGCGCGAACTTTTCAAGGACGAGGTGCGCGAACTCGGCCGCGAACTCGGCCTGCCCGAGACCATTGTCGGCCGCCACCCCTTTCCCGGCCCAGGGCTTGCCATCCGCATCCTGGGGCCGGTGACCCGGCAGGCGGTCGAAATCCTGCAAAAGGCGGATGCCATCTATCTGGAGGAAATCCGCAATGCCGGGCTGTACGATGCCATCTGGCAGGCCTTCGCGGTGCTGCTGCCGGTGAAATCCGTCGGCGTGATGGGCGATGGCCGGACCTATGACCAGGTCTGCGCGCTGCGCGCCGTGACCAGCACGGACGGCATGACAGCCGATGTCTACCCCTTCGAGATGGCGTTCCTGAGCCGAGTCTCGAACCGGATCGTCAACGAGGTCAGAGGCATCAACCGGGTGACCTACGACATCACCAGCAAGCCGCCGGGGACGATCGAGTGGGAGTGAGGAAGCACCTTGCGGCGAGGATAGTGAAAGGTCGGCGGGGTCCGCGCGCTCGCCGGACCCGGGGCCAAAAGCTGGTGGAAGGTCTGCGCGGCCGCGGCGATTTCAAAATGACCACCGATGAGATCCTGGCGCTGATGCGGGGCTCTTCAGCAGAACAGGGCTGAACCCGTCACCAATGACCGCGTTGCACCGCCGGCTGTCGATGCAATCCTCGGTTGACAGAATTCGGTTGTGTCGCTTAGTCAGAAAAGCTAACATTTCGCCCGGTAATTCAATCGCTTCCCAGAATAACAGGACAGGAACCGACTTCGCGCGACGCCCTTGAGACAAACGCTGCCTTACAGCCTCTGATCCGTCTGGATCAGCTCGTCGCTTTGCGCCGCAGCGGCCGTTTCGCGATCCCGGTCAATATCCTTATCGGTCTTGTCGTGGTGCTTGTCGCGGTTCATCATGGCAAGGGTTCGATTGGCGTTCACTGGCTGCTGGCCGCGGTTCTCATCAACCTGATCCGCCTCGGCCAAAGCTGGCTACCGCTGCCCGGAGCCGCGGATTCTGCAAACGGAACCGATGCGCGCCATGTCGACCGGAATTTGCATTTCCTCTGTTTGACCGCCTTTATCTCCGGCTGCGTCTGGGCCTTTACGCCGGTGCTCTGCGAATATACCGAGGGTCCGGAGACGTTATTCTATCTGACGGTCATCTGCGGCATCACGGCGGGCGCGATCACGCATGGCGCACCCTATGCGCTGATGCCCGCCTGCTTCATCACGCCGCCGCTGACCTCGATCTTCTGCTGCCTGATCTACACCGGCGGTTTTGACCGTGACGCCCTGGCGGCGACGGTTGTCATCTATGCCTTCTCCCTGACCCGCTTTGCCTGGCTAAGCGAGCTGGCCTTTCGGGAAACCAGCAGGCTGAAAAATGCCGCCGTGACCCTGGCGCAATCGTTGCAGGAGGCGAATTCGCATGCCACCGCCGCGGCCGAGCAGATGGCCCATCGCGCCACCCATGATGGGTTGACCGGCCTGTTGAACCGCAGCGGGTTCATGCAGGCGGTCGAGGCGCAGCTGCAGCGCGAGAACACCGCCTTTTGTCTGATGCTGCTCGACCTCGATGGTTTCAAATCGGTCAACGATGTCTATGGCCACCATGCCGGCGACCGGGTGCTCGTCGAAGTCGCGCGGCGGCTATGGGAAGTGCTGGGCGAGGGGTTCATCGTCTCCAGGCTGGGCGGCGACGAGTTTGCGATTTTCTATGACCCGGCAGAGGTCGATGGTTTCCCGGCCGAGCTGGCAACCCGGCTGGTGACCGCGATCGAGGTGCCCTATGCGTCATTCGATGTCGGCCGGCTTGGCGCTTGCGTCGGCGTTCATTGCGGGCGGGGACGCAATGTCACGGAAATGCTGACCTATGCGGACGAAGCATTATATGTCGCCAAGACCACCGGCCGGAACCGGTATTATATCTTCGATGAAATGCTGCATGAGCGCCTTGAGATGCGGCGCGATGTCGAGCGCGATCTGCAGCGCGCGCTGGCGGAAAACGCCTTGGAAATCTGGTTTCAGCCCGTCTTCCGGCGCGACGGCATGCAGCTTGTCAATTTCGAGGCATTGCTGCGCTGGCGCCACCCAAGGCATGGCATGATACCGCCCGAGGAAATCATCATGGTCGCCGCCATGGCGGGCCATGCGGAGCAGCTGCTGCGTTATCTTTGCCGGCAGGCCTGCTCCATGATCGTCGAGCTGCGGCAGCTCGGCTTCGAGGATATTCAGGTCGCCATGAACATCTCCCCGCGCGAGATCTCCCGGCTGCCGATCGATGAGATCGTGCTGAGCGGATTGCAGGATTTCGGTCTGCTCGCCAGCATGCTTGAAATTGAAATCACCGAGGAATCCGCCATGGATATCCGCTCCGTGCAGGACAAGCTGATGCGGCTGGCGCAGGCCGGCGTCAAGATCACCATCGACGATTTTGGCGTCGGCTATTCGTCGCTGGCGACCTTGCGGCAGTCCTATATCGGCAAGCTCAAGATCGATCGCAGCTTTGTCCGCGGTATCCTGGAATCGCCGGAGAACCAGATCCTGGTTCAGGCCATCCTCAATCTCGGCCGGTCTCTGGATGTTCAGGTGGTCGCCGAAGGGGTGGAAAGTGCCGAGGATCTGGACTGGCTCGGCAATGCCGGCGCCGATCTGCTGCAAGGCTATTACCTCCGCTCGCCCAGCCCCAGGAAAGCGGTGCTCGACTGGCTGCAGCAGCGGGATGTCGCCTCGATTCCGTAGCGCGAACGCGCTGCCGGACGCCGCGCTGGCAGGCGCGCGAAAACAAAACCCGGCCATTGCCTGCCGGCCTGGACTGCTGGTATTCCCGCTTGGTCTCATCGGGAGTTTCCATGCCAGCAATGCCCGCGCGGTCCGCCAAGGTTCCGCAAATCGTGTTTTCCTTCTGGATCATAAAAATTGCCGCCACCACCCTGGGCGAAACCGGCGGCGACACGCTCTCGATGTCGTTCAATCTCGGCTATGCCGAAAGCAGCCTGATTTTCGCGGTGCTGTTCATCGCTGCCGTCACGGCGCAGATCCGCGCCCGGTCGTTCCATCCCTGGCTGTATTGGGGCACCATCGTCGCCACGACGCTGGTCGGCACCACCATGGCGGATTTTGCCGACCGTTCGCTCGGCATCGGCTATGTCGGCGGCTCCAGCCTGCTATTCGCATTGGTTTTGCTGGTGCTCGGGCTATGGCGCCTCGCCACCGGCTCGGTTTCGGTCAGCAACATCAATACCACCCGGAACGAAGGCTTCTACTGGGCCACCATCCTGGCCTCCAACACGCTGGGAACCGCTTTGGGCGATTTGTTGTCGGATGACACGGTCTTGGGCTTTGCCGGCGGCACGCTGTTCTTTTCCGCGCTGCTGCTGTTGATCGCGGCGTTGTATGCCTTCACCCGCCTGTCCCATACCTTGCTGTTCTGGGCGGCCTTCGTGCTGACCCGGCCATTCGGCGCCACCATGGGAGACCTGCTGACCAAGCCGGTGGCGCATGGCGGGTTCGACCTCAGCCGGCCGGCCTCCTCCGCCATCATCGCCTGCTGCATCGTGGCCTTGATTGCGCTGACCCCGCAGCGCGCCGGCGGCCATTCCGGCGCGGCCGGCCAAAGCCTCGCTTGAGAAGGACGACGATGGGCAAGCTCAATGTGCAGATCATTCCGGTCACCCCGTTCCAGCAGAACTGCGCATTGCTCTGGGATGAAGACAGCAAATCAGCCGCCATCATCGATCCCGGCGGCGATATTCCCAAAATTCAGGCTGCCATCGCGCAGGCCGGCGCCGTGGTCGAGGCCATTTTCATCACCCATGGCCATCTGGACCATGCCGGCGGCGCCGCCGAGCTCGCCGCCGCCCTGAACGTGCCTATTTTCGGGCCGGACCGGCGCGATGAAATGCTGATTGCCGATCTGCCCTCCCAAGGCGGGCGGTTCGGCATGCAGCCGAAAAGCTTCACGCCGGAGAAATGGCTCAGCGAAGGCGAGGTCGTCAGCATGGGCGGACATGAATTCTCCGTCCTGCATTGCCCCGGCCACACGCCCGGGCATATCGTGTTCATCAACCATGCCGATAAATTCGCGGTGGTGGGCGATGTGCTGTTTCGCAACTCGGTCGGGCGCACCGATTTTCCCTATGGCGATCATCAGGCGCTGATTTCCGCCATTACCGAAAAACTGCTGCCGCTGGGCGATGATTTCGTCTTCATCTGCGGTCACGGTTTGGGCTCCACCTTCGGCAAGCAGCGCCAGACCAATCCGTTTCTGCAGTAATTTCCGGGAAATTTATTCGGCTTCATCTGCATTGACCCGCGCTGCACGCCGCCCACATCGCCGTCTGTACAAATTGGAGATGGGCGATGCCGGAGAACGAAACATTGGGGGCAGAACTGCGCGCGAGGCAGCAACGGATTCAGCAGCAGGTGCGCGAGGCCGATAAGGCACGCCCGCCATTGCAGATGGAAGCTGCGATGCAGGCCGGGGCCCGGCCGTATCCGGCGCCGCCGTTTTCACAGCCCGAACAGAACAAGCCGGGGAATGAGCAGAAACTCTCCCCCGCGCCGCTTTACGACGCGCCCTATTGGAAGGGTTCGGACAAGCTGCAGGACAAGGTTGCCATCATCACCGGCGGCGATTCCGGCATCGGCCGCGCGGTCGCCATCTTGTTTGCGCGCGAGGGCGCGGATGTCGTCATCCTGCATCTGGAAGGCGAGGAAGAGGACGCCGCCACCGCCGCCGATGCGGTGCAGCGCGAAGGCCGGGAGGCGCTGACCATTGCGGGCAATGTCATCGATCGCGACTTCTGTTTCGCCGCCGCCAAACAGGCCGCCGAGCGCTTCGGCAAGATCGACGTGCTGGTCAACAACGCGGCCTTCCAGCTGCATGTGAGCCGGTTCGAGGATCTGACGGAAGACCATTTCGATCTGACCGTGAAGACCAATCTCTATGGCTATTTCCATATGATCCAGGCCTGCCTGCCATTCATGGGCAATGGTTCGGCGATCGTGAATTCCGGCTCCGTCACCGGGCTGATGGGAAATTCGACGATCATCGATTACTCGATGACCAAAGGCGGCATTCACAGCCTGACGCGGGCTCTATCCGGCAGCCTGGCGCCGCGCGGCATTCGCGTCAACGCGGTCGCGCCCGGCCCGGTCTGGACCCCGCTCAACCCCAGCGACAATCCGGCGCAGATGAAGACATTCGGCGGCAATACCCGCATGAAGCGCCCGGCCCAGCCGGAGGAAGTCGCACCCGCTTACCTGTTTCTGGCCTCGGCGCAGATGTCGAGCTTCATTACCGGCGAAATTCTGCCGGTTATCGGCGGGTATGAGGATCGTTAGGCGGTAGATCGATCCAGGACAGATGCCCGCCTTTGCCGGCGCCGGTATCCACGAACATCGCCTTGCCGCCTTTGGCGCCGGGGATGAGCAGCGGCCTGCCATTGCTGCTGCGCCGGTCATGGCCGCAATACACGGTCATGTGCTCCGGCACCTCGTTCACCCAGTCCAGCAGCCGTTCCGGCCGGCCGCCGCCGGTCACCCGTCCGGAGGTCTGCCCGTAAATCGCGCGCGCCAGCAGGCTATCCGGCCGGCCGGGCGGAAAAGGCGGCGGCGGGGTGGTGAGCATGGCGGGCAGGAAGCCGCCATGCACGAAAAAGCGGTCGCCGTCGCGTAGCCAGGCCGGGGCGCGGCTGATTTCCAGCATGGTGCGCTCGGTCAAAGCCGGGGAGAGTTCCGAAATGGTCCGCTGCAAATAGGGCGCCTGAACGACAGTATCGCCGCGCAGCGCCCGCAGCAGCTTGAATTCATGATTGCCCAGCAGGAACAGGCCGCGCCTGGCATCGATCAGCCGGAACATGGTCTCCAGCGTGCCGGCTGAGTCCGGGCCTTCATCCACCAGATCGCCAAGCTGGATGACGAAATGCTCGGTATCGGCGGCGATGGCGAAGGCTTTGGAATCGCCATGCACATCGCCGATAATGCGCAAGGACCGGCCGGCTGGGATCATTCGCACTTATCCGGCCTTTCCCGGGAAAACTCAAATTCCAGAGGGTTCCGGCGCGGCTGCAGTCATCGCGTAAATAAATTGTTCTTATTTCAACCGCATATTTACGGGTTGTGACAGGCCGGATCGACGTCATTGCGCCCGCGACGATCACCGTGGTGAACGGCGGGACGGTTCTGTCCTCGCTGGCGGCGTTGCCGCCTTACGGCATCGCCGTGACCGACCCGGATAGCGGCGATGCTTTGACGCTGACCGTGATGGCGGCGAATGCGGCGACATTATCCGCAAGTTCAGCCGCCGGCGCCGGAGTCGTTGCCAACGGCAACACGCTGGTGCTCACCGGTACGGCGGCGCAGGTGAATGCGGCACTCGCCAGCCTGGCGCTGCAGGAGCCGGCAAATGCTACGTCCGACCGGCTGGCGCTGAGCGCCAGCGACCCGGCGGTGTTGCCGGCCAGCACCGATATCGCGGTGCGGATTACGCCGGAAGGCTTGCCCGGTTTTGCGGCCCCGCCGGTGCGCCTGGCGGTGCAGCCGAATGCGCTGACCGTTCTGCCGGGGCTGATCCTGGGTGATCCCGGCGCATCGGCCTTGGCGGCAGCCGGGCAGGGGCGGGATCAGGTACTGGAGATCGTTCTTAGCGTCGGGGCCGGGATTCTGCTGCTGCCGGGGCTCTCGCCGGTCAGCGGTATTATCGTCTCCGGCCAGGGCAGCGGCACCTTGGCGATGGTGTTCACGGCCGATCAGCTGAACGCGGTGAATGCGGCGTTGGCCGGGCTGACCTATGCCGGGCCGGGCGGCACGCAGCTGAATTATGCCATGACGAACCTGTCCGGCCCGCTGGGCGCCGCACTCACCTATGGCCAGCTGACGCTCGCCAGCACCGGCAGCCTGGGCGCCAATGGCAGTTTTGCCGCAGGCAACGACATGGTGATCCTGGGCGCCGGCAGCAATGCGTTGGACGTCTCCGGGCTGACCGCCGAGACCGGCAATTTCAGCGGCGGCATTTTTGTCGGTGCCGCCGGAACGCTGGAGATGCCAGACGGGGTGCTATCGCTGAGCGGCACCAGCGAGGATTTCGGCGCGCTCGCCGCCGCGGCTTTGGATGTGACCGGCACCGCGATGTTCGCCGATGGCGGGAATATCGGCGGCGAGATCGCCATCGGCGCCCAGGGGATGATCGATTTCGGCGGCACGCTGATGGCCGGCGGCAGTGCAACGGCGCCGGGCCAGCTGGCGCTGTCGCTCGCCGCGAACGCCGTATTGCTGGGCAGCGGAACCCTCAGCTTGGGCGATGCCGGGGGGATCGCCGGGCCGGGCACGCTGCTGGCGGCCGGCGGCGATACGCTGCTGGTTGCGGCCGGCAGCGTTGCTGGCGCCAGCCTGCTGGTCAGCGGCGGCGGCGTGCTGGAACTGGGAGCGGGTGTCACATTGGGCGGCGCCGTGATTCTGGATTTCGAACCCGGCTATGGCGTGGCGCCGGTGACCGGCGGCTTCGCGGACCGCCTGTCGGAGGATGGCGGGGTGATCGTGATCGACGACCCGCTGGGCCTGAACGCCAGCATCACCGGCTTCGGACTGGGGGACCGGCTGATCCTGCCGGGTCTGACGGGGCTCAGCCTATCCGATGTCACCGGCCAATCCTTCGTCGTCAGCGGCACCGACAGCGCCAGTCAGCCGGAGCAATTCACCTTGCACGCCGCCATCCCGAGCGGGACGACGCTGGCGCTGGGCAGCGACGAAGCAGGCGATGCGCAAATCGGCCTGAGTGCCGCCGGCCCGGCGCTGTTCCTGGATGGCGGCAGCTTCAGCGCCGGGCAGATCGATGCCAGCGGCGGGGTCGGCCAGACGCTGCTTGGCCTGCAGCTGCTGGCGCCGGGCTGGACCACGCAAAGCCTGACGCTGACCTTGAGCGTCGGCGCCGGGGTGCTGGCCTATGGCACGGTCACCCCAGCGGCCAGCCTGGTCTTGACCGCGGCCAGCCCGGCCGGGCTGAACGCCATGCTGGCGGATGTGAGCTATACCGCGCGCATTTCCACCGGCAGCGATACGCTGACCGCCAGCAGCAATACCGGCCTGCTGGCCGGGCTTAGCAATGCCGTGCCGATTGCCATCGAGCCGGGCGGCACCGTTGCCGGCTTCGCCACCGCGCCGACGGATGAACAAACGGCTTTGTTTGCGGGCGCCACGGCGGCGTCGGTACTGGTGACATCGGCGGCGGCGCCGGGTGCGGTGATCGTCTCCGGGGCGGTGGATTTTGCCGATATGCTCGCGGTCGGCGGCATCGGCGGCACGGCGCTCTCGGTCGATGCCGGCGGCATTGCGGTGTTCGATGCCGGCAGCGCGGTGCGCCTGGCCGCCAATGCCGTGATCGGCGATGCAAAAGGTGCGGGAACGATCGGCATTGCAACTTCGTCCTTCAGCATCGGCGACGCGGCGCAGAATGCCGACCTGCTGATCGGCGGCAATGCCGCCGCGGGGCCGGGCGTTGCGGAGATCACCGGCGCGGTGACGGTCGCGGGCGATGTGGCGCTGGGCAGCCAGGCGGCGGCGCTGCTGGATGTCAGCGGCACGCTGGAGACGTCGCAAATGACCATCGGCGCGGCGGGGACATTCATCGGCAATGGCAATGCGGTGATTGCCTTCGGCGATCTGGCGGATTCCGGAACGGCGATATTGCAGAATGCCGCACAGGGGACAGCGCAGCAGCTGGTGCTCTCCGGGCAATTGACGCTGGGCGGCGGCACGACGCTGAGCGGGCTTTCCAGCGCGGTCATCGCCACTGGCGGCACGCTCGCTATCGCGCAGGACGCGGCCTTGAGCGGCGCCGGGTTGAACGCGCTCAGCGGCAGCGTGTTCGACCAGGGGGCGCTGCTGCTGGGCGGCAATCTGATCTCCGGCGCTGCCATCACGCTGGCCGGCGGCACGCTGGATGCGGCGGCCGTGACCCTGGGCAGCGGTAGCACCCTGTCCGGCAACGGCAATGTGGTCGCGGCCGGGACCGGTGCGAAAATCGCTTTGACCGGCGGCGCGATTCTGGCCAGCAACGGGCTGCTATCGCTGGACGGCAATGTCAGCATGAGCAGCGGCAGCATCGTCATCACCGGCGGCGCGGCGCTGGACCTGATCCAGGGTGCGAGCGG
>Ga0116229_10014702_pt1 | contig 10829 bp, 5 predicted proteins | sample S1TSphgellanicum_3_FD_87313 | JGI IMG/M metagenome (GOLD analysis project Ga0116229, IMG submission 87313) | Host-associated microbial communities from peat moss isolated from Minnesota, USA - S1T2_Fc - Sphagnum magellanicum MG | ecosystem: Host-associated > Plants > Peat moss > Unclassified...
AAAGAAAGAAAGAAAGAAAGAAAGTGGGGTGTTTTTTTCGGTGCCGACATGCCTATTGCCTTTGAAAGCTAGAAGCATTATCCTCCAATGATCAAATTTTGGCTCTAGGGTTGTCCTGGGATTTCTTTTCCTAATTTTTCTTTGATAGCTCAGGTTATGGGCAGGTGGGGGGGAAAAAAAAAATTGGGTCAATTTTATGATATGAAAATTTTTACAATTTTTTTTCCCAAAGAATTGGAAATTTTAGTTCAAATTTATACTAGAAAAAAAAAATTCCAAAAGTTTCCCCAATTTTTGGGTTTAAACATGAGTTCCTTATTTATTTATAATCCTCATGATTTTGTTTGAATGGGCCATAAAAATCTTCAAAGAACTCCTCCTTTGCAGCCTGAAAATTACATACTTCCCCAAATGGTTAGCTTGGAAAGCTTGGAGTCACTTGCCTTGGTTTACCAAGGCACTTGCATCAACTCTGGCTAGTCCTTTGGGGTGACTTACCTTGTACCCAAGTCACAATTTTTTTTCAACCAATTGAAACCCTATGGGATTTTCATGGCCGCCATTCATGGTTAGGAAAAATCCCTTGGTTAACCCTTGGACAATGGGAAGTTGAGATTGACATACAATTGAGCACAATAGTTAGGTGACAAAGTACTATGGTCATGACCTTGTCAATTTAGTTGAAAAGTTTTTGCGATTGTAAATTATCAAGTGGGTGGACATCATTTGGTGACATCATTTCATCCATCTTGATGAAGTCAAGAGCTCAACTTACATTTTAAACTCCTTCAAAATAATGGAGACTAAACATATTGATGATGAATGGCAAATTGCAAAACATCCTATTGTAATGTGACATGTCACTATTTCATTCATCATGGTGAAGTTGATGACTCAACTTACGTTTTGACTACTAAAAATTCCAATCAATATGTCAAAAAATCTCTTTGCATTGAAAACTAACCCAACCCATGCACGTCACATGTATGCTTGCCATAAAATATTCAAATGTGCATAATGAATTATTTGTTCTCACATGAGATTCAAAATTCACTGCATGCAATATATGTGTCAAAATTCTACACGTGTGTTGGTGAACACAATAAAAAGATGAGTTCTAAAAACTAGTTGCAATCAAATCACAAGAGACTCAAAATAAAAGTCAAGTATTATTGTTTAGTAGGATTTTTTTTTTATAAATGTAATGATTACATGTTTAAAATAATTCATATTTACAAAATAATTGCAAGTCTAGTTAGAAAAAAATCAACAAATACTTAAGAGAATACACATAGTTAATGTTCAAATATCCAAAATAGTGTGAACACATTTTGATGTCTAAACACACAAGCAACTTACATAAACATAGAACATAAACAATCACGATTCCACCATTACATATTAAGACCAATTAAGCTGGATCATATACATCATTTTTCACAAAAACATTGCCATATAAGGCCTTTTCAACCTTAACCAAGTAATATATCTTTAGTTTCATTGGCGAAACATGTGAGCAATTAACAATTAAAAGTTAGCCTATAATTTTTTAGTTGCAATATAGTTTAAAAGAAGGTCACAATTTTTTTAATTAGAAAAATAATTGAGTTAGATAACAAGTTGAAACAAAGTCAATTCCTAGTTATAAATATTAGAAGTGCAAGCCATGATTAGACAAGTAGATAGAAAGATAGAGAAGAGTTAAAACACTTTGACTGCAACCACAATAATAAAAGCCATAGCAAGTGTAAGGAAAGCTTGGTTTTCCATGTTTTAATGTTAAAAATTGTAGTAATGTTGCAAGTTGTTAAAATATCTTTACATGATGCCTCGTCTAATATATTATGGAAACATATAGAGTAATTTAGATTGAATTTAATGTGTATATAATATTCAAAAATTACATTAAACATTTAAACCAATGTTTTCGTTTTTTTCATTCTTTAGAAATTTTGAAATGTTTTCAACATGACATAATCATTACAATAAATATCCATATTTTTACATTAAAGTATAATATGTTACAAAAAAAAAGGTGAGTATTTTTTGTCATTATAAAAATCATGGATTTTTAGAATCCATAACAATAACGTTAGAGGTGCAAGGCTTGTTCATGTTATCCCATTCACAACTTATTGCAAATTTAGTTATGTTTAATTTGTTAAGGTATTGCCATGTTGAAAATGAAGTTATGTGATGTAATCCTTATTCCTTCATGCATGACATAATTGCAATCATGAATGAATGTCACTCATACCTTGCTTTCATAAGGGTTTACTTTGATGATGGAAGGTGATTTTCCTTTCCTTTCCATAGTGTTATGAATCCCATAACAAAATCAATCAAAACAAATTTAAGATTAATATTATTAGTTATGATGAATCGTTTGCTCAAGTATTATTCCTTTCTATTTCCAAAAGCAATGAAATTATATGCCAATGAATTAATAGTGTTACATCTTGCTAATGCTCATAAGGTTTGCCATAAAAATAATAATACCCCACCTCATTGGTTGTGATCCTTTACATAGATGTAAATAGATTATATATATATACATACACATACAATTTAAAACACAAAGAAGCCCTTAAAGAATGGATTTAAAAGGAGAAAAATTAACACAAATAAAAAGAAAAAAAAAAGTTTGAGCCATAGAGAGGGTGAATGTAAGGAAAAAGGATTCATTTTCTCAAATTATATATTTAAAAAACAAACTTGCATCACGGTTAATTACCTTAGTTGAAATGTCGATTAATTTTTGACTATGCAAGTTGACACAATCATGACTAAAATTTTCAATTGTAATTCAAAATTCAAATTTATTGTCAACACATTATCATTGATATCACAAATTTCATTCAACCAATTTGAAACAATTTGTTCATCTTTTATCCATTTATATACAGGGTCCATTAAATAATCAAGCGATTATCTTGTGTTACAACTATGTTATCACATATTCATGACATGGAACAAGGGCAATGACAAAATATGGCATGACAATGAACATTATCACACAATTGACATTTCGACTATATTTGAACTAATTTTACTTAAATTTTTTAAAACAATGAACACTACTTGGTGGTCAACAATATACACTTACCAATTCAATAGACAATTTGACTTATATGGTAGAACTAGTCGTCCCACATGAAGTTTTTTGAAATAAATATAATTTATATTGTGAAAACAAAGTTGAGCAGGACATGCACAACAACATGCAATTAAAAAGGCCCTTTTTCACCTAGTGTAGGTTTTCAAGTCTCCTAGCGAAACAAAAAGTGTGACTTGACTATAGGTAAGCCTCCACCAAAAGGCCTAACTAGAGTTTGTGCACGGGCTTATGACTCTAAGTTTTCTAAGCTGACCATTTGGCGAAACCTTTTTTTTTCTTTTTTTGGTTTCCAAGCTGCCCAAGCTAATTGTTAACCCAAGTTAGTTTTGTAATCAAGCAAGGTGGGACTCCTTCCTTCCTTCCTTACTTCCTTCTTTCCTTCCTTTTGGGTGGGAATTGTATGAAACTTGCAATTTGTCAGTCAGCTGCCAAAAGACTGTTCATAGTAGTAGTAGTAGTAGCCATGTGGCTCACAACTCCAAATGGGTTTTAGGGTTTGGCTCTCCTGCACAACACAACACACATTGTCCTGGCAAATCACACTTATATCTAATAAGCCCCTTTGAGACCTGACAAGTTGAAGGAGGGAGAGAGGGAGGGAAGGAAGTGGGGACCCACAAAAAGAAGCTTCCTTTGTGCTATTGTGGGAGATGGGTAGTCATATAATTTTGTTGTTTTGTTAGGGAAAGGGGAAGAGAAGAGAAGAGAAGAGAAGAGAATAGAAGGGGAGGTAGGTAGGTAGGTAGCACTATTGTGCTTTGGGCTCCACTCACATTTACATACTCAAATTTACACTTCAAAACAAAAAAAAGTTCCAAAAAGTTCCCATTTTTTCTTGGGTCATAAAAGGGATAATTTTCTTTTCTTAAATTTTTAAAATTTATAAAAAAAATTTTACAAAAAAAAAAACACTGACCAAAACCCTACTTTTCCTTTCCAGGGGGTACTAAATTAGTTGTATGTAGAATAAAGGAAGGATTTCCACAAAAGAAAATTTAAAATAAAATAAAATATGACATGATACATAATTGAGCTTGTAAACATTTCTATATATGTATCAAATTTCAAAAAAATATATAAATAATTAAAATTTTGGAAAAATAATAAAAAAATCTAGGAAACTGTATTTTTTGAATATTACAAAATATTTCAAGAAATTTGAGAACTTAGGAAAATAATAATAATATATTTAAATACTTCCAAAATCTATTACATGCTTGCTTTTTGCGTAGCTACTAACTAGCTTAGCATGGCTTTTGTGATCTATTATCAGCTTGTTGTCTGGCTGGTTTGTTGACTCTTTGAGAAGAGTGAGTGAGTGGGAACACATCACTCATATCTTTACAGAAGAGCTTCAATTATTGTTGGAGCTCGAGCTCGAGATGACTTGCTTGAGTGCTTGAGTGCTGTCACCCGTACCATTGGATACGGTTGCCAGCACCAAGCCACCTCAGGCTTGTAGAAGAAAGAAGAAGAAGAAGACCAACAACAACACCAACAAAAAAGCTTCGGGACAAGCAACAACACCAACAAAGAAGCTTTCAGGACAAAGAAGCCCAGCCACTTCAGAGTTGTAGAAGAAAGGAAGCTCTTCAGTACAAAGCCCATCATCATCATCATCATCTGCTTTATGAAATCCTCCTCATGCTGCTCGGGACATTGATGTCATGTCCTGAACAAATGCCAAGCAAGCCCCGGTTTAGGGGTCATCACGAATGAAGAAGAGATTTCATGAAGAAGACTTTGAAGAAGAAGAAGAAGAAGGGCTAAAATGGAAGACAAGAGAAGAAGGGACTAAATGGTAAGGTCGCCTACCAAGCATAATTGATGGGTTAGTAGTTAGTACCTTGGATCAACCCATTTTGCTCGGGCTATAAATTGCTTCCTTTCGGGGATCATGGTGGGTGGTGGTGCATTTTAACAAGCTAACAACAAGGGAGCCTTAGTTAAAGGTTGTAAATTACACAAGGACCATACCATGATATATTCATTATTATTATTATTATTATTATTATTTATTATTATTATTATTGTTTTAAAATTATTTTAAAATTACAATTAGTCTTGAGATTGCATTATTTGTAGTATACAATAACATAAGTAAAGTAACACTACATAATTGTAACCAAGAATTGCACAATCAATTTTTTTATTTTTTACTTTTTTGAGATACCTGACAAATTATTTAGAATATGTATTTTTAGTTGAATCGTGTATCGAATTATTTGTCTCCCTTTACCTACTTCTAGAGCTTTAAGTTTTGGCGGTTTAAGCTAGACTTCTTCTAAATTATTATTTTGTTGGGAATGTGTTTGAAGATTTTAAGCCTAGGTATTTTGTTCAATGGAATACCCAAGGGACCAACCAACCAACCGCCTACCTTATGAACATGGAGTGATATAACCATCCTTGAAGACCAAGTTCACACTTGCAAACACCTTGTATTCAATAAGGTATTGTCACATAATGGAAGTTGAAAATTTTGACTACACAATTATAACAACATCTTTTAAGAGTCAAGATTGGCTAATGGGTCCACAAAAATGTGACTTATGTGATGAGGTCTCCCTATATCCTATATGAGAATAAACTTGCACATTCTAGAGACAAGAGCTAGTACCAAATACATCTATCTATACTAAATCCACATACCTAGCCAAATTTTGTATGGAAGTGTCATCTTGATCTTTTCTTTCTTTTTAGGTTTTTCTCTTCCATAGCTTTCATCCCACCATCTTATTATGCTCCCTTCACTAGCATTGTTAAGCCACCCTTTTAGTACTCTATATGTTGGTTCTATTTGCTAGTGTGTGAGTTTAGGGTTTAGGGTTTAGGCCATGTTAAAGGCCATATTTTGAATTATCGAAAAACCTATCTTGATGTTTTGTGAATTTTCAATAAATTATAAAAGCATCTTTTAACACCCAATTCGACCATAACATTTTATATGTTGGGCCAGGCAGATTCAAAACTGGGGGTGAAATCTTTTGAGGACTAATTTAGGTGAGAAGACCAGTTTGGTCCCCTCTTTATTATTGCTATCATTATTAGTGTACTGTTTTCATCTTGGCTTTTTTTATTTCATCCCCAGTTTTGGTAGAACTGGGGCCCAGTACCCCAAGTTTGGGGGTACTTTACTTTTACAGATAACTCTCCAATGATTAAATAAGTTTTAAAAGCCTAATTGTGACCATATTGAGAACATATTTTCTAAAGGCTTTCCATTATTGTAATTTTATTAAAATTCAAATAGGAAAAAATGCACACTGAAAGTCATAAAGACTCATGAATATTGTTGCCCAATTCATGGGCATTTGTTGCCCATGTGCCCTCATGCCCATGGCATGCATGCAAGTTGTGGGAATTGCCCATGAATTCATGCCCAATTCTGACAACTTGCAATCATACACATGCTTGGGCTAGAGGGGCAATAAAAGCATGGAAGAGCTGTCCAAGACTCCAGCCATGGTGTGAAGAATATGGCTAAATTAGAACATAATAAAAAGAATTTCAATGTGCATCTGAAAATCCAAATTTGATTCAACCATGTAATTAGAAACAATTTAATATAAATTGTTGTTAATATGCACATTTGGTGCAGTATTTTTATTTTATTTTTTTCAATTTTGTGATGTTGCTCAAGTGGTGATCATACCCAAATGTATTTAGCCAAATTTGGCAATATTGAATAGAAACTATCTAATCAAACAATCAAATTCTAAAACTTTGGACAATTCCTTTCCACCTCCCTTTCCAAAAATTTTTAATTGCAACTCAAAACAAGAAGAGAAAAATTGGGGCTTTTTTTTTTGGTCAAAAATGTTTTTCTCTATGATTCTAATTCCAATTAAATCGGCATTTGAATTTACTAGTACCATAATAGGTATTTTTGGTGGTAATAGCCAAATTTGGGAGGACAACTCATTATGTGGTTCCACCAATTCCAAAATGGATGCCTAATATGGGATTGCCAACTTTGATGGGTTTAGGGTCCATAACAAATTTCTATGTGGTGGTGCCACCAAATGTATTCAATTTTTAGGGGAACATACCATTGAATTTTATTGAAAAAATGGAAATGATCTACACTAATATCTAATGTTGATGATGGTATCAAATAGGGTGCAACAATAGAGAAAGGTTTGAGAATATTTCATTAGAACATTTGAAAATGATTTGAATTTCATAAATTAATGTGAAAAAATCAATATAAATAGTCAAAAATAACTATAGCTTTTATAGCCACATGGTGATATATAAAGGTTAATGTTTGAAAAATCTCAGGTAATAGAGTATTAAAATTACATAAAACTATCTTGTTTACTTTCAAATAAATACATTCATTGGTATCATTATATATAGACTTCTCAACCAAAGACACAAATATATTAGCAAGATAGTTATAAGGTTATGTTTGTTCCGAATTTTGATAGCTAATTATATAAATTTTTTTACTATTAAATAATGGTCACAAATTTATTTTTGTGTAGCAACAAAATGACCCATGGGAAAAAAAAAAAAAAATCATAATTCCCTTCAACATGTTTTTTCCACAAAGTCTTTTAGTAAAATTTACTTCACATGAAATAGTGAGAATCTTAAAGCCTTTCCAAGACCCAACCGACTCTCATCAGCCTTTCCTCTTGTGCAAAATTTTAGAAAAAAATTGTCGTTGCAAATTCAATGATTTATGGAAAAGAAAATTACAAAAATTCTCAAAAATTGCCAAACTTCTATAGATGCATCAAATAGGTAGCCAAATATATATAAAGATATTTACTTTAAATTTCTTTTCATTTTATTATTTTTTAATAGCCAAATTTGGCTAAATTGACTTATGGATGATCCCCGTCTCAACTACATCACAAAATTGAAAAACAAAACACAAACTCTCATGACTAATTCAATTTGCACTTCACAATCCCTATGCACTATCATTGACAATGAATAATGAAACAAAATTGGAAATTAAGTTTCATTTGAATGAAAATATTGAATGCAAATTGGTGCATAATGTACATTGAAAATTCACTTTTTATTTCTATCATTCATGACTATGGTGTTGAAAAATATAGCTCCAAAATGACACCATTCCATCCTCTTCATAACAAATTTCAAACTTAAATCTATTTTGGTAGGATGAAATACTATGAGACTCGCTTGTAGTCATCTCCCCAAAAATAGTTCCAACATTATCATTCTCATTGTAATTTGTAATATATTACTTAAAAAATAATTGCAAAAAATCCCAATGGCATCATATTTGGTTCATTAAAATAAAAAATAAACAAAAAATGGAACAACAAGTTTTGAATTAATCACTTAAATGGCCCTTCATTTCATAAGACAACAATCTACATTTTGGAGATAGTCATTTATGGACTCTCTTATCTAACTCAAACGTTTGGCTTCATGTTGGCCAAATATTGAAAAAGTAGCAAGTTATTAATAAGGGCATCAATAAAAATATTAATAATCTATTTGTTGATTTTTCAAAAAAATTGCTGAAAATTGATTAGGGAACTTATTTGCCCAATAGGTAGCATCCTAATAACTAGAAAGACCTTTATGAGGGCAAATATTGATTTGTCAAAATGTAATACCTTAGTACATGTATGTTTGAAATTTTCATTTCTCAATCCATAAACCCTAAACCCATTAATTGCACTTTGTAACATTTCATATAATAGTACCTTTTTTCATATAATGATAAAAGTAGTATTTGACAATTTGGATTAAAATTTGTGTAAAAGACTAACAAAATATGCTCTTACCCAAAAAAAACACAAAGATGAAACTCCCAAAAAGATTGGCCCTTACTTCATGACTAGAACATCATACAAAGGGTGTCAAGGATTTAGGTCAAGGTAGCTACTAGGTGTATGTAAAAAGGGCATTGGGATCAACCCACTTGAAGCTATAAAATAAAATGCAATTAGCCTATGTTCCATTCTCTTAAGGTGGCACAACCCAATCAAGGATTCGTCCAATGTTCTTTTTCTCTTTTTTATTTGGTATAAAAAAATTGGCGAAATTTGACAAAAAATTAGCAAAATTAGTCAAATTTACATTTTAAAAACAAAATTTTCCAAAATTTTCCCAATTTCTTTTTTGAAAAATGGGAAAAAAATGGTAGAAAAAAAAACACTTGATCCATCACTTGAAATTTGATTTTGTTTTGTTCACCTTCAATAAATCCACTTGAACTTGTGAATTAAGCATCAAATTTCACTTTGCATTCTCACATTTGTACATGTATGGAACAGCTCTTGCTTAGTGGTGTGCAAGTGTTACCAAGGGTGCAAGTGCAAGAGTTTCATAACAAATGCAAAGGACAAGTGGGTGAGGATTTGTGTCCCAAAAGCATGTTATTCCTCCCTTCTTTCGGAGCGAAACATGGCATGAAGTTGATCGGTAGGTGCCAACAACAATCCGGACTTTACATGCTTTAATGAGGTTCAAAAAGTATAAGGTAAAAAAACTTGCTCAAGATAATTAATGTGAAAATTCAAAAATAGATTGAATTTGATTTTTTAATTAAAAAATTAATACATCATAACTAAACTCACCTCAAAACAATTTCCTACCTTTTGATATAAAAAAAACCTCAAAATTTATGTACAACAAGTTAGGTAAAAATAGGCTAATCCTCATATATGTTTTATCGTACTCTTTGACCATGGGTATATACTTTGGTTAATGTCTTACCCACCCAACAATGGTTGAAAGTTGAAACTTCAATGTTTGCGCATGGCCTTTGTTATACATGTGAATATCATGTGAATTACCTTAGATCAATTTAAATATGTTCATACACAAATTAAGTCAAGTTACATTTTTCTTGTGTGAATATACATTATATTATTGACATGCTTGATACATATTCATCATGGTTGTAACATTAATATTTATCATTTTTTATGGAAAAATATTGTTTGAATGAAAAAAACTTCACATTGTAAGTCAATGAATGTCAATTGGTTGGCACACCAAAGTCTTTCATCCAATTTCAAAATTTCAATTGGGGAATGAATCTCTTGGACTGAATATATTTGGTTATTGTTTCCAATTATCAATGGTTAAAATTGAATTGAAACATTTAGTGAGAAGAGTATTTCATTAACTATGAATCATGAATGAAACATGACCCACTCCATAAAAAAGTAATTTGTGACCAAAGGAATAGAATTTTGTTATTTACATGTATAGAACAACACTTATGGTGGAATTAAAAACAAGAAATATTATAGCAAAAATAGCCCTTGTATAAGCAAATTCCACATTTTCACACCCAAACCAAATGTGATGTAACGGTTATATGAATTAAGAAAAACTGATTTAAGACCAAATAAAACCAACCCATTTCTTTAAAAAGAATAACCTTTTGGTTATAAAAGCTTATGAAATTGGGCAAATCTTCAAACTAGTTTTATTGGTTGTTAGCACACAATTCACATTTTTTTTGTGTGATTAAAGGATATAGTTAGCACTCTAATTGGGCATAAAGTTTCAACAGCGTATCACTGAGTTGTTTTGCAAGGGCATTAACATGGGATGTCGAGCATTTATCTAATAACCAAAATGATCATGAATTCATGATAACTAGATTTTTCTTTGTTAGGAATGTCTTATCTCAACTTCACATTTGACATTCATGAAAATACATTATTGTATCATATTATTATATTAGAGTTATCCGTAAAGTCAGGAA
>Ga0116229_10014705_pt1 | contig 10828 bp, 9 predicted proteins | sample S1TSphgellanicum_3_FD_87313 | JGI IMG/M metagenome (GOLD analysis project Ga0116229, IMG submission 87313) | Host-associated microbial communities from peat moss isolated from Minnesota, USA - S1T2_Fc - Sphagnum magellanicum MG | ecosystem: Host-associated > Plants > Peat moss > Unclassified...
TATTATTATTATTATTATTATTATTACTCATTTTAAGTATTAATTAATTAAATTATTAACATATATAGTTATTTCCAATATTTATTATTGACATTTACTACTTATTAGTTAAATAATATAATTTTATAATTAATATTTTAAATAAATTGAATTCTCATTTTTATATGTTTAATAATATCTTATTATTTATTTATTTACTAATTATGTAGATAAAAATTATTAATTAATAATTATTATATGTAATTATATATATATTTAAATGATTTAATCAGGTATTTTATTAGTTGGCTCTTAATTATGAAGGTTTTCAAAAAGCTTCCTCATTCAATGCACACATAAAAACCTCTTTGGAAGTTTTTTTGAACTAGGTCCCCAAAGGGGTATAATAGAAGTATAACCCCTCTCATTTCCTTTAGTTTGTTTAACGCTAGTGTTAGGCGTGATCTTGCACCATAGCCTTGTCATGTTATTTTCATGTTCATGTTTACATATGTTAGTATAATAAAAACTTGTTTTCACATTTGTTTTGCACATCTTGTGTTTTTATTCATAGTTTTTATGTTTTTGCTTTTGAATTACATAATTTTGTCTTGTTCCTTTTTTGAAAGTTAGACTTAAACTTTTCTTATAGATTTTATTTTTGTGGGTTTTCATGTTATTAACAGTTTGAACAAACTCATTGGGTCTACGTCTATTTTTGTGTTTATAAGTCATTTAGGAGTTAAATTCCTTTTGGAGTTGAATGTGGATTACCCTTATTTTTCAAAAAGTCACGGATTACCCACTTCTTATTGATTGAGGTTTGTGGGTTTTCATGTTATTAACAGTTTGAACAAACTCATTGGGTCTACGTCTATTTTTGTGTTTATAAGTCATTTAGGAGTTAAATTCCTTTTGGAGTTGAATGTGGATTACCCCTATTCTTTAAAAAAAAAGTTTCAAAAAGTCACGGATTACCCACTTCTTATTGATTGAGGTTGTGAACATTGTGAAATATGACACCTCTTATTGGTGTCATATTTCACAATGTTCATAATCATGTCTACATTTATGGAAAAAATCCTTGCTATCCTTAAAAATTTTGAACATGAAAATCAAACATTTGGTGAATTTGTTGTTCATTTGTAAACCAATGAAATTTCGACCTCTTTGGGATGCATTTCGACAACACAACCCTAACCAAAGGAGCCCATGTATCAACTTATCTAACAAGTTTGATGGCACATGTTCAAAGTTTCGAAGTTTTGTCAACCAAATGTGTTTGGTCATCTAACTTCATCCTCATTGGTATCCAACTAGCCTATTTCAAATTGGACTCATTGGCACCTTGTTGTTAAGCATGACCCTTATTTGGTTCACACCTTTATTGAAGCATCAATCACCTTTATTCAATAGCTTTGAAGCATTTATTGAAGAGTTCAATGCCACCTTTGGAGAATCGGATAAAGAACGCACATCTAACATCAAAATATGATCTTTTTGTAAATGATCACATTCAGTTACGGTATATGCATCAAAGTTTAGATAATTAGCTTCTAATATTCATGAAGTGAAGCAATGTTCATAAATTAGTTCCAATTTGGATTACAAGGTGATGCAAAGGACTTTCTACTCACTTTACCAAACCCTTCAACATTAAATCAGGCCATTACACAAGTTGTTTGATGTGACAACAAGCTCTTTGAATGTTAACACGAAAAATGCCATGAACCCACATCAACAACACAAATGATTTTTCACTTGTAATGCTAATCTAGCCTTTGACAACCTTGTTAAAGGATGACCCCATGCAAATTGACAAGATAAGATTCAAGCCCCTCATGGAATAAGAGAAACAATGTTGATGTACAAACAATTTTAATTCCATCAATCTAAAGTGGAATTCTTGGGTTACATCATATTTGCAAATGACATTCACATGGATTTTCATAAGGTTTAGATCGTTATTGATTGGGCTACTCCAACTTTTGTTCGAGATGTCTAATGTTTTCTTGGATTTGTCAATTTTTATCGACATTTCATTGCCCATTATTCTTTGATAGTGGCCCTTCTTATTCGATTGACTAAAAAAAATCAATTTTTTTTCGAGGAATTCAAATTGATAATGCCTTTCAATTTTTGAAAGCTTCTTCACAACTACCCCATTCTTCATTCATGCAAACCTTTCCAAACCTTTTCTTTTGGAAAATAAACATTTTTGATTTTGCAGGAAGCGATATGCTTTCATAACTTTGATAAGACAATCCATTTCATCCTATTGACTGTCGTTCTCATAAGTTTTTTTTATGAAATTAATTATAAGATTCATGATAAAGAACTTATAACCATCGTGAATGTTTTAGAGGAGTGGCGTCATTCGTTTGAAGGAGCTCAACATGAAATCACTATGTATTCAAACCATGAGTGTTACAACCCTAACCTTGGGCTCATGACTAAAGCAAAGGCTTGCAAAGGTGCGGGCCAAAAGTGAAATAATTTTCATCATTGCCCTCATAAACTCTTTCAACCATCATTGATTTCTGCATCCTTGTGGTTTTTAATCTCCATGGATTTCATCACAGACTTCCCATTTTATAATTCTTATGACTCCATTTTGGTGGTGGTGGATTACTTGACGAAGATGGTTCATTTCATTATGTGTATCAAAACAATAACCGACAAAAGAATGACCAAGTTATTTTATTGCAACCCTAGCCTAGGGCTCGCGACCAAGGCAAGGGCTTGCAAGGTTGCAGGCCAAGAGGGGAGCCTCAGGGTCACATCTCATGCTCTTGGGAATGCAAAAGAGTGTGAGGGAATGAACCCTCACATTCCCAAGTGAATTCCCATTTTGGGAGTTAGAGTCCCAATGGACTCCCGAATTTTCAAAGGGCAAATGCAGGGGCCAAAACCCATTTTATTGAAAAGTTCTTTATATCATTGGAAAGCTATTGAAATTTAGATGTTTAAAGTGGGCTCGCATGACCCATTTGGACATATGAAACACAAATTGTGGCCAAAAGAAAGGTCAGGAGTCAAATTGGTAGTTTGACTCCCAACCACTAAAAGTTGGGAATTGACCCAATTTCCTTGCGTGCAGGTGGCGTGCAAAATATAGTTGAAAAGCTCTCGATGAGGGCTACAACTTTGCTTGAGACCTCATCTCAATTGGAGGTCTTCACACAAAGTTAGGGTGCCCCAAAGTTGTGGGAGTCCCAACTTTGGGAATTTCGGGACTCCCATTTGGAAGTCCCGGGACAAAATGCCATTTGGATGTGGGCCTTGTGGAGAGGCACAAAGTATACTATAAAGGGAAATGTGGTGGCTTCCCCCAAGTCCGGGCCGTGATGAGTCTTGTGAGTCTGAATTTGCTCGTGGCTTGTCCAACACCAAAAGTGCTCCAACTATGCACTAACCAACTTGTTGTTTGATTTTGTGTAGGTCCGTGTGAATGATTAGTTATTTGTCATTCCTCCTAGTCCCATCCTGGAGCTCTAACATGCCCCTCTACCCCCAAAATGCTACAAGCCAGGGAGTGTGTTCCAACTCCTTGCTCTTTTGTTGTTTTCACTTCAGACTCACATTTGAGTCTATCAAGGAGCTTGGGGGTGCGTCATATTCTTTGATCATGTTTTTTCAGTATCATGATCTTCCTAAAAATATCATTTTTGATCATGGGCTTTAGTTTGCATCCAAGTTTTAAAAGTGATTTTTTGAACTTTCATGTGTGAAAGTGAAGTCATCATTAGTTTTTACCCCCATATGAATTGGCAAATAGAATGGGTCAATTAACTCTTGGAACAATATTTATGATGCTAAAGTTTTTTTATAACAACACAATGCATTTAGCAACCCAACAAACATCTTTCTTTGTAAATCATGGTTTGCACCCCAAGTTTGACATTCAAAATGTGCACAAAGTCATGAATCTAATAATTAAGGATCGAGCCATGTGGTTAGTAGATGTTTGAGTTCAACTTATATCTAACCTTGAATAAACACAAAGGTGATACAAGGAAAATGCCGATGAACATTGGGAGAAACAACCCAACTTCAAGGTCGAAAACCAAGTTTGACTTTAACAACAACATTTAAAAACAAGGCCATCAAAGAAGTTGGATCATTAGAGATTAGGTCCATTCCTCATTATGAAACAAATTCATGTTGTGGCTTTCTAATTCAAGCTTCAAAGTTCTATGAAAATCCATCATGTGTTTCATGTTTCCTTATTAAAACCTTACCAAAGATCTACCATTTTAGGAAAAATTCATGATCCCCCTCCACCTATTGAAGTCGATGGTGAACAGAAGTATGAAATGGAGGACATTTTGGATTCACGGGTCTTTAATTGTCAACTTTAATATCTTGTTCATCGACATGAATATGATGTGAGCAAGCGCACTTGGGAACCAATCAAGAACCCATCAAATGTTATAAAGAAGGTGCATGAATGTCATCAACGATATCCAAACAAGCCCAAATCCACTTTTCATGGAACTTGTCCCTAGAAAAGGGAGGTGATGTTACGGATGTTAATGCTATGGAATTTATTTATTTGAATGATCATTCATGACTTGTAATAAACTTGTATTTAATTTTTAGTTTAGTTTCAATTCATTTTTAATTAACTTCTAATTAAATTTTAATTCACTTACATTTGACTCATAATTCACTTCTAGTTCATTCATAGTTCATTCATAATTAAATCTTAATTCATTTTTAATTAAATCCTAGTTAACTATAATTAATTCCCAATTGATTCTTAATTAAGTCCTAATTAATTTTTAATTAATTCATAGTTGACTCTTAGTTCAGAAGGTTTTCAAAAAGCTTGTTCACTTTATACACACATAAAAGCCTTTTTGGAAGCTTCTTTGAATTAGGTCCCCAAAGGGGTATAAATAAAAGTATGACCCCTTTCATTTTGTTTAATTTGTTTAACATTAATCTTAGGTATGACCTTGCACCATAGCCTTGTCATGTTCTTTTCATGTTCATGTTTGCATAAGTTAATATAATAAAAATTCATTTTCACATTTGTTTTGTACATTTCGTGTTCTTATTCTTAGTTCTTGTGTTCTTATTTTTGAATTACATAATTTTATCTTATTTTGAAAGTTAGATTTAAACCTTTCCTTTAACTTTTATTCTTATGGTTCTTTGTGTCCTTTACACCTACCTACCTAAATTGATTTTGAATTTTTTTAATTAATATGCACAATCTAAAACCATCCAAACATAAAAATTGGAGATGTTAAATTACTTAAAAACTTCATTGATAAAATAATATTATAAAAATATATTAAATTAGTGACACGTGGTAACATATGATAAGAGCACAAGGTTAACCAAATTAGTTACAAACTAATTACAAACCATAATATGTATGAGGTGGGTCAATGGATGAACATATATTTTGTTGATTTTTCTTTCCATCCATGAATGGTTGTCATTTACGACTTGTCTAATGTAACTAAAGGAAATATAGTTGCAAATGTTGTCTATGACTAAAAACTAGTTGTAGAAACTAATTGCAAAAACCTTAATTTCTTCTAGCATAAGTATCCAAACCTCATAATCAATAAGAGCTATAAATGATATGTAGGTGCATTGAAAGATGTTCAAATTTGGTCACACACCATACATCGAAAAACAAATTGTTGAACATGGAATTGCGTGTTTCACTACCAATATTGTGTTTAGAACAAGTTGTATGTCCACCGAACCTCAAAATGTCCCAAATCTTCATGAACATGCCTCACAAGGTTTTCATGTTGTTATGGGCGAGACACAACTTGTGCTTGTCCATCTACCCACACATGTAGGAGGGAATTACCTTCCCATTTGAATTGTTTAGCCCTATGCACAACATGGTTTCATTCCTTGGGTGTTAAATCTAATCAAAACTTCACTTGCTTGCAAATATGTAATTATAGGTGCATCATCATGAATGTCCATGGCACCATTGCCCTCCAACTCCATGTTCACTCACGAGAATTCCCATTATCCACATTGGTTTAAGATATAACCTTTGAACACCCCAATAAGGTACAAAAATATGCACCTTGGTACCACTTCCAAATCCACGTTGCCATGCCAACAAGCTTCAGTGGTATCCCTTTTGCTAAAACTTGGGTTCCAACTCAACCCATCAACATTTCAGGTAAATGCAAGCTATAGTGGTTCACTTTTGTGATAAAACAATGTTTTTATCTTCGGTACCTTTTTATTCAAATGAGTATGCTAATTAATATATCCATATATCTACTAATTGAAACTTGGATCTAAACTAATAATTTCATTACGAAGAGAACTATGTGGTTATTTATTGATAAAAAAATCGTTTGTTAGTAGTAATGAACTTTTGAAATTGAAAAATACGGATTAGTCATTTGACTAGAACATCACAAAATGGAAATTTTTATATTGATTCACATTCCAAATTTGTTATTGGGACTCAATATGTAATCTAATACAAAATGATAAACTCATATGAAGAATCTTTTCTTTGAAAACCTTAACCATTTAATAGTTAGGGACTTTCGAATGGTTAAAATTTGACCATATTTTCAAAAGTTCATATGAATTATAAATTTGGTGGTTTTTCAATTTTTTTGTCCAAAAAACTTATTTTTTGAAAGTTTTAAATGGGGCATTATTCTTTTAGACTTTGTGGGTTTTCCTTTTAGGACTTTCAATTTTTAAAATGACATCATTTACATTAAATACAAGTTTTCACATAGATTTGGGAAGGTTTGTAGGTGATTGAACATGTATTATTTGAAGATTGGGATAATATCATTTTTTAAAGTTACAACTATGTGTCGTGCGAATACATATCGTCACATAACATACATCGCTAACATACCATACTCACATACACATACAAACACATAACATGGACGAGAGCATACACAAATACATGTGTACCACAACTGAAAATGACACGAGAAAAATCTACTATCATAAAACTTGTGATGCAAACACATACAGTCAAACCAAGCCCACTCCATTCAGAGAATTTAGGCCAATGTTAATGGGACACATAGTTCAAAGCTTCACTAACTCCAACTACTCCCAACGCTCTAGGCTCAACTCAAAGAACTATGTTTTTTGAGCCCTCTCTCACACTTTATACCCCCACTCACAACATGAGGGTGGGTCCTACCATAAGAACCACTCTCCTCTAACCCTAAACCTAGAAACCCAAAGTAGGCACTACTCGTTACCATAGCACACTATAGGTTATAGCTAACACACATATGGTCATGATAGCTGTCGTGCGAATACATATTGTCATACAACATACATCGCTGACATACCATATTCACACACACACACAAACACATAACATGGACGAGAGCATACACAAATACATGTGTACCACAACTCACCCCCCTAGCTGGTGGTTAGGTCCTTCTAACTTCCAGGTAATTTTATACATCTTCTACATGCTATACACTTTTGCGAGTGCACGAATAAAAAGGTTGGGTGCTATGTTGCCCCATCCTTAGTCGCCCATATGCAATCCATACCATGTGAAGATCAAGTCATCTACCCCTCCAAAGTACAACGAGGACAAACCCACCATCCAACAGGAACAACATCCATAGGTGGAGTCATGCATGCCATGTGCCAACCCCTAGAACATCTATCACACACCAACATATGGGTTACTCCACCTTTAGACCCACATAACATACACCTCAAGCCGGCCCGTACCATTACCAAACCTGGGTCAACTGTACCATCCACATTTGGGAGGTGACATGGCACACAATTACACACATGGTCCTTCCAAACAACACCATCACGACCCTCCAACATGAGAACTCTAGAATCTAACACCTCTCGCACTCGTAAGATAGTGCGACCTGCCATTACATCCAATGTCATTGGTGCAGTCTATTGCAAATAGACATAGTCCCCCACATGGAACCTACAAATCGATGGTCGATAACCTCCACCCCGGATAATCGCATATCGCAATGTATCCCTGTGTTGAGCAATGGCAAGGTTTTCAAACGCTGTTGGCATAACTCTTCAAAAGAGCTCTGCACGTTGAGAACACACCCTCAACCACATCTCCAGGTCATCAAGGTTCACCACCTCACTAGACTCACGATGAATTGTTGTTGGCAAGTCTGGATTTCGGCCGTATAATAGAAAATAAGGTGAGAAGGAAGCCAAGGATGCTTGACGACTGAATCGATATCCCATGGCCAACCATGGTGATTGAATATCCCAATCCCCTAGGTGGCTTTTCTGCAAGCCATATTTGCGCAATGCCCTCTTCACCGTTTGTACCACATGCTCAGTTAAACCATCTACCTTTGGATGATCTCGAGACATGGTTCGGTGATTAATCAACGCCTTGTCACACAAGACCTGAAACTCACCCTGAAACTCCGTACCTTGATCGGTCAACACTTCAGTTGGTGCACCAAAATGACTAAGCACCCTATCAAGGAATGCATACGCTACTCCCTCGCTAGATTTGTCAGGGGATGGCACCAACTCAATCCACTTGGAGAAGTGTTCCACCATCACCAACACATATTTGTTGTGCCGTATTGTCAATGGTAATGGTCCCGCAAAGTCCAAACTCCAGCAATAACCCAACCCATAATAGGCAAGGGGTGTAACTGTGGTGTAGGGGCATTGAACAATGCCCTCACCCTATCATAAACCATGCAATGTGACACTAATCGTTGCACATCAGTGTGCATACCACACCACCAATATTGACCTAGGAGTAAGTTATATGTCCGCTTTACTCCAAAATGCCCCAACTCTTCATGGGCATGCCGCACAATATGCTTTCTCTGGTCTAGATGTGGTACAATCCGTACCCTACCATCCTCCCACACTCGGAGTATATGTGTCCCCTTTAACCGATACCTTTTAGTTCGTTGGAGAACAAGATTTCTCTCCTTAACACTCACCATGCCTGACACCATACTGGTTCGTAAAAACTCCAACACTAATGTATCATCATGAACATCATGGTGACCGATGCTACCATCCCCAACTTCAAGATCTGAAAACTGGCCATCTACCCTTTGACTAGAGTAAGATGTCACGTGGCCTTCCATACTAAAATCCACACCCAATAAACACAAAAAGGCCGATGCATGCCAACTTGGCACCATCTCCTCATCAACCTCGCCATGCCATTTAACTCCAGTATTATCCTCCTGGTTAGTGCATGGGTTCCGACTCAACCATCGGCATCAAGGTTTGTAACTCCAGGTTTATGCACCACATGGAAGCCATACTCCTGTAAGATGAGAGCCCACCGTGCAAGCTTTCCTATAAGTTTATCGAACTCCATCAACCACTTGAGCGGCTGGTGGTCAGTGACAAGGGTAAACTGTGTGCCAAACAAGTAACACCTGAAGTGTGCAACAGCCCACACTGCTGCCAAACACTCTCCCTTATAAGAACTATAGTGTGATTCCGCTGCATTGTTCGAACGACTAGCATAGGCCATCACAAACTCCTTCCCTTCATCATCACACTGTGTCAACACTGCTCCAAGTCCCAACATACTCCAATCACTATGTAGCTGGAATGGACGCCCCTAATAGGTCTCCTCAGGATGGGACCTGCAATTAACCTAGCCTTGAGCTCCACAAAAGTTCATTCCTGCTCATCACCCCACTGCCATTCCTGATCCAACTTCAATAACATGTTCAAAGGCTTTGCCATCGCACTAAAGCCTTTGACATACCTGTGATAGTAGTTCGTCAATCCCATGAAAGCGCGAACCCTACTCACATCCATGGGATGCGGAATACTTGCAATAGCCTCCACCTTGGCTTGTTGCACTCCCAAACCACCTAGGTAGATCACATGACCCAGATACTCCACACTCTCCTGGAAAAACTTACACTTCCCAAGATGTAGACAAAGACCATGAGCCTTCAACTGCTCAAACACAATTTGTAGATGAATTTGGTGCTCTTCCACGGTATCATTATATACCACAATATCATCGATATAACACCAGACAAAATCCAACCCTACTAAGATCCTATCCGTCACACATTGAAATTCGGCAGGCGCGTTCTTCAACCCAAAGGTTATGAACTTCCACTGATACAAACAATCCTTGCCGTGAGAGTTGACGCCCCAAAATGCGGTCTTGGCCTTGTCCTCCTCTCGAATCGGCAACTGATGGTACCTTGCTAGAAGTTCAAGTGTACTAAAAACCCTCGCATGTCCCACAACATCAAAGATCTCTTTAGGTGTAGGCATGGCATACTTATCGGACTTAGTTTGTCGATTGATAGGATGATAGTCTCCACACATCCGCCTATCTATGTAGTTGCCATGTACATCCTTTTTAACAGGCATGACAGTGGCTAATGCATACTCACCATGCAACAACTCCACTAATCCAGCCTCCAATAGATTCAACGTCCGACTCCGAATCAGGTCCTTCTCCATATCATTGTATCTATAAGGACGACAAAAGATTGACCTGTCACTAACCAACTCAATCCGTATACCAAGTCCAATCAAAGCACCCAACTCCTTCATATTAAAGGCAAAACAACTCTTGTACGCTTTTAGGAATTGCATCAACTGTCGCCTCTTTCCTCCTATTAGCTTGGGCCCTATCAAAGGCTCCCAAGTCTCCTTGGTAAACACACTAAAGGAAGAGGACGATGCCATGGGTTGCTACGCAAAAACCTTGGGAGAAGCCACACGTTCCTCCAAGTCACCCAATGGAACACCACTGGAGCAACAAACTCCTCCAATAGCATGGGCCACAACCTTCACATGCTCTCCCAACACATCCCATGTACTCCAAGGATGAAAAGTATAACCTTCCTCACCCCCA
>Ga0116229_10014706_pt1 | contig 10827 bp, 13 predicted proteins | sample S1TSphgellanicum_3_FD_87313 | JGI IMG/M metagenome (GOLD analysis project Ga0116229, IMG submission 87313) | Host-associated microbial communities from peat moss isolated from Minnesota, USA - S1T2_Fc - Sphagnum magellanicum MG | ecosystem: Host-associated > Plants > Peat moss > Unclassified...
AAGGGAAAAGGACCCTATTACCTAATGGAACCGCCTGGTTAAAAACCCCAAAAAAATATTTTTAAAAAAAAGTTGCAAGAAAAAAAAAAAAAAAAAAAAAAAAAAAAAAACAAACCCATAAATAAAAACAAGGAAAAAAAAAATCTAGCTGCGTCCAAATGTCACGTCCCCACTATTCACCTCATCAGCCTTGCACGCGTCTAGGCCGAAACCCCGCCACGTTAGCGTCAACGGTAGCCAGTAGCGCAGCATCTACTACGAATAAAATAATCCCCAACAAGAAAAAACCATTCCTCTTGTTTATTTATTTTTCTTTTTGGTTGGTTTGTTGCTGTGTTTCTTCGCTTGCATTTTTCCCTTCTGTCTCTCATTGTTTATCTCATTACCCGATTGCATTTTCTTTTTGTTTTTTCTTTTCCTCCCATCTGCTTATGAGATTGTCGCTCTAGCAAGTGCAGTTTAGCCTTGCTTTTCTGTCCAATGTTTCGCCTCGTTCTTGTTTTCTCTTCTTCTCTGTTTCTAGGTCTGGCGATCAGGCCTGGAATTGATAGCGTTGTGTGTTTGGTTTAGGGCTCGAGTGTAACCATCAGAACAACAAGGACTAGACGAACAAGAATAAGGATAAGACGAACAAGGACTAGACGAACAAGAACGAGTATAAGACAAGAATGGCGACGATTCAAGTAATGCTGGGAAGTAATGTAGTGCTGTATGACTTGAAAAGAAGATTTGAAGTAATCGCGAAGAAGAGTAATGTTGGTAAAATTGTTGGGGGACATAAATTGGTGAATCCTCTGCAGAGACCCGGTGTGGTGGTGATCAAGCGAAGTAGGAAAGCTAGTAGTATTGATGTAGTTTGTGCCGTAGCTACTACTACTCCCAGTGCGGAGCCCAGTGTGGTGGATACTTGGGAAACTACGGTGTCGCAGCCCGATACTTTTTCGCAGTACTCTGGATACATTGCAGACGCGGCAGTGGAGGAAGCGGATGCTTTGAATGCGTACAATGCTGATAAGTTTGCAACTATATTTAGGAAGAGGCCGTTTCTGTTGGCTCGAAGACTTGCTCAGATTGCTGGAACCCTTGGCGGATGGGCTGCTCTGCGTTCTTTCGACTCGCTCATGGGACGATCAGACACAAATTTCAAGGTGTGATTTTTTCCCAGTCCCTTCAATTTTTCAATTCCAAGAGCAAATTTTGGTCTCATAATGCAAACCGCAAGCACATGAAACTTTTTTAGGATTCCCTGTGGGACCATCACGAAGAACTTGAATTTCCCCTATGCAACCATGAAATGGGTTGTTTGACAATGGGTAAATACAATGATCCCTTTGTTTCACACTGGGAAAATTAGAATAAAACATTGAAATATTGCTCCCATGATTCCTTTGGAGAGCTTTGCCTATGTTTTGTTTATTTGACTTTAATTTGTCAGAGGTTCCCACTCCTTTCCCAACAGGGAATGCCAAAAAAGTTTCTTGTGAAGATACCACTGCTGCAATGATGCTGATCTTAAGCAGAAATTGAGACCAGTTGGGGTTTAAATGATGCTAAACAGTTCATTTCCTGTCTGCTGGGCTACCAATTCTCATGTTATCTAAAGTCTGTGCCATCTAGTTTCATAGAGAACTTGATGGTTGTGGATTTGGAATAGTAAAAATGTCAGCAATGGAGAGGAGTAATGGTCATTTGGAGTTCCATGTAGCTTAACATTGTCCCATAACTATGACTCAGGATTGCATCTCACCATTTGTGACACAATCCTCTTGCATATGAGAGCTGTGTATCTTTGCCAACAGAAGATTGCTCATATTCAGGGAGCTGCAAACATAGATTAGTTAGTTGGAGTTCCAATGACTGAAGCTTTGCATTTTCTGGTGGGTTTATTATCAGAAAAGAGCAGGACAATTACGAGCTGCTCTTGTTCAACTTGGCCCTGTGAGTGTTTGTCCCAATCCTTTGCACCAGAATCATGCTTCTGTTCAACAGTATCCTTAAGTCAGTAGAATTGCAGGGTCATTTGCCAGTCAGAGGGTGGATGCAATGAGTTTCATTGACTCAAAAAACACAGCATCTATAAGAAGTTTGTGAACTTCAAGGACAATGCATCTAATGTGCCAACTAAACCCTATTCAATAGGATGTTAGAGTCACTATCAAGGAGTATTCCTGACATAGGAGGAATAACAGTAGCAAATTCTTTTGTCCCACATAATATCCAATAGTAGGATTTCCTATTATGTTCTTTCTTTATTGTTGTGCAATCTTTCATTGTTGTTGTGGAGATTTTCTGCAATTTCCTAGATTTATGTTCTTCCTTCTGCTGTGTCCATGACCTGTGTGATGTGGGAATATGTGTACAGGCTTTTGTGAAAATTGCACAAGCAGTCTCATCCCGTCCAGTATGAGATTTCACTTGATCACCCTTGTGCATGCCTTATTTATTCCAACTCATCTTGTTTCCAGTTTTGTAACTATAGATCAAGGAATCAGAGACTGCAAGCCTTCTTCCTCTTTTTTTGAGGGGTCTAATTATCCTATGTTAGAGTTATGTAGGTGGCCAGGGGAGATTTGGTTCTGGTTTATGTTGTGATGCAACCTTACCAAGTATTAGCTGCACTTCTTATTGCTGAAGTGGCACCATGTAGCAGTGTAAAGTATTGGTCAGTGGTTCAACACACTTTTGTTAATGGTCAATACCTGATTTGCAGACACTGGTTATTGATGTTCATGTGTCAGGATGTAATTGCTCCAGAATATCTGGCAGAGCTTGAATTGTTACAGGACCGGATTGCACCTTTCTCAACAGAGTTGGCCCTTAACATTATTGAACAAGAGTTGGGTGTACCTGTTGAACATCTGTTTTCTGAAATATCACCACAACCTGTGGCTGCAGCTTCCCTTGGCCAGGTGCAGTTTTAATCTGAAGCTGTGGCAATTGTATGTCTCCTTTTGTTGTAGACTTCCATTCTGTTCCATTGTAACCAATTGATCATGGGCTGTGGCACCTTTGCTTGAATGTCCTTTGCTTGATAACTCTGGCCAATGGGCCTGTGCTGCACTGAAATGATTTTGATGTCTGTGAGGTTTCTATCAGGTATATCAGGCTCGATTAAGACCAAGTGGTGAGGCAGTTGCTGTGAAAGTGCAGAGGCCTGGGGTCCGTGCTGCAATGGCACTAGACCTTTTCATATTGAGAAAAATGGTGGACTATGCACGAGCTTTGCTCAGACTCAATACTGACCTTGCAGTTACATATCGTTCTCAAAACTGAAATTATTCCCTTGTTCTCTTGTTATTGATGTTGCAGGCTCTGGACCAGTGTAGTGTGCTCTGCTTGTTGTAGATTGAATAGAACTGGTGGCCTGCTTGTTATAGATAAAACATAGAGTTGTAAAAACTTATTTTCTGTCAAGGAGATCCATGCTTTTCTGAACCCATTGGAATGCCAGTATTGATTCCATTCAAAACATTTCCATCATGGTGATAGTCTAGGGTCAGTCTAACAAACAGCACAGGTGGATGATGATGATCTGTCAGAAGTAATTAAGTGAGTGTATTGAAACACAATACAGATTTGTATTCCTCATTTACCTCACAAGCAAATAGATTGGTTGTGACATAGCTATCTGTGCTGAAATGAAGACTTGCTGTGTTTTCACAGGGTGTTGTAGACGAATGGGGATCGAGTGTCTTTCGGGTATGTCATGGTTGCCATCCTACTGATTCGTCTGATTGAGTTGCTCCCACAGTTTCAGATGCAAGTACAGTGTTTTATGTTCCCACTTCAACATCAGAAAATCCTCTGAGCGACTCAAGTCCCATTGTTATCAACCTTGTATAGGAGTTGAGAAATCAACTCATTACTTCAGGTGTGTTATGGTGATGCAGGAAATGGACTACCAAGCAGAGGCCCGCAATGGTGTGCGATTTAGGTTCCTCCTCACAAAACCTCACTCACCATACTAGTACACCACTTCCCCTGGAGTGTGTTTTCTTTACACTGCCCTTGCTTTTGGCATGGGTATGGCTTTCAGTATTTTGTGGTCATGGTGTGGGTCCTCTACCTGGAAAGTTTGGTGCTACCAAGGAGTTTCCACTTTGTAGGTGAATGCTCCAATGAGGGTCCTAGGTAAGGGGTGTTGGAAGTGAAGATGGATAGTAGTAATGAGAAGAGATGGGGGTGGGTCAGGAAGATGTTTGGGAAACTACCAGATGTGTTTATACCGGAGATGTTTACGGAGCTCACAAGCCGACGTGTTCTTGTCATGCAATGGGTCGAGGTGTCTCCCTCTCTTACAATGTCTTTCTCATTAGCATTCTCTGTCAGGATTCCTGCTTGAAATTTGTGCTTCTAGGGCTGAGACCTTTTTCCTCTTCCTGCAAGATGATATGCCAATTTTTTTTGGGATGTGCAGGGACAACGACTTTCAGAGGTCAATGATCTCCGCCTTGTTGAGGTATAAGTTGGAAACACAAATGCTAACGAGGCATGATCCTCAAAAAAAATAGGCATGTTTGCAACAATCGACTCTACACTCTATTAAGTTGGAATTTTGATTTTCTAAATGTCCAGACCTACAGTTTCTGTAGTTTCTGATGACACAATTATCATATGCACCAACATATTAATTTGAGCATTTGCTGGATAGGTCAAAAGCAGTTAAATGGAAATATTATTCACAAGATTTCTAGAGCAACTGCTTTGCTGTAGAAGGATTTGAACTGAAAATCTGGTTGTTTTATGAAGCTTCAGTTCAGGCTGTGCTTTTCCATGTCAATTTGCAAGTATCATGCTAGGCAATGCTCACTTATTAGTATTCTGACTCGATGGGTTGTGTTTTCTGAGAAATTTCAGGTGGGTGTGAATTGCTCTCTGACACAATTATTAGATAGTGGATTTTACCATGCTGATCCTCATCCTGGAAATTTGATGCGCACTCCTGATGGAAAATTAGCATATCTAGGTACATTCCAGGTCTCATCATCAGTGAGATATACTGAAGGAGAGCTTTGTATGCTCCCTGAGTTTTCTGTGCCAGATCTTATCAGTTGCAGGTCTAATGGAATAGTTGTGCATAGGAAAGTAAAGAATATGGATTGTAGTGTAATTTCTATTGGTGTCTGCATGTGAATACAGACTTTGGAATGATGGGTGAAATGAAGGAAAATTTGAGGGATGGCCTGATTGAGGCCTCATTACATCTTGTCAATCGTGAATTTGATGAACTTGCAAGTGACTTTGTCACTCTAGGGTATTTTTCTCCTGTAATCACTTTTCTCAGTCTTTGTCATTATCCTTTTCAGTTCTTGCTGTCTGTTTCTATTTGCCCTTTCAGATTGATTGCTGTTTTAGTTCAGTGAAGAATATGGCCCAGAGTCTAATTGATGCACTGTATCATTGTGCAATGTTGTGGACAGGCTTCTTCCACCTACAGCTGAAATGGGGGCTTTGTCACAGGCTCTCACAGGTACACTGCCTCATTTCAACATTTATTGCAATGTTGATTTGTACTTGATGAAGGTCATGGTCTCGTACTTTGTGTGTGATACTCACAAGGTTATGCTCTTGTTCTTGTCATGTTTGTTTCACCTTTGGCCAGAACTGACAATTATTACCTTCAAAGTGTTATTGTGTAGTGTTCTCTGCAACCTCATTGATATGGTCTCCAGCAGATGTACTGAATCCAAGCACTCACAAATTGGTGTGTGTAAAGCACATGCTCAGGGTGCAGAGGCCCCAACCACTACCCTCTATTTAGGTCTCCCATGGGCCTTAGGCTTAGATACCTGTGTGTGCATATAGGGCAAGCTGAATTGAAATGAAGCTTACTGTTACTGTTTTTTTGCAGCTTGAATGAGGACATTTTTTGTTACCTATGCCCCTAAAATGCTAGTCAACATCATCATTGAGTCTTCACATTGCTTCTGGAAATGCAACAGAAGCTTAGGACACAGATTTTGTATACTTGTTTGCCCAAGACTTTGAGCAGATCATTACATACTTATCTACACCCATTGTTGGGAGCTGATGAAGTCAATGGGGAGTAACAGCAACCATTCACAACTGTTCATGATGAAATTGATGGTCTGATACTTTGTAAGTGACACTCACAAGGTTATGACCACAGTCATTCTTGTTGTGTTTGTGTTTCAGTTTGCCTGGAACAGACATGATAGTTACCTTCAAAGTGTTGTTCTGGAGTTTTCTCTGTAATCTCGCAGCTGTGTTGATTTGTCCTTGTCTGTTTGTGGTCATCGACCCAATCCACTGTGTCTGACCAAGACAAAATGCAAGTACATTAAGACGTCAGTCAATCTGATGTGAATACCATGCATGGAAATCAATGCACATACCAATGGGAAATGATTCATGTTTATATTTGAGAGCTGGTCTGCTGTTTGGACTGACCAATTTTGGTGAGTACGCCGGATGAATGGAGATCAACAAATGGCATGTGAATGTTTCTATGGAAAACTTATGTTCAGTTGGGTATTGTGCATTGTGCAGGGGTGTTTCAGGAGGCTATAAGCAAGGGTGTGCGGAATATTAGCTTTGGTGATCTCTCAGGGAAATTAGGCGTTACCATGTACATCTCTTCAAATGTCAACTACAAATTTGTCTTTTATGTGTTGAAAACAGGCGTAATGGCAAGTGTTCAGTTATTATGATCCAATACTAGATCAGTAGTCTCTTTTACCCCTGGGTGCAAATTCACTCAAGGGTCTGATATATTTTTCTGGTGTGATACAGGTATCAATTTAAGTTCAGGATACCATCATATTTTTCGCTTGTGATCCGGAGGTAAGTTCATGAAGGTTAGAACTTGAAAGATTTTTGCAAAAGAATCTCAGTTACTTCCTAGCAATCTTCTTGTCTATTCAGTAGGGTCCTACCATTCTGAATGGACAATTTATGAGAGAAGTGAATTATTGATGGGGGCCAGTGAGTTGGCAAAAGCAAATCTATGCAAAAGATCAAAACTGCACAATGGGCAGGTGTAGCAAGTGCAGTGCGTTGAGTTAGTTCTTTGAGTATAGTTCATGTAGTGGTTGACCTATGTAAGGGAGGAAAAAGGACTGAAAATCTCATGATTAACCTAGGGTTTTTCAGCAGACTGTCCTATTTTTCCCCTCATGTTGATATCTTTCATGTCCTTTGTTTTTACTTGTGTCATTTTCCTGTTGTTTGGTTCTGGGTTCTTACAGTATTTCCTGTCACAAAAATTGTCAATGCTTGTTTTTTCGGCAGTTTAACAGTGCTGGAAGGAATTGCACTCAGCACAGATCCAAATTACAAAGTGCTTAGTAGTTCATATCCTTGGATTGCACGAAAAGTTCTCACTGACAAGTCACCTCAACTCCAATCAACATTGCGATCTCTTTTGTACAAGGCAATTACCATCACCCCTGACCTTTTCCATACAGTGAATTGTAGTTTGAATGTCTGGCTGGAAAAATAATGAAGTTATTACAGATAATGCTGATGCCCTTCCAGTACAATAAATGTGAGTTGACTGACTAACCTAGGATTAGTTGCTGTACATGGGAAATAGAATGAAATGGCTTCATGAAAGCAATCCTTATGCGTGTGTAGTTTACCAACAATTGTGAAAATGATTTTAAGATTTGGAAAACATTCAGGATGGAAATTGAGTATATTACTGACTTTATCTGTTGAGATTCTTAAACTCTTAGACTTTTAGCAAAGATGGTAAGCATTCAGAAGAACTGATTTTGGTTTTGTTGGTTGTTATGAGGGGAACAGGATGGTTCATTTAGGATTGACCGACTGGAATCATTGATGACTGAGGTATAAGAATTGTAGTCTGTTTCCAGCACTTGTGTCACATATTGGGCCAGATAAACTCATGCCTTATGCTCTCAGAGTTGCTTCGGTATTGAATGGCCCTTATGAAGGGATACTGGTGTGATGAATTGACTTCAATCACTTTGGTAATAGGTGGCAAGTGTGTAAAGAATGAAAATAAAACCATTCATTCTTCTTTGTGGCTGTTTGTTATTTGCAGGCTATGAGATCACAAATGGAAAATCCTGAAGATCTAGAAGGTTTGGAAGAAAGGAAGGGGTCAACATCAGAGGGGGATGCACGGAACCTAGTGAAGCGAATCCTTACTTTTGCACTCACTGAGCAGGTAAGGAACTGGTTCAATGCTCTGTAACAAGTGATAATATCCATAAAAGTGAGTTTTCCTGATTTCCTTATTCAGTGAGCCTGATGGCCTCTGCTGCAACTGAATCATTTCTATTTGTACCAATTCTTCCAGGTCAGAATAAAACTATTGTGGGAGTTCAGTATGTTTATAAGCTGGCCATCCTTTGGTAGTGTCACCACTGTGCAAACAGCTTCATTGCACAAAGAAGTTGACCTTTGGTGTATGGAGCTGAGTTCTTTATAAATGTTGTCTTACAAGCAGTTTTTCTGCCTGCATGATGTGACAGGGTGACTTTGTTCGAGACTTGCTACTAGATGAGCTTGCAAAGGTAATCTATTATGTCCTGTTTGTTAGGGGACTTGCAAAGTTAGGGGGCATCCATCTCATAAGACCATCCACTATTATCCTTTTTTCTAAATTCTGCTTCCTTCATGGTTGAAAAGAAAGCTGGCAGGTCTGAACTTGGTTGCAAATTGAAATACTACTGACTCCTGTGATAATCCAATGTCCTGATTTGAAGGGGCTGGATGCGCTGAATCGGGCAGCGTTTGATATGGCAGCCAAAGAGTTGAGGTCACGGGCCCCATTTGCTCTTCCAGCACTAGCCCCTCTGACAGAAGGTGAAGATGTTAAACACCTCCATAATCTCCAGCAGCTTACTTCTTTGTTGTCTGGATCTTCCACCAACTTCACTAATACTGCAGTTATGCAGGTATGTTCCTATTTGTGGTCCTTAATCATTTTACCCCTTGCTTCTGCATGACAAACCTCTGCATATGTCATAACTTAAGACAGTCATTGTTTGCATCTTAATCCTTGTCTTTAGTCCCAGGTCCTAGGTTGTGAAAGTAGCAGAAGCTCTTGAGCATGTTGGAGGATATAAGGGTTAGTGATCAGCCTTCTGGAACCATCAGAGCTTCATTGGGAGTATGAAATGATGCCAAATTGGGTTTGGATGTATCAGGTAAGCAGCACATCAAAGTCAGACATGGTCATGAGAACAGAAGTGTTGAATCTGAATGATACAGAAGGATCATTGACATGGGATGAAGTGAGTGTGCTTTTACAACGGATGAGTTCTTTGTTCCAGTACACTCCAATGTTGTCCGTGGTTCCAGAGGTGGGGTGCTTTCATCCCTATTTGTTGTATGTTGATGATTTGATGAAGCCACCTTTAGTGTTTTGCAGTTACAGAAGGTGCTGTGTGGTTGGAGCACAATGTTTTCACTTTGCTGGGGGGCACACTTCATATGACATTAAGTGCAGTCATATATTAGATGTGCACCGGAGGTTCTTGTTCTGATACATGTACTACTAACAAGTCACACACACAACCTGTTATGTTACTCCTATCATCTTAATTCAAAGCCTTTCAGAACTGTGAATCTTGATTATGTGAGATATTCTGCAAATTGATATCAAGGGTGAATGGTCATTTTGCAGCTCCCATTTTCAGCACAGCAGCAGGCAGTTTTGCTACCAGCAGAACTTGCAACTAGGCTAGCTTCACGTTTTCTTGCTCGCTCTATCCGTGGCTCCATTCCAAAAACCACAAGTCGTTTCAGCACAGTTAAGGTGATTAAGGAAATTTTTGTGCAGGTTGTTGTTCAGATAAATTCTTGCCCAGGAATAGTTGCTCTGTTTTGAAATACTATCACAAACTTTTGGTTATGGGAGTGTACCTGTCAGGATGATCATGCATCCACTAACATATGTTATGCTTTTGTTGCAGGACAACTCTGATATTTAGAGAAGTTAAGAGAATTTCATGAAGCAGGATGAAGTTCGATGAAGAGGCTAGTACTTCCAAATCCATGTTGGTTCACATCTTGTGCATTATTGTATGTAAATGTTGTGCAGAAATTTCTTAATTGGAAAGTCCAGTAAGGAGTTGGATGGTTACATGAATGAGGCAAGTTATGGGATTATTCTTGCTGCTGTGATTTAGATATCTTCAAAATATCTCTTGGTTTGTAGGTGCAGCTAGTTCTATTTCTCTAACAGAATTTTATAATTGGCTAAGCTCCTTTGATAAAGGTGTCCTGCAGGTGGTCAATGACATTGCAACTTTGTCAATATTGGTTAATTCCTAATAAGCCTGATTTCCCTGACTGTCATGTATCTACACAAAGATTATTGGCAGTGGCATGTGCTCTGAATCATTTTGTGAGCTTAATTCTACTTCTATTGGCAAAATTAAGCTCACAAAATTCTGCCAATAGAATAGACTAAAAAATCAAACAGCAGACTTCTGACAGGTTGTTTTAGTTACAAGATGCAGCTGTTTAATGCATGATGTGGATTCTGATATCTTATATATAAATTCACTTGGTCTTCCCGTCTGTGACGTGACGTTCTGCTGCATAATCATTTTTTTTGTTTCTGCTGCGGAACCGGTCATAGGGAAAAGCATTTTCGTCTGGAACTGGCACCTTTGGGAAACCCGTTTGATTTCTACACAACTGTCCGTCCGTCTATCTGTGACAGGGCGACGTTTCGACCCGTTAACGGTCTCTGCGATGCTGATTCTGCAACCCCCCCCCCCCCCCCCCCCCCCCCCACACCAAACCACCACCGCCCCCGCCTAGCCTTTATTTTTTTTTTTTTTTTTTTTTTTTTTTTTTTTTTTTTAATAAACATTACAATAATAT
>Ga0116229_10014707_pt1 | contig 10826 bp, 6 predicted proteins | sample S1TSphgellanicum_3_FD_87313 | JGI IMG/M metagenome (GOLD analysis project Ga0116229, IMG submission 87313) | Host-associated microbial communities from peat moss isolated from Minnesota, USA - S1T2_Fc - Sphagnum magellanicum MG | ecosystem: Host-associated > Plants > Peat moss > Unclassified...
ACTCCGGAGCCATCTCCAAAAAGCATGACCAACAAGTTCCAAAAAAAATGTAGGCTCTCACATGATTTCCTCAATTTTGAGTTGACTCATGTACCTACTATGATATTTTTTCCTCTGCTTTTGGGGGAGGTTTTGAAAAATGGAATGCCTGACCATATTTTTCTCTCTTCTTTCCATGATTCTTGCACACAGTATCATGGGCGGGGGGGGGGCACAAGGAAATACGCGGCAGGGTTTTCAACACTGTAAAGGTTTTGAAAAAATGGAATGTCCCGGCATTTTCTTCTTTCTTCTTTCCATGATACCTGCGCGGTATCATTGGGAAAAAAGGAAATTAAATATGGGCCAGGATTTTACTTAGTGTAAAGGTTTTGAAAATGGGAATGCCTGACCATATTTTTCTGTTTTCTTTCCATGATACCTGCAGCGTATCAAGGGGGAAATAGCAATTTTAATATGATGCAGGGTTTTACTTAGTGTAAAGGTTTTGAAAAAGGGCATGCCTGAACATATTTTTCTCTTTTCTCTCCATGATACCTGCCTGGGAAAAATATGACTCAGGGCTTTCCTTCCGGTTAAGCGCCTGCAAGCTTCACCGACCACTTTCTGCATGCAGCCCCTTATTGTAGCAATTACAGAGTCCTACTTAAATCGTTGACTTTTCCAGCCACGTGAAAGAGGTTTTGATTGAAATGCGAACCACGTACCCTAAACCCCCACTTAGTTGATCAGTAGGTGGTGAAAGAGGTTTTTGGTTAAAACGCGTACCCTGTACACACCAATACTTAGTGGATCAGTAGGTGATGAAAGAGGTTTTTGGTTGAAATGCGGACCTTGTACATACCAGTGTTGGGCGGGTATCACATTTTTATGATACCAATCAGATCCCGTTTTCATAAAACAATTTATAACAGGGTCCAGTTTTCATCCTTTTTTTCCCCCTAACATTTATATGCCAAGAAAGGGTATCAATTTTTTTTAAAAACCAGTTCTCTGTATGCTGGTTGTCAAAATTTTGAAAACAGCCAGTTCTCATTTGCCAGTTCTCACAAATCAGATATTACTTATTCATTGGTTGTCATTAAAAAAATTCCAGAAATTAAAAATTAATTAAAAAAAATCTCAATGTTATTAATTTTCTTACTAATGAAAAATTTACAAACATTGTTACAAACAACTTTTCAACACTAAATAATATTTTATTTATTGAAGTTTTACACTTCAACAACTTCGTCCCTTTCAAATTCACCTTCAAACTCTTCAAACTCCTCTTCTAGATCTACATCCTTTTCAAGGAATTTCATTGAATTAGATGGTGACTTACAACCTATTCTAAAATCATTAGGCTAGAATTTGTTGACAAATATCAACTTCTCTAAATTTTCAATTTGCAAATGACATTTCTTAAGGTTGGTAAGTATTCCAACCAAAGGAAAAAAAGAATTGTTTCAATTTGATATTCAACAACACCCAAAATTTGTCGAGCTAAAATTCCAATTGTAGGAAACATTGTTTCATTATTTCTACCATCATTGAAGAGGACATTTGATGTCCTTAACATCCAATTGCTATCTCCTGAAAACCGACAACTCTTTTTTCACAAGCTTTTTTGCTTGTTCACTTGTGCTTGCAATTTGCTCAAAAATATTGTGGTCAGCACAAATCCTATCTAACTTTACCAAAGGATGCAAATGCCCATGGCATTTCACCAACATAGGATACAAGGATTTTCTATCATATTCTGTAACAAGAGCAACACCTTGTTCCTTTCCAACAAATGAGAATATTATACGAAGACTCTTCAACCTAAGGTTTAGCATTAAAAATATCATATTATGAACTTTCTTGTTTTCATATTTCTTCAAAAATGAAAAGAAATAATCTAACACATTGATTACCTCCTTTCTAATGTTAAAGGCCAACAAAAATAACTCATAAAAAATAATGGAATCATCTTCCACTAGGCTTTCAAATGAAGGAATAATTTAATTTTCCTCTTTCAATTTCAAACTCATGGAAATAGTAGAATGTAAAACATCATTGAGGAACCAATGGTCTCAAAAGCATAGACAATATTGCTTGAAAAAACATGAAACTTTTACTTAATGTCAAAAAGATTTTGAAATTTTACAACTAATGAATGAAGATATTAAACATTGAGAGAAATCACATGTGGCAAAGTCAAGGTTGACAACAAAAGAGTTAGGGGAGAGCATGTTTTGACTACGGCCTACAAGGTAAGAACATGAATATCTTTGGTTTTTTTAAATGGTGCACCAAAAGAAGAGAGAGTCATTGATGTCTTAGAAATCTAGTTGTAGAGAATGTCCTCCAACACAAAGATCCTTTGAAAATATGTAGCAGGAGAAGGGTGGGAAAATATGGAAGTTCTCAAAAAAAAATAAAATAGCCCTATTGACAAGAGTCACAAACAATTGAAAATAATTTAGATTGTTGGTGCCAAGAATGGGGAGAAAAATAAACAAGGTTCAGAAAATAACATACATTTTACTCATGTCCTCAAAGTTGCAAAGTGGAAGTGATTTGATGACAACCCACTTTCGTTTGATAATGAAATTTTGACTATTGATGAAAGAGGGGATTTCCTTAAGCACACATAGGTCATCTAGGGAAAAAAAGAAAGATTACATTGTTCTTAGAAAAGAAACAATTTGCAAAGATAAAAATTGATATGACATAGTCCTTTAAACTCATGTTCCATGAAGGAATCAAGGAAAGGGGATTGGAAACGAAGGGGACAAGGACACTTTGCAGAATGCTTGCATGGTTTTACTCATTGTAATTTTTCTATAGTCTATATTTACACATTTTTTCTTCACAATTATTATTATTTTTATTTCTTAGATCTTCAATTATCTTTAATAATCAAAATTCGTGATTAGGGTTCATAATTTAATTAGAAACACAAAATTTTAAAACTAGTTTCACTATTTCCTCATCCATACTTTACTTTTTTTTTGTACTTAGAATTAAATATATCAAACAATTGTGGTATAAAGTGCAAAAATCCAAAATGAAAATTGTGAGGTGACTTTCTGCCCCTCTATTCCCAATTCTATGAGGTGATTATACTTGGAGGTACATATGTTATTGGTGAAGGAAAAATGCAAAGTGTATTTCTAATATTAAATTGCGTTTATAGTCAAAAACCAATAGTTTACTTTCTACGCATAATTTATGATTTGGAATTGATAGATTTATTTTTTAAGTTCAAAATCTCCAAATCCTAGAATTTTATGTTAAATTATCACCCACCTAAATCAATTCATAAGGATTTGACAATATGTTCAACTTGTCAACATACCTCCAGTCACCCAAAACATTGTTTCCATCACATATGTTATCCAAATCTAGTTTGCATTAGTTCATTGAAAAGCTAGCTACAAGCCACACTTGCCTACCAAATTTCAAGTTTTACACTTAAATCACAAAAAAGTTGTGCCATAGAACCTGAGAAGGTTTCACGAAACAAAAAGCTCAACTTGACAACAGACCTCCAATCGTTTAAAACATTATTGCCATCACATACTTCATTCAAATCTAGCTTGCATCAGTTCATTAGAAAGTTAATTACAGGGCACACATGCTTACCAAATTTCAAGTTTTGCATCTAAATGAAAAAAAAAATGTTATAAAACCCAAAAGGTCTTGTGAAACTTTTCTAAGATTTCAAGCTCCCAAAATTACCCCTATTCACTTCCATTTTTTCAAAAATACTAATATCATCCAATCTATTTTCCCTTTTTCCGCCATTTATTAAGATTAATCATTCTTTTCCTCTCAAGAAAAGTTATAGGAATAAGTTTTGTTCAAAGATTGAAATAAAAAATATGTTCGAAAAGATAGCACCAATTGATCCAAATTCCCGCCTTTAAAGAAAAGGAAAAGGAAGAAAGTGAAGGAAGACCCCAACTTGGTGGCCAATGGAAGGTTCCAATGCTTAGTGGCCCTTGGAAGGTTCCAATGTTTGGTGGCCTTGGAAGGAGAAGGAAAAACATCATTTTCACATTTTCTTACTTTCCCCCCAACAAATTTTACTTAAATTTTTTTCTCATTGATTTTAAGGTTTTATTTAACCATAGTTTTAGACCATTATTTTATGTCTTTCCTTCTTTTTCCTTGACCTATAAATTACAACCATGCATTTCAATGTACCAAGTCTTCCACACATTCATCGCCAAGTTGATTTTGATTGAATATTTTTTCCATTTTTTTAATTCATGGCATCACGCATGACCACATCTTACGAGTCTCAAGCCGCATAATTGAATGAAGAATCGCCTCAGGATTCATCCCTACATTTGACATTAACCCAACATCTTCATGATGAAAATTTCAAACCGCGAGAGGTGCACCTTTGTCTTAAAGTTGAACCCCATCGAGTTTGGTATTATCGCATTTTTTCGAACTTTTATACTTTGGTGATTTTGTTATAGGTCAACCCCGCTTTTGATGATAAGCTTGAAATTGTCTATAAAGGTTTTTACAAAACTGAGGACACCTCCATCTTTGCACAATTTTTAATTCTCAGTGTTGGACATTATCGTTGGTTGTGTGGTTTGATTCATCGATTGCCTCCTAATAGCAAGGCGGATTATTTAGTTTGCACCATTTGACACATCCTAAATTTCTTACAGTTATGAATTATCATTATGACATAGCCTAGGACTCAACATGTAATTGCAGCTCCTCGTTGAGCTTATCCATAACTTGAATAAAAACTTCATTCATCATGAAATCCATGTTGCCATTACCACCTTATCACACTATTTATTTTAATTATTATGTTGTTTCAAATTAATCTTATGTTTACAATGTTTGAAGATTATTTTATCTTCATTGGACCTTTCATTGACACCCCTTTCATTGACACCCCTTCAACTATTTCACAAATTTCAATCGTTTTCGCTTACACAATTATCCATTAATACCAGAACAAGACCAATGTTTTACTTAACATTATGAATTTTGGTGTTTACTTTTAACCCAAACATTCTAAAGATTTCTCGCCCCTAATCACACCATTGAGGTTCTAAAACTATGATTAATATCTTTTGTTGAATAAAAGAATTAACCCTACACCTCATCCATCCAATATTGAATTTTTGAGAAAAAAAAACCCCCCATGCAACCATGCACACTCATCATTCCTTATTCTAACATGAAGTTGTTAAAAACCTGTAATAGTTTTACCACACCCTAATATCCTTGATGCAATTCTTAAAAATTGAAAGTACTGCGTATGTCTATGTTGGTATGGTTCACAAAAATTAAAAAATCTATGATTCACAACCCAACAAAACTCAAAACTACACATTATGTTTCTATTTTATTTTCTAACATCTCTCTAATTTTCTATGTGTGTGAATATAATCTCTACATCCTCCTAAAAGTTTAGAAGTACATCTTAAGTCTTTTCCTTCCAAAATTAATTTGAACATCAAACTAATGAAACATTTTAATCCTATCCAATTCATCAACCATCTTCATCCCACCTTGTTGAATATTTGCCATTCACATAGTAATAATTTACCTTGTTTAATATCTATCATTCACTTGGTAACATCTCCCATTAGCAAAAACTTGAAATTGTAACATTTTGTTAGAAATATGAGAGCAAGACATGAACTAAATAAAATACAAATGGATTAATTTCCAAAAGGAAGGTTGTTAATGACAATGTTGAAGTCTCCTAGTTATGTTGTCTACATCACATATGTTCTCTTATTCTTTAATCCATTGTAGATACTTATTAAATGTTCTAATCATTAGCATGTAAATGTATTTTACAACTATTGTGGTTGCATGGGTTTTGTAAAGCTTAACACTAACGACCTTTTATGGAACTGAATGGCAACTAATATAGCCACATGTGTAGTGCCACTAACAACTATGTATGGAACCATAATAGTTATGTACATACAACTATGTTCTCACATGCATTTAAAACACACCATATGGAAATTAGTAATCAAATTATGAATTTCCACATTGAAATAATTAAATATATAAAAAGAAATATTATTTTTTATTTCCTGGCAAATGGTTGACTACCAAGTGTAAAAATATGATTTGCCACAAGGCAAATATTCAATATAATATAAAATGTTTAAATGATTTTTAGCAAATGGTGACTTTCCATGTGTAAATTTTATCTTCAACTAACAATAAAATAACAACATTAAAGATAAATTATTTAGAATCCAACAAATAATTAAGTACCATGTGGAGCCATTGCTGCCAAATGGCAATTATTAGATAACTTTTATTGATATTCTAGACTTCATCTAATATTTATCATGTTGCCATGTGGAAATTTAATATTCAAAAATTAAAAAATAATTATTAATTATAACATATTAAAAATTACCATGTGTATATTAATGAATGGGATTTACTTTATCGATAATATTTATGTAATGGTCATAATTGTTGGTTAATGATTACATTGCTAAATCAAGAGCAACCATCATTAGATACATGGCAACATTTAAGCAAATTAAAATTATAGTTGCAAATATTACTCATAAATTTTAGTCATAAATCTAATTACAAAGGTTGGGTTCATATACACACATAGGTTCATGTCATATTAAACATCATCCATGATGATAGATGAGAAATTGGTTGGTAGTTATAAGAGTTTGCAACTACTCATGCGACTTCATTAACACGTGGTGTCATTTACGACTAAGTGTCATTTGCCACTTGTCTTTGGTGACTATGGATTTTTAAATTGTAAGGGTCCATTATGACTCAAAATAAGTCACAAAATAAATTGTTAATTTTGAAACTTCTTATAGTGAATTTTGGGATTCATTTTTTAAAAAGAAGGAAAAACACATGGTCTTAAAAATATAGAAATCGTAGTGAAGATGCCAGTACCCAAAACACCCCAAGAAATACAAGTATTCCATGGGACGGCACAATTTTATCAATGTTTCATCAAAGATTTTGCTTATATTATGGCACCCATTACAAAATTACTAAAGAAAATTGAGGCATTCGATTGGACGACTGAATGTCAAAATGTTTGGGAAGAAATAAAAAATTGATATGTTCAAGCACTCATTTTGATCAAGCTAGCCTAGTTGGGAATTGGAATTCCATGTGCAATCTAATGCAACTAGTTAGCAATAGGAGCAATGCTTGCCCATAATCCAATTGGTAGGTTTGATTAACTGATCATGTACTCCTTTAAGTTGTTAAATCCTATCAAGAGGAATTATATCAATATTAAGAGAAAGGCTTTAGCTATGGTCTACACATTGCATAAGTTTAAACACTATCTATTAGGTAATAGGTTTGTGTTTTATATTGTTGACCATATGGCTTTAGTTTACAAGTGGTGAACAAGCCACAAGTTTTTGGCTAGTTGTTTAGAGGGTTGTTATTATTCTTGGAGTATGATTCCCAAATAGTCTATAAACCTAGTAGATTTCACCTTATGGTAGAAGCAATGAGCATGTTACCTGACAACATTTAACTTGTTGGAATACCAAATCAAACGTCATATTCCAACATGGTTGCATTAGAGTTTGAATGGTTATAGAGTGTTTATGAGTATTCCCTAGGAGTGATGCTAAAGAGATTGATAATTTCACAAAGACAATACTTAGCTCAACAAACTAAATGTTTTATCCTTCATGATGGGGTTTTATACAAGTTTGCTCAAGATAATAAGTTTAGACGAGTTTTACAACCAAAATAGATGCTTACAATATTACAAGAATTGCATTTTGGGGTTGTTAGAGGGCATTTTTCCTTAGTTATTGTTGTACACAAAATTCTTGATGTAGGCTATTGCTCATCCACATGAATTGACATGGTCATGAATTTTGTCAAACACGCATGATCAATATCGACACATTGAATAACCTATTGTCGCAACATTTGGCAAAATTGGTTACAACATTATTTGAAGAACCATTTTAAAAATGGGGACTTGATTTTATTGGACCTATCAAATCAGCTAACAAATACTCAAGCAATTGGTATATACTAATAGTTATTGACTATGTTATTAAGTGGACAAAAGCACATGCATTGTGTACCAAACAATTGTGATGATTGTTAAGTTTTTATACAAACACATATCGATTCAGTTTGGATGTCACTCAACCATTGTCATGGACAAGTTATTCATCTCATGAATGTTGTTATCTAGTGTCTTATTGATCGTTTTATTTTCAAACATTTTAGTTCCATTATCTATTATCTACAAGGAAATGGAGAGGTTGAGAACACTAATAAAGTTTTTGGAACTTTACAAAGTTAGTGAATGAAAACATAATCAATCAAGATGAGCACCTGCCCACAATGTTATTTTCATATAGGGCAACATTTGAAGTTGGAATAGGTCACACACCCTTCCGACTAATTTATGGATTACATTTGTTGTTACCCATTGAATACCTATTACCATCAAAACTAGGTCAATCATTAAATCCTACACATGTTAAGGTTCTAACTAGAAAAATTACAAGAAAACATGTTAGTAACACATGATTTTTTTGTTGCTAACTAATGGAATAGGTCTTTATGGTCTCAAAATAAATACATTGATACAAAATTTCGATTTGGAGGTTTTGTGTTATGATTTATTGGTGTTATACAAACACATTTTTCCAAATTTTAGAAGAGATGGTTTGGACTTTATATGATTTAGTATTGTCTACCTAATAACAGTGTAATGCTAATAACCATAGATAAATTTGACCCAAATTTTGTTTTGGTCAATATTAACAAGCACGAATAGAAATATTCAAATATATGATTAAATTTTTTACTAGTATTTTAATCATTAAGGACAAAAATGACAAATGGCTTTAAAGTCATTATGAACAAATTACTTAAGACAATAGTTATTTAGGACATGATGTGGCATGATGATGTGACAAATATCATCCATTAGCCATAAAGGACATATGTGAAATCATTAGTGATAATTTAATCATAATTTTTTTTTTTTTACAATTACAAATTGGACCCAAGAACTTGGGGAACATTATTTTTTAAATTTATAATGTTTATTATTATAGATTTATTATATATAATATAAGCAATAAATTATATTTTTATTTTTATTATTTTTTCATCCTATCAATTGTTGACATGTGTCATCACCTAAATGAAATTAAAAACCTAATTTAAATGGGTAAGTAGACCACCTAACCTAAGTAGTTTACATAGGCACAAAATATTCTATCAATATTCCAATGTTGACCAAAACACATGTCATTTGTGACATTTCATCCTTGGACCCCAAGGATGGAGTTCAATTCCTTTACCACCAAGCCACCCAACTTGTTATGTAAATGATTTAATATTTTAAAAATTTAGACCATACTTCATTTAAACATCACACAAACTTCAATTTCATTAATTTGTACTTCATTGTTAATTTGTCCAAATGAAAATTTGAAGACTTATCCATAAATTTCCTTCAATAATGTAAAAAACTATATAATTTATTTTTAAAATGTGAATTTAATTCAAAAGAAAATTACTTGAATTTTATTATTGAATAACATTTCAATGACCATACTTTGGAAAAATAAAAGTCAAACACATGATTTTTAAATGAAAATTTTTAATGGTTAATACATGAATATATTTTTGTATATTCATGTATATACAAAACTATGCATATTTTTCATGTCTTAAACTTTCATTTGGTTTAAGAATTTATCTTATGCAATTTTGCTTCCAATATATCATAATTTTATTAATAACTTTTAATTTAGACATATGAATCTATATAATTTATCCACACAAAATATTTATTAATGGATCATAAATCAATTATATCTTCATATATTAAAATTTTATATATTAATAATATTAAATATGAAGGTATAAATTTAATCTATATATTTTAGTTTAATTTGAATAATAACTAATTAACATTAAAATATTAACTAATTTTCTGAAATATAATTTTATTCTTTTTTACACATATAATCTAACATAATTATGTAATAATATATTTTTACAACTGTAAAATAAAGAAATTTATTTTTATACATATATTATACAAATTTTTATTTAAATTTACGATACAAGTTTAATGTACAAATCAATTATATATTTTCCACATCTTATACTTTTATTTTATTTTTAAATTTAAATATTAAGAATTATTTATATGTATCATAAATTTACCATTAAAATTTATTTCAATGTATAATATTGAATTTAGTCACATTGATTATTTAAAATGGATTGCATATTAGGTATATTTTCAACAATAATAAAAAATAAAAATATTACCTATATTTATAATATTAATCAAAATCAATTCTTCACATGTTGTAGTTTATTATGTCCATTTTTACTCATATTAAATTACCAATAATCATTACATGAATGATGTCTTGAAACATGTCTTAGCACAATCCAGTGATTTGGAACTTGTGGAAAAAGAAAACATTACTAATTTTGAACTTGTGTAGACAAAAATCAATAATTCAAAACCTTTTACTATACTAATTGGTACTAAGATTGTTGATATGCAACTTGTAATATTAAATTGTCATCATTCAAGTGACACACCTAATTATAGCTGCATAGACGTCTATTTTCTAGTGGGTTTGTAGCCCTAGAAGGTAATATGTTCCACAATGTACTTGCTTTTATGAGCCACCACAAAGGTATAAAGAACAATAATGTTTTTTTAAATGTTTTTTTTTTTTTTTTTGAAAGTGCTTTTAAAGGCCTTGAGTGAAATTTTTTTTGAAAGATTGGAAAAAAAAGCCAAGGAAAAAAAAATTCCAATTAAAAAAAAAAAAAAAAATAAAATATGA
>Ga0116229_10014708_pt1 | contig 10826 bp, 11 predicted proteins | sample S1TSphgellanicum_3_FD_87313 | JGI IMG/M metagenome (GOLD analysis project Ga0116229, IMG submission 87313) | Host-associated microbial communities from peat moss isolated from Minnesota, USA - S1T2_Fc - Sphagnum magellanicum MG | ecosystem: Host-associated > Plants > Peat moss > Unclassified...
ATGTTCCCGCCCTCGTTCGCATGTCCAGACAATAAGTCACCGGAGCCATTCATGTCCCAGTCATCCAGCAATCTCATCAGCCGAAGCGTGTCCGATTCCCAGCCGAGAGGCGCGTCAAAGGGAGAGCCTGAGCACGAATTCCTCACATTCACACTGGGCAACGAGGAGTACGGCATCGATATTCTCAAGGTCCAGGAGATTCGCGGCTACAACGCCGTCACGCCGATCGTTAGTGCTCCGGCGTTCATCAAGGGCGTGATGAACCTGCGCGGCACGATCGTGCCGATCGTGGACCTTCGCATCAAGTTCGGCGTGGGTAAGGCCGAATACGATGCGTTCACCGTCGTGGTTGTACTGAGGATCATGAACCGGACGATCGGTATCGTGGTGGACAGCGTCTCCGACGTCTTGCAACTGACGTCCGAGGAGATCCGCCAGCCGCCTCAGTTCGGTGCCGCGCTCGATACCGAGTACCTGATGGGTCTGGGCGCTCTCGAAGGCCGGATGCTGATCCTGGTCGACATCGAGAAGCTCATCTCCTCGAAGGACATGGCCCTGTTCGACTCGGATGAACCGGCAACGCCCGGGGCTTTGGCTCCCCAGGGAGAACAGCATGCACTTGCGTGATCTGGGCATCGCGGTCCGTCTCGCCCTAGGTCTTGCCTTGATCCTGGCGATCGCCGGGATCGCGACTGCTGCGGTTCTTTTCAAGACCTATCAGACCGAACGCGATCTGGCCAGTTTTGCGACCGGATACGAAAAAACCGTCCTCCTCAAGAAGATCGGAGACGTCTTTCACGACAACATGTACAGCGTCTCTGCGCTTTTCAACTCGGACGAGCCGGATGCGATGAGCAAGTTCACGGCCCAGATCGAGGCCAATCGCAAGGTCAACGGGGAGACGGTCAAAGCCTTGAAGGCGACCATCAGCTCACCTGAGGAGCAAACTCGGTTCGATCAGTTCCTGAGCCGACGAGAAGCGTATCTGAGTACTCGCGATGAGGTGATCAAGGCTTTGCGCGATGGGCTACGCGATTCTGCCCAGGAGATTCTCAACGACAGGTTCAAGAAAGCAGCCGGCGGCTACCGGGAGTCGCTGGATCAATATGTGGAGCTTACGAGGGGTCAGGTCTCGGCTGCCCGCGAGCATGCCCTCGCGGCTGCGCTCGCCAGCCGGATCGCCATCCTTCTTGGCAGCTTGATCGCCTTCGTCATGGCCTGCCTGGTCGGCGTTGTGATCGTGCGCAGCATCAGCGGACCGACGGCTCGCGCCGTCGAGGCGGCGCAGTCGATCAACAGGGGCCGTCTGGACAGCGAGATCGTCGTTGATCGCCATGACGAGATCGGCAAACTCCTTGAAGCGATGAAGGCCATGCAGGACAGCCTGCGGCAACGCGAGCGGGCCGACATCGAAGCGCTCCACGCTATGACTGCGGTCAAGCAGGCGCTTGATGTGGCGAGCACCAGCGTGATGCTGCTCGATGCCGGGCATAAGATTCAGTATCTGAACCAAGCGCTCTTCGAGACCTTTCGGAACGCCGCGGGCGAACTCTCCCTTGTGATACCCGGCTTTGAGCCCGCGCAGCTTGTCGGGCGTGGACTCGACGCTTTTGGGGTTGCGGCCAGCGCGGTACTGGAGGAGCTGGGCCGGACCACGACGACCTGTCACAGGCAGCTTCCGATCGCCAGTCGGACCTTCGCGATCACGGCCACACCGATCTGCTCGGGCAAGGAGCGCATCGGGATCGTTCTTGAATGGTCGGACAAGACGGTGGAACTCGCGGCTGAAGAGGAAATCGGCCGCCTGGTTTTGGCAGCCGGTCGCGGCGAGTTCTCCGAGAGGATCCGGGCCAAGGGTCAGGAGGGCTTCTTGCTGCAGCTCAGCACGGGCGTGAACGCACTCATGGACACGAGTGCAAGTGGTCTAAGCGAGGTCTCGCGGATTCTCGGCGCGCTCGCCCAGGGTGACTTGACCCAAAGGATCGAGCGTGAGTACCACGGTACTTTCGGTCAGCTCAAGGAGGATGCGAACCAGACCGTCTCGCAGTTGCGTCTGACCGTCGATGATATTCGCACCGCCACTGAGGCGATCAATACCGCAGCTCGTGAGATCGCGCAGGGTAATAGCGACCTGTCGCAACGTACCGAGACGCAGGCCTCAAGTCTGCAAGAGACGGCTGCCAGCATGGAGCAACTGACAGCGACCGTGCGCCAGAATGCCGACAACGCCCGCCAGGCCAACCAGTTGGCAATCGGCGCCTCCGAGATCGCCGCCAAGGGAGGCACCGTAGTCTCCCGGGTGGTCGACACGATGGAATCCATCACGCATAGCTCCAAACGCATTGCGGACATTCTCTCGGTTATCGATGGTATCGCCTTCCAGACCAATATCCTTGCCCTGAACGCTGCCGTGGAAGCGGCGCGCGCTGGTGAACAGGGCCGCGGCTTCGCAGTCGTCGCCACCGAAGTGCGTAGCCTCGCTCAGCGCAGTGCCGATGCCGCGCGCGAGATCAAGGGACTCATTGCCCATTCCGTTTCAACCGTCGATACCGGCACGAAGCTGGTCGGTGAGGCAGGCCAGACGATGCAGGAAATTGTTATCGCCGTACGCCGCGTCACCGACATCATGGGAGAAATCACAGCGGCCACCACGGAACAAAGTGCCGGCATCGAGCAGGTGAACCAGGCGATCTCCCAGATGGACCAGGCCACGCAGCAGAATGCGGCTCTTGTAGAAGAGGCCGCCGCGGCAGCCGAATCGATGGAAGAGCAGGCCGGGAGGCTAGCCGAATCGGTGCTGAGTTTCCGCACGGAGCACGGGTCCAGTCCGGTCTACAGGGCAGAGATCGCTGCTCCGGTGAGTTCCACGAAGAAGCAGCTCGCGCCAGTCCTGCGCCGCACTCCTCGTGCCGAGCATGCGATGGCGCTGGCCACAGGTTCGGCGGACGAATGGACCGAGTTCTAGGAAGTCCTCATGGATATGCGCTCGACCGCCAAGAAGATCGATCTCGACGAGGAGCCGGATGCCAAAGGGCACTCGGCGGTCTTGCCAAGGACGTTCTCCTTGCTCGCCGGAAAGGCCTCTGGCCTGGGTCGCGAGGCGGCTGAGATCGCAGGCGCGCTTGAGGACCTGAGCGCGGTATCGCGGCGCCAGGTGGAGAGTTTCGCCTCGGTTCATCTGCAGGCCGTTGAGATGAGCCGCGCCAATGGCTCGATCGCCGATTCAGCACGTGAGGCCGAGGGGGCCGCGCGCGTCGCGCGGGGCACTGTTTCGCAGGCCCTCGATGGCACAAGGGCCTTGGCCCAGGCCGTCGGCCACATGGAGGAAGGGGTGGGTGCGGTCACGCGTGCCCTCACGGGCGTGTCGACTGCGGCAAGTGAGATTGGTGCGATTGCCTTTCAGACGCGCTTACTGGCCTTCAATGCTTCGGTTGAGGCCGTTCGGGCCGGAGAGGCAGGACGGGGCTTTGCCGTCGTCGCCCAGGCCATCAAGGATCTGGCCCAACAAGCCCAGGCCTCGAGCGAGCAGATCGGACAGACCGTGGCGGCGCTCGAGCAACGCATCAGTGAACTTGCACACCACGCTGAACTCGACCGGGGCGGAAAGGCCAACAGCGCCGGTGACGCCATCGAAGAGGCCGTCACTGCGGTGACCCAGGCCTTTGATGGTGTGCAGAACCGTATCACGGGCATCGCCGCGCTCGCTGCAGCCAACTTGCAGACCTGTGAGGCAGTGACCCACGTCTTCGGCGAACTCAATGGCGAGGTCGGGCGCACTGGGGACAATCTGGTGCTTGCCTCGGAGCGGGCTCACGATCTCCTCTTGCTCAGCGAGGAATTGATCGAGTTGAGTGCCGCCTCAGGGATGGAAACAGAGGACAGTCCCTTCATTGCGGTCGTTCGAGATGCTGCCGCGCAGATCTCCAAGCTCTTCGAGGAGGCGGTGGAGCAAGGGGAGATCGACCTTAAGGATTTGGGTGATGTGCAGTATCAAGCCATCGAAGGGACTGATCCTGTCCAATATTGGACGCGCTATGTCGATTTTACCGACCGTCTTCTGCCCGAGATTCAGGAGCCCCTGCTGGGACTGTCCGATCTCGTGGTGTTTTGTGCCGCGGTGGATCGCAATGGATATCTTCCGACGCACAACCGCAAGTTCTCCGCCGTGCCAGGGCGGGACCCGGTGTGGAACGCTGCCAACTGCCGCAACCGGCGCATCTTCAACGACCGCACCGGTCTGGGGGCGGCCCGTAACCGCAAGCCATTTCTGCTGCAGACCTATCGCCGCGATATGGGCGGCGGAAAATTTGTACTGATGAAGGACCTATCATCCCCCATTACTGTGTTTGGTCGGCACTGGGGTGGCCTCAGGTTGGCTTACCGCTTCGAATGAATCTCCATGCGACCGACAAATAACACGCTTCAAGATACGAGCGAGCAGCTGATCCTGCCCGAGAGTCCTCACGAATTCGCCATGCGGGATGCGGAGTTCGAGCGCATCTGCCGGCTCATTTACCAGCGGGCCGGCATCACGTTGGCTCCCAGCAAGCGCACAATGGTCTACAGCCGATTGGCGCGGCGGCTGCGAGCCCTGGGCGATGCGAGCTTCGCGGAGTATCTAAAACGACTCGATGACCTTGATTCGCAGGAGTGGGAGCAGTTTGTCAATGCGCTCACCACGAATCTGACCTCGTTTTATCGCGAGCCTCACCACTTCGAGATTCTGCGCGACCATCTTAAGGCGCGCAGAACGCAGGGACGCTTGCGTATCTGGTGCAGCGCCGCTTCCAGCGGCGAGGAACCCTATACGCTCGCTTTCACGGCGATCGAGGCCTTCGGCTCACTCAATCCCCCGATCGAGATCATCGCGACGGACATTGACACAACGGTCCTGCAGCGCGCGCGCCTCGGAGTCTATCCTCTCGATTCAGTCAAGTCATTGCCCGCCGAGCGTGTCGCCCGCTTCTTTCGGCGCGGCGTGGGCGAGAACGCGGGCATGGTGAAGGTCCGTCCGGAGGTGGCGAGTCTGGTGAGCTTTAGCCAACTGAACCTGCTCGATCCGAGCTGGTCCATCGGCAACAACTTTACGGCGATCTTCTGCCGCAATGTAATGATTTATTTCGACCGGGCAACGCAGCTCACTCTACTCGAACGCATGGCACCCCGATTGGATCCGGACGGGCTGCTGTTTGCCGGTCATTCGGAGAATCTTGCGCACGCGCGGGCGTTCTTGCATCCCCTCGGACAGACCGTGTACCGCCTGGCCGCTGCGGGGCCCAAGACTCCTTTGCGCACAAGCTAGGGGATGGGCCGTGACCAGTCCCCACAAAAGCCATTCGGAGGACCTCGAGCAGCGGGCACCGAACACCTATTTCGACCGCCAATTCAATCTCCGTGCCGCGAAGATTCTGCCCGGCGAGTACTACGTCACGATCCACGAGATGGTGCTGGTCACGGTGCTCGGATCCTGTGTGTCCGCCTGCATCCGGGATCGGCGCACGGGTTGCGGAGGAATGAATCATTTCATGTTGCCCGATGGCGGGACGGATTCCCCCGACCCGCTCTCAAGCACTGCCCGCTATGGCGTCTACGCCATGGAGATGCTGATCAATGAACTACTCAAGGCCGGCGCCCAGCGTGCCGACCTCGAGGCAAAGGTCTTTGGTGGAGGCAATGTCATGGCGGGGTTTACCCAGGCCAATGTCGGTCAACGCAACGCGACTTTCGTCAGGGATTTTCTGAAGACCGAGCGGATCAACCTCGTCGCCGAGGATCTCCTCGACATCTACCCGCGCAAGGTCTACTTCTTTCCAGCAACCGGCAAAGTTCTGGTCCGCAAACTACGCGAGCTGCACAACGACACGATTTCCCGGCGCGAACTGGACTACCGCAGCGCCCTGAATCAGACCGACGTGAGCGGCCCCGTGGAGCTCTTCGTCTGAGGGAGACCGCAATGAACAAGATCAAGGTCGTCGTGATTGATGATTCGGCTCTAATCCGGGGCCTTTTGAGCCACATTCTTGATGCCCAGCCGGACATCGAGGTCGTCGGCGTCGCTCCCCATCCGCTGATCGCGCGTCAGATGATCAAGACCCTGAATCCGGACGTGATTACCCTCGATATCGAAATGCCCGAGATGGACGGCCTCGAATTTCTCGAGAAGATCATGCGTCTGCGACCGATGCCGGTCGTCATGCTGTCCACGCTCACCGAACGGGGTTCGGTCGCGACACTGCGGGCGCTCGAATTGGGAGCGGTCGATTTTATCGCCAAGCCCAAACACGATGTCCAGCGCGGCATGGACGACTTCAGTGCCGAGATCGTTGCGAAGGTGCGGATGGCGGCGCGCTGTCGGGTACGGCGTCTAGCCGAACCCTCCGCAGCCGGCGCCCGCGAGAAGGCACTGCCCCTGCTCGACAATCGGCGTACGAGTACCGAGAAGGTGATCGCCATCGGTGCCTCGACCGGGGGTACCGAGGCCATCCGCGAGGTCCTCATGCGGCTACCTCCTGATGCCCCGGGTGTCGTCATCACGCAGCACATGCCGGCTGGGTTTACGAAGAGTTTCGCGCAACGGCTCGATGGCCTGTGCCGGATAGCCGTCAAGCAGGCCGAGCACGGTGAACGCATCTTGCCGGGGCATGCCTATATCGCGCCCGGGGATAATCACCTGTTGCTTGCCCGGCGCGGTGCCGACTACATCGCGACGATCTCCGATGCGGATCCGGTGAACCGCCATCGCCCATCGGTCGAGGTCCTGTTTCAATCCGTGGCCCAACATGCAGGGCCCAATGCGATCGGGATCATGCTGACCGGAATGGGTAAGGACGGTGCCTTGGCGATGGCTGAGATGAAGCGCGCTGGAGCCTACAACCTGGCTCAGGACGAGGCCAGTTGCGTCGTCTTCGGTATGCCCAAGGAAGCGATCGCCGCAGGCGGAGTCGACGAGATTCTTCCGGTTCTTGAGATTGCCGGACGGGTCATGAACGTCCTTGCCCGCGACGCCCGGACAACCTTGCGAATATAAGGCCCGTGCCGTAAGTCGGGTCAGAGGCTTGGCTCGATGAGCGACCCGTGTGCCAAGCCCAGGTATTCTGACATGTCCTCGAACCCAGTAGCCCACGACGGCAGCGGTGCAGCCGGCCCCCATGTCGGGCCAGCGCTGGGTTCGGTCGAGATCTTTCTGGCACGGCAACCGCTACTGGACCGCCAGGGAGGGCTAGTCGCCTATGAACTGCTGTTCCGTGGGGACCGCACCGACCGGGCCGAGATCAGCAGCGATTTCCAGGCGTCCAGTACCGTCGTACACCACACGCTGGCGGGAATCGGAATTGAGACCGTACTGGGCAAGGTCCAGGGCTATCTGAACGTTGACCGCGAGTTTCTACTGTCGAATCTGATTGAACTGCTCTCGCCGCGTCAGATCGTTCTGGAAATTCTGGAGACCGTGAGCCCCACGCCCGATGTGCTCGCGCGCATGGTCGAGCTTAGGACGCGCGGGTTTCGGCTGGCTCTGGATGACTTTGTTGGCTTCGGACCGGGGGTCGAGTCGCTGCTCGAGCGCGTCGACATCGTGAAGATCGATTTGCTACGGGTTCCAGTTGAGTCACTGCCCGTCATGGTCGCACGCCTGCACCGCTGGCCGGTCACATTGCTGGCAGAAAAGGTCGAGTCACCCGCACAATTTCGCCTCGCTCGCGACCTCGGGTTTGAGCTCTTCCAGGGCTATTATTTTGCCCGGCCGGAACTCCTCACGGCCCGTCAACATCCCAATCCCGAGAAGGTTCACCTGCTGCGACTCTTGGCTCTCATCATGGCGGACTCGGATATTCTGGCGCTCGAAGCCGAGTTCAGGCGTCATCCTATGTTGGCCTTCAACCTGTTGCGCATGGTCAACTCGGCAGCGCTCGGATTGCGCACCCGGATCGACTCGTTGCGCCATGCGCTCGTCCTTTTCGGCCGGCGTTCCCTGCAGAATTGGATGCAGCTCGCCCTCTATAGCAATACCGGGTCAGGCGGCGGCTCGACGCCATTGCTGCAGATGGCCGCCGTCCGGGGAAAACTGATGGAGTCCCTGATGCAGGCCGAGACGCAGGCAGATCAACCGGACTTGGACGCTGCGTTCCTGACGGGAATCCTGTCGTTGCTCGAGGCGCTGTTCGAAATGCCCCAGGAGACGGTTCTCGAGAATCTCTACGTCTCCGAGGAGGTCCGCCTGGCCTTGCTCGAACGGGGCGGTCGGCTCGGCCGGCTCCTGGCTTTAGCCGAACTCCTTGAACGGGACGATCCGAAAGCCTTGCGGTATCAACTTCTTGCCATGCCGCATCTGAGCGTCTCGTCGCTCCTCCAGATGCAGATCGACGCCTTCGCCTGGGCGAATGCAGTCGAGATCGACTTTTCCCGTTAGCGCTCAGTGCAGCAAAGCAGTGAAGCTCTCCATCAGACTGCGCTCCACCATCGGGACGGTCGCCGGCAGAGTCAGAAACAGTGTGCCCAATCCGACCAAAAGCGTGATCGGAAAGCCGATCGCAAACAAGTTCATCTGGGGCGCGGAGCGCATCATGACCCCCATGACGACATTCGCCAAGAGACTTGCCCCGACGACCGGTAGCGCGAGGTAGAGTCCAAGGGAGAAGATGACCCCGCCGTGCAAGACCAACTCATGCCAGTCGGTTCCAACGCCAGTGGCTGAGGCGATCGGCATGCTGTTAAAGCTCTCGACGATCGCGCCGATCATGATCAGGTGACCGTTCAACCCAAGTAGCACGAGATAGGCCAGATAGGTCAGGAAGTTTCCGACGACTGCACTTTCTTGATTGTTTTGAGGATCGAACAGCTGCGCGAAGCCCAGGCCCATCTGCAAGCCCGCCAGGTCGCCTGCGTACTGAACTGCATAGAAAGCGAGCCGCATACCTATACCCATGCCGACCCCGATGATCAACTGACGGACGATCAGAAGTCCCCCGTCGAGCGAGAGGATCGCCACCCCAGGGGCCGGACCGAGCGTCGGCGCGACGACGATCGTCACCAAGACGGCGAGCGCAATTTTCACTCGCACGGGGATCGAGGTATCGCTCAGGATCGGCGCGCTGCCAATGAGGGCCGCAATGCGGCACAAGGGATAGAACCAGGCCGCGACCCAGCCCAGCAACTGGATTTCCGTGAATTGCAACATGGGCTTGGCCGGCTACAGTTAACCGATTACCTGGGGGATGCTACCGAACAGGCGCTGGACATAGTCCACGAGAGTCTGGAGCATCCACGGTCCAGCCAGAACCAGCATCGCGAAAACGGCGATTAGCTTGGGAATGAACGAGAGGGTCATCTCGTTGATCTGGGTGGCGGCTTGCATGATGCTCACCAAAAGACCGACCAAAAGTGCGGTCAAAAGGAGCGGGGCTGAGATCATCAGGGTCATCTGCAGGGCCTGCTGCCCAATGGTCAAAACGGATTGCGAATTCATCGGATACCCTAGGGAGAGAAGCTTTGCACGAGCGATCCGATGAGCAGGGTCCAGCCATCGGCCATGACGAAGAGCATGAGCTTAAACGGTAGCGAAATCGTGGTCGGCGAGAGCATCATCATCCCCATGGACATCAACACGCTCGAGACGACAAGATCGATGACGATGAAAGGTATGAAGACGATGAAGCCGATCTGGAACGCCGTTTTCAGTTCACTCGTAACAAATGAGGGAACGAGTATGCGTAACGGGACCTCGTCTTGAGTCTGAACGGGACCCTGGTTGCCCAGTTTCATGAACAGTGCGAGATCAGGATCACGCGTCTGCTTGAACATGAAAGCGCGTAGCGGCAGCGCCGCGCGCTTGAGCGCCTCGTCCTGGGAGATCTTTTGTTGGGAAAACGGGATATACGCGTCGTCGTAGATCTTGTCGAATGCGGGTGCCATGATGAACATCGTCAAGAAGAGCGCGAGACCGATCAGGACCTGATTGGGCGGGGAGGTCGTCATGCCCAACGCATTGCGCAGCAACGACAGCACGATGATGATCCGCGTGAACGAGGTCATCAGCAGCAGCGCGGCCGGAAGGAAGGTGAGCGCCGTGAGGAGGACGAGTAACTGTAAGGACAACGAGTAGGTCTGGCCTCCGCCAGGACCGGGAGTCGAGGTGAGGGCGGTCAAGACCTGGGCGTGGGCCGGAGTGCCGGCAAGTAGACCGAGACCCAGACCACCCAACACTGACCATCCCAGACGAGCCGCGGGAAAAAAGCGAGAGCTAAGCATCGGGAGCGGCTCCACCGACCGCGCGTAGCCGCGCAAGGAAACTCGGAAAGTTAGGCCCTGGGGGAGCCGGGGGTTCGGGCGGCGCGGCCGTTTCCTTCAGAAGACTGACGTGACCTGCCGAGACGCCCAAGACCAGGATCGAGTCCTGATACCGGACAAGGACAACCCGTTCACGCTGACCGACCGACGTGGCCCCGACAACCCGCAGGGGTCCACGCTGTAGGCTGCCGGCACCATTGAAGCGTCGCATCAGCCATCCGAGTGCAAAGATCAGTGCCACGACCACAGCCAGCCCGGCGATCGCACCGAGAGCTCCCGAGGCGGGCAGCGGCGCCTTGCCGACGGATTGGGCAACGCTTGCGCTGCAGGGACCGACCCAGGCCGCGGCCAGGAAGGAATAAACGCGATTTTTCATGAAGATCCGGGGTGATTCGTTCACTGGGGTGTCACCGATGCAACTTGCGTACACGTTCGGAAGGGGTGACGATGTCCGTCAGGCGGATACCAAACTTGTCGTTGACCACCACGACCTCGCCTTGCGCGATCAGGCAGCCATTCACGAGAACATCCATGGGCTCGCC
>Ga0116229_10014713_pt1 | contig 10823 bp, 15 predicted proteins | sample S1TSphgellanicum_3_FD_87313 | JGI IMG/M metagenome (GOLD analysis project Ga0116229, IMG submission 87313) | Host-associated microbial communities from peat moss isolated from Minnesota, USA - S1T2_Fc - Sphagnum magellanicum MG | ecosystem: Host-associated > Plants > Peat moss > Unclassified...
ATTGGTAATTGGTCATTTTTCTCTTCCAATGCCCAATGCCCAATGCCCAATGCCCAATGCCCAATGCCCAATGCCCAATGCCCAATGCCCAATGCCCAATTAAAGAGAACAGGACTTTTAGGCTTCCCACTATTTTTTGTAATGATGAATATAGGGAATTGGGGATGAGGAAGATGAGGGGGATGAGGGAGAAAAGGTAAAGACAAGTTTTTTCTTTCTTTTTCCTTTCTGCTACTTCCCCATCTGTCTTATTCCTATTCCCCATTACTTGTTGATCCTGGTATAATACGTTACTCAGGGGTATCAATCTATGAAACTATGTGTCAAAGTCAAAGTGGTTGAGGTTCTCTCACCTGAAGAACTCCGTCGTACCTTGACTCGTCTTGCCTCTCAGATTGTAGAAAAAACCCGTGATTTATCCCGTTTAGTGCTAGTTGGTGTTCAGACAAGGGGTGTGCCGTTAGCCCGGTTATTAGCGCGTCAAATAGAGGCGCTGGAAGGTGTACCAGTGGAGGTAGGAGCATTGGATATTACATTTTATCGAGATGACCTCGACCAAATTGGGTTGCGAACCCCTGCGAAAACTGATATTCCTTTTGACCTTACAGGGAAAACAGTTATCCTGGTAGATGATGTCATTTTCAAAGGACGGACGGTTCGCGCTGCGTTGAATGCTGTGAACGAATACGGTAGACCGGAGACGGTTCGTTTAGCTGTACTGGTAGACAGGGGTCATCGTGAGTTACCTATTCACCCAGATTTTATTGGCAAGAAACTGCCCACGGCTAAAGAAGAGATTGTCAAAGTTTACTTACAAGAGGTAGATGGAAGAGATGCAGTGGAGTTGATTAGCGATTAAGCTGTTATGTATACTCGTTCCCACGCTCTCGCGTGGGAATCTATTCCTGAGGCTCTGCCTACCCTAATGTACCAAAAGCGGAGCCTTGGTTAAAATATTCAACAAGCAAGAGCCTAGCAACGAGTAAATACTGGATAAATACGTAAGTCCTAAAATCATCATAAACGTTAAGAAGTCTTAGGACTGCGTAGCGAAAGAATCCTCAACTATAATCTTTGATTGAGTTGAGGTGCGTTCAAGAATAAACCTTGTGTTGAACATTCTTCAGCTATTTCTGAAATTTTACACAGACCATGAAAAGTTTATAGACAACCTGCTTTCTGGCGGATTTCCTGCTATTTTATCTGCCGTGATTGGTTGCTTCTGGTGGCTGAAATGGCGGCATCGCCTGCGGCGGATTTCTCCCACAACTTTCGCCTTTGAGGTCATTAAGCCTCAAAGTCAAGACCTAATGAAGCGAATTCTCGGTGGGGATGACAACGATCGCTTGGCAGATCGCAATATAGTCTACCAAAACCGGGTGGAAAATCGCAGCATTCGCCAAGAACTACAACGGCAGCTAGAGGAATTCCGCTGGGTGTTAATTTTGGGACGCACCGGACTAGGGAAAACACGGGAAGCAGCGGAATTGGCGCAGCGTCTCAATCAAATGGGCTGGACAGTGCTTTATCTCAAGCCAAATGAATGGCTGGATACTCCAGCACGGATGCCGATGTTGATTGGAAGTGACCGTAAGTTACTGTTTTTCTTGGATGACTTAAACCAGAAAATGTACCGCAGCCGTGAGGAAATCTCTCCAGAAGCTGAAAAAAGTCCAGTGGAACGATTTACAATACCGTTACAAGAGCGACTGTTGGATGCTTTAACTAGATATGAGTCTTTCTGTGGCAAAGCAGAAATCCTCGTGATTGCTACAGCGCGGAATGAAAAGCAGCCGGACTACCCAGAGGAATCCAGCCCTTGGGAAAAACTGCAATGGGAAAAATACCCCAAGCTGTGGCAGAAATTTAAGACTTATGAACTGCCTGAACCAGAAGATCAGGCAATTATTGGGTTGTTGAGAGCAACTGTTCCTAAAACCAAGATTTTAGCCAAGCCTGAACAGTTTCCTGAACTGGCAAGGCGCAATGACGCTACCTTTAGAAATGTGGTTGAGAATCTCCAGCGCCTCTTGAATGACGGCTTGCCTTTAAACCCGAAAACTTATCGAGAAAGTCTTGGGAAGACTTGGGAGGGTCGCTACCAAGAGTCAGTGAGGCGACACCCAACCAGCTGCTACGTTTATGATGCGGTAGATTTGCTGCGGCAATTTGATCTCCCACTCTATCGCTTTACGGTAGAGGCAACGGCACGCATGTTGGCGGGGGGAAATTTTTGGCAGCAGCTGTCTTATCGTTGGCAAATCCGCGCTGCTACCAACTTTTTAATTCATGCTGAACGCATCCTCCAACCTCGTGATGGGCAGATTGAGGCAAAGGGTAGACATGTGGAAGCAAAAGAATACATTTTGCGCTTCACTGACTTAATGTTGAAATTGGCAAATCAACACCCGCAAGAAATACGATGTGTACTACTAAATTTTGGTGTAGAGGTAGCGCAAGCAGGTCATGATCTTCAAGCAATTGCCTGTTGGGATAAAGCCCTTGAGATTAGACCAGACTATTACCAAGCTTGGGGAAATCGGGGCATTGCACTGGGTAAATTAGGAAAAATAAAAGCAAGTATCGCATCTTACAACAAAGTCCTTGAGGTCAGACCTGACGACTACTTAGCTTGGTACTACCGAGGTAATGCACTCGATGAGGATGGGCAACATGAAGAGGCGATCGCATCTTACGATCAAGCACTCTCACTCACACCTGAGTACCACGCCGCCTGGAACAACCGGGGTATTGCACTGCGGAAATTGGAAAGATTTACAGAGGCGATCGCATCCTTCGACACAACACTCGTGCTGAAACCGGACTTACACGAAGCTTGGTTCAACCGAGGCGTGGCACTACAGAAATTGGGGCGATGTGAAGAAGCAATCATATCCTTTGACAAAGCACTGTTACTCAAACCCGACTTACACGAAGCTTGGTACAAAAAAGCCAATTCGCTGTTTAATTTGGAAAGATATCATGATGCCATTACTTCCTATGATCAAGGACTGTTGCTTAAACCTGACTTACATGAAGCTTGGTTTAACCGGGGCAACGCTTTAGGCAATTTGGGAAAATATGATCTGGCGATCGCATCCTTCGACAAAGCACTCTCAACCAAGCCCGACAAACATGAAGCCTGGAACAATCGGGGATTAGCACTGGCCTGTTTGGAACGATATCAGGATGCGATCGTATCTTATGAACAAGCACTCTCAATTAAACCCAACGATGATTATATCTGGTACAACAAGGCTTGCTGCTATGGATTGCAGGGGTATCCCGATCTAGCAATTGAGAACCTGCACAAAGCCATCAAGCTGAATCCTCAATGCCAACAAATGGCAGTAACTGACTCTGATTTTGACAAAATTCGGGAAGATAAGAGGTTTCAAGCGTTGATCAGGACTTGTTTGATCTCTCCCCCGCTTGAAAACGGAGGATTCTGAATCGTTCAATATGCTATGCTTTGCCCCAAGTTTTGCACTTTATTAAATCCACATTCCTTAGCGAAACATCCAGCTTCAGCTTTAGAACCACCCTGTTTGCGACCTAATATGAGTTAAAAGTGATATTCTCGTTAGAATATATCTAGGTAACAATGATGTGGGAGGTAGAATACACGAATGAGTTTGAAGCTTGGTGGATTGAGTTAGACGAAGGCACCCAGGTTGCAATTGATGCCGTAGTATTAAAAACAGAAGGATGGATATGAAGACCAAGCCATTTAATGAACTTCGCAAAAGAATGACTCCTTCACAACGGGCAGAAAGTGAGATGCAAGCAAACCTTGCACTACTCCAATTGACACTTCGAGAGCTTCGAGAGTCCCTTGCACTTACTCAAAGCGATGTTGCTCTGGATATGGGAGTTGTACAATCGGCGCTTTCAAAAATTGAGCATCAAGACGATATTCAAATATCTACACTCTCACGATACATTAAATCTCTTGGGGGAAGTCTGACAATCATTGCTCGCTTCCCTGATAAAGAGGTTGTTATCTCTCAGTTTGATTGACATCCATAGTACGCTAGCCTTTACTAAAGATTCTCCTGGTAATATTTGAGTTAATCTGACCTCGCTTGCTTCTAGCTTAAATTGAATACCCGTGAATGAAATTGATTCAAATCGGGAAACCCTCGTTTAGCAAGGGATACAAGTTTTAGGTTCATACGGCAATTATTAACTCACACAACCTGAAGACGAAAATACCGCACACCAAAGTCGCCGCGTCTTTTGGCAATGGCGATCGCCTACCATAAGGTAAAAACGCCCAGAATCACTCCACCCTTGAGCATTCAACAGATAGAAGCGCTCTGCATTCACGGATACTGAGCTTAAATTATCACCATCTTGCCCTACTTTATATAGTGCGATCGCAAAATGCTGATTGCTAATTTTCAGTTTAATTGAGATGTGCTTGTAACCAATTTAACAAATCACCCATTGCTGTAAAATCTAATAAGGCTTCGCCAAGTGCTTCTAACTCTTCCAGTGAAAGAGCCTGTACTTGTTGCTCAACCTCTTGGGATAGCCCTCCTACTCGTTTGTGTAGTAGTTTTAGAACGAGTTCTTGCTGCCCGCGTTCGTAGCCAATGCGCTCGCCTGTAGTAATATAGGTCATAGTACGCTCCTGCTCAAACTCCTTAAAATCTTGCCAAAACTCTGCTTCTAATGCTTTTGGTAAAATCATAACCCAATCAATGAAGCGGTAAAGGTTACGAATATCTTTTTCCGGCAAACCTAGTTCGTACAATCGGCGAATTAAGCTAAATTTCCAAGTTTTGCGTTCTCCTGGCTTTTTCATGGTCTGCTGTGTTTTCAAATGCGCCATCACAACCGTGCGACATTAGGACTGTACGTTCGCTCATTTAAGAAGGGCAAGAGTAATTAATGCCTGACTGTGTAAGGTTTCAAGGTGATTGTGGAGATCCTAAAACCATCACCGTGTAATACTTGGCAAGGGGGAGATGAGATTAGCGGTGTATTACATGGTATAAAGAAAGTCAAATATTGCCGTGTAATACTTGGAAGTCCAGAGAGATGAAACTACAGTTTTTCGGTGTAATATACGGATGGGACTGATGTTGAAATGGGACATTCAATTCCGTGTCTTAGTTGACTAGCATTGTCCCTCATCACCTGTTCCAAGTAATCTGCTCTCGTCATACCAAAGCATTCAGCAGCGATAAGCTGATGCGTAGCTAGATTGTATAAGACAAAAACGTAAAATTATTGTAGTGTGGGCATCTTGCCCGCGTCCCATATACAAATTAAGTGCGCAACAGCTTACCCATTGCCTTCGGTGGTTTCATCAGTTACTCTTAAAGAGCGCACAGCCGCGATAATCATTGTTTTGTACTATATTTTCAATTCCAAAATCGGGGTTAATACTCTATTTTTTTCAAAATGAGAATTGCTGATCTTGTTGAGAAGAGCGATCGCCAAGTCGCGAAACCAATTAATTTTGGTCTGATCTACGGCATGAGAGCAGATGGTTTGCAAAATTACGCTAGCGTTAACTACGGTGTGCAAATGTCATTAGCTGATGCCAAACGGTTTCACTTCAAATTTTTTCACAGTTACAAGGGATTAGCGACATGGCATGAACAAGTGAGAAAGGAACTTTATGAGCAAAACAAAAGAGAAACTCGCACCTTGGCTAATCGACGCCGTCGCTGGTTGCCCTCTACTCAACCCTCCTTAAATGAAATGCTGAATCTTCCGGTTCAGGGGACTTCGGCTGATATTACAAAGCTTGCTCTTGCCAAACTCACAGTGGAGCTAGACGATACCGCCGCTGCAATTATTGCTGTTGTCCATGATGAGATTATTCTGGAATGTCCTGAACCCAAAGCAAGTCAAGTGGCAAGCATTTTGAAAAAGGTAATGATTCAGGCGGGAGAAAAGTTTCTTAAGCTTATCCCTGTTGAAGTGGAAGTTGGCATTGTAGACAACTGGGCAGAGAAATGAATATGCTTGATGGTACGGAAGACCGCAATTAGCAAAGAATTTACCTGCTTACCCAGACAGGCAAGCGATCACTTACTTCCCACCCGTACCTCCACAAATTTGCAGGTGCGTTGGCATTCGGTACCGGCTTGAGGTTCCATTAGACGGGAGTTTCTGGGAGTGGCGAAAAGAAATTGATATCGCTAGGCTAATCGCGGATACTATCCTTGAAGCGGGCCACGTTTTTCGCTAAGATGCAAAAAATTGTCTGATCTAACAACTATGGAAATCCCTTTGACACCGCAAGCTGAAGCCATTGTGCATCGCTACTTAATGATGGGCTACTCATCCGCTGCTGATGTGATCGAGGAAGCTTTACGTCGATTGGACATGGAGACACAGAGCGAAGGGGACTGGCTGCGATCGGAAGTACGAAAGGGGTTGGCGAGCGGGAATGCTGTTCCCTACGACCTTGAAGCAATTGTTGCTGAAGCTGATGCCGAATTTGACGCAGGTGTTTTCGATTTAAAGTCTCATGCCGTCCCTCAGCACTAGACTTAGCCCTCTTACCAGACAGGATTTTAAGGAAGTCCTGAAATACACGCGGGGCCGCTGGGGAGCGGAGCAGAAGGAAAAATACAAAAATTTGCTCGATGCCTCCATTAACAGGATTGCCGAATTTCCGGGACTGGGAAAACCTTTGAAAGGTCTCCCGGAAGGGTCTCTCGCCTATTATGCGGGGCGTCATGTGATCGTGTACCAAGTGCGCGAGACGCACCTTGAGATTATTCGTATCCTGTACGACGGCATGGATATTAAGCGTCATTTTCTCGATGAGAGTTATCTGGTAAAACTTTAAAGTGGGATATTGCCTCACCGCATCGCTGGTTATGGGAAAACCGTTGGACAAAGTTGAGAAGAGCGATCGCCAAGTCGCAAAACTAATTAATTTTGGTCTGATCTACGACCGTTTCCTCCAAGGAGTTTCTCATGGTAAACGGAGTGGTAAGCCTAGATTTAAGTGCTATTTGCCCTTATGCTAAAGCGGAAAGTAAAAAAAACAGCTATGAAATTTGTACAAAATCCCACTCGGTCAAAGCGGCGTTATAGCTTGCTTAAAGGACTGGCTTTGGCTTTTTTCTTGCTGGCATCCGTAATGCCCCCAACTGTTCTAGCTAACGAGAGCGAAAAAGCCACATTCGACAGCACAACCACACTTCAAACCATACTCACCAGCAGTGATCGCGATGAGCAAAATCGCCTCCGAGACAAGTACCGTCACCCAGCCCAGACCCTCGAATTCTTCGGTCTGCGCCCAAATATGAGCGTGGTGGAATTGTGGCCGGGGAGCGGTTGGTATACCGAGATATTGGCCCCTTTTGTCGCCCAAAAGGGACAACTCATAGTGACTAACTTTGCTCCCAACCAAAATAAACTAGCCTTGGCGTTCCAACAGAAGCTAGCGGCTCATCCAGAGGTTTTTGGTAAGGTCAAAGTGGTAGAAATTAATCCACCGACCGAACTCACCCTAGCCCCAGATAACTCCGTGGACATGGTTGTCACCTTCCGCAATATTCATAACTGGGTTAAAGCTGGCTATGCTGATTGCGTTTACGCGGCGGCTTATAAAGCACTCAAGCCAGGGGGTATACTGGGAGTGGAAGAACACCGGAGCAAACCTGGCATTTCTTTGCTTGAGAGTATCAAAACAGGCTATATGTCTGAAGATGGGGTAATTGCTGCTGTGGAGAAAGCAGGCTTCAAGTTGGTAGGTAAATCAGAGATTAACGCCAACCCCAAGGATACTAAAGACTATCCGGGCGGAGTCTGGACACTACCTCCGACCTTGAGCCAAGGTCAAAAGGATAGGCAACGCTTCCTCTCCATTGGGGAAAGCGATCGCATGACCCTCAAGTTCGTCAAACCTAAAGCCTCCTAAGAGGGAGTAATTTGATCGCAGGGGAGACAACTGTTGTCTCCTGACAATGACTATTAACTATAGGACGGGAACCGCTTCGCTATCAGCCGCCGGTCATCTCCCGCGCTGGATGTTTCTTCTAGGTGGGTCTTAAGCGCGATCGCGCTTTGCAGGATCAGCCGCGTCTGAATTCTCATATCCCCTTCAAAGTGTAGGAAAATTAACAGTTTCAGTAAGAACATGAACCGTAGACGTAAGGCGATCCCATGATTACAGCGGGCAATGAGTAGAGTACGCTCGCCACGGTAAGGAAGATGTTTTTGCATTAGGGAAATGAAGTAGGTATCAGCGAACCACCTCACAAGGTGACACCTTCTCTAACATTACGCCTTATGGCAATTCTCACAATCTCTACGGCAACAGACGTGATTGAATAAAAGCATAACCCTGATCAAACCTAGGTATCATCCTGCAATTCAATCGATGCAGTTCATTAATGATATCAGGACTGTCAAAATCTTTAGAGTTTCGGTTGAGAAAACACGCTACTTTCGGTGTTCCCTGCTGTATATGGGTGATCACAGATGCGTAAACGAGAGCATCTTGAGGCTCGAGGTCAAAAGGAACTTCACAAGCAGCTGCTAAGCTGAGAATATCAGCAGTTAGGGGAATGATTTGTGCAATTTTCAACAGTCGCTGCCGATACTGTCCAAAGCGCTGCCGCTCTTCCTCATTACTCTGTACTAGTAACAAAGAAATGTCTTGAATACTACGAATACGACTTGTGTAGGAAGTTGTGCGTGAAAGTTGCCGTAACTCAGTATCGAGAGCTTGTTGGATCTCCTTTCGACTCTTTGCCTGACGGCTTAGTTTCTCGTGTGGCTCTGCCAAACTGTAAGCTGGGATGACCAGTTGACAACTGAACGCTTCGCAAAGCTTTAAAATCTGTTCACAGCTAGTGAACTGCTCCTGTTGGAAGGCTAATTCTCAAACAAAGTTGGTTTCAACGTAAATATTCACGCAGCAGCCGTACCCTCAAATTTGCCTCCGGTGATAGCATTATATAGCCCTGATTCCATCAACCATTGTTGGGAGGCATCAGTATCCTCAAAGGGTTGGGAGGCATGAATGAGTTTCCCAAGCCACGACGCCACGATCAGTTCTAGACTCTGACCACTAATTTGAGCGTCACTTACCCCAGCTTGTTCAAAATAAGGCTGGAGAATTGGACGTGCATCAATGATGTAATCAGGTTCGCGCTCTAGTTGGTCATTGGCATCAGTCCACAAGTAGAACCGATCTGGAAACACCATTAGAAAGTAGGGGGCTTGAGGAAAAGTGCCGTGGGCGCGGATATTACGCCTCAGGCGGGCAGCCCATTCTGGTGAAGCATTGCGTTTGGTCTTCACCTCGACAATCAGCATCCGTTGACCATTACGGTCATCAACGGTCAAATCCCAGCGACTATCGCGATTAAAAGACATGAATAAAATCTACTTTACAGGGCTAACTATTCATCATTCTGACGCAGAATACCTTCTATAGAGCATGATGACAATAGACATCTCCGAAAATAAATCTACAACCATTGTGTAGCTTGGGCTGAGAGTTAATTTCGGGAAATGTCTAATGGCAAAAAGTTTTCTTTTGTACAAGACCTGCTTCTTGCCATTCTGGCGACTCTTTACCCAGGATTTGCCCTTGCTGCCCCAGTAAAATCCGTTAAGCTGATGCGCAGCTAGATTGTATAAGACAAAAACGTAAAATTATTGTAGTGTGGGCATCTTGCCCGCGTCCCATATACAAATTAAGTGCGCAACAGCTTACCACCGTGGTAGCAACTGGCTCCCAGGTGTTTTGACAACCAGTATCCATAAACACATCTGTTTTTGCCCGACAGTACTCACGCCATTGCCTCTGACGAGGCTATCAGCAGCTTAGCATCTGTTTCATACCCCCAGGAGTTGATCGCCAACAACTAAAAGTGATAGCCATGTGACAAGTCACCAAAAGTGCGAGACTCCAACTTTGTTGACTGTCAACAGAAACTGAAATATGGCAAAATTCAATCAGTTGAAAATCAAAGCTAGGCAGAAAAGTAAAAATGACCCTCAGTTTAAATTTACCACCAGAGTTAGAAAGCGCGCTTAGTACCGAAGCTTCTCGGCTAAACCTACCGCTCTCAGAATATATTCTACGTATCCTTTCTACGAGACAAGTTTTAGAAAATCCGCCAAAAACTGGAGAAGAATTAGTCGCATACTGGCTTAGCGTTGGTTTGATCAGTTCACGAACTGATATTGCCGACAGTCAAGAACATGCTCGTCAGTTGCGACATGATGCAGAAAGACGCTCTTAAATACGAATGACTAATGTATCTATTAGATACTGATATTTTAATTGACATCCAGCGCGGTCATCCTCCTGCCTTAGTTTGGTTTGCCAGCCTGCCAGAACTTCCAAGCGTTCTTGGCTTTGTCATCATGGAACTTATTCAAGATGCTCAGAATATGCAACAGGTTCGTAAGGCTCTCAAACTTGTTGCTCCGTTACCCGTAGTCTGGGCTACCGAGGCTGACTGCGCTCGTGCTTTATTAGACTTTACAACCTATCATCTTTCAAATAGTTTAGGTTTGCTTGATGCATTAATTGGTGCTTACGCTGTTGGGCAAGGTGCAACACTTTGTACTTTTAATGTCAAACACTACCCTTGTTATAGTTGGTTTGGTTACAGAACAGCCTTATATGCGCTGAAGGAACTAGCGCCAACCGAGCGCGAAAAAAAGTGGTTCTTCGGTACGTGTTATGCTGAAATTTTAACTAAACACCAAGATTTTCCTTTAAAATCAAGGCTTACAGGCTGTTATGGACTCAAATTCAGCGCCAAGACTCAAACGGTAAGGGTAACGCCTGTTATTATTGCCCAATAAGGGGTTTAAACTTATTTGCA
>Ga0116229_10014714_pt1 | contig 10823 bp, 2 predicted proteins | sample S1TSphgellanicum_3_FD_87313 | JGI IMG/M metagenome (GOLD analysis project Ga0116229, IMG submission 87313) | Host-associated microbial communities from peat moss isolated from Minnesota, USA - S1T2_Fc - Sphagnum magellanicum MG | ecosystem: Host-associated > Plants > Peat moss > Unclassified...
CATCAACACAAAATCAGAGATCCGCCGTCACTCTCCATTAGAGGCGGCCAAACCGTCCCCTCGTTCACATGTCAAGTCCAGTCTAGAGAGTTTTCTGGAACGGTCACCCATTGTCCGGCTACACTTTTGTTTTGGCAAAGGAATATTTTTGTTTAAATAATTTGGGTAATATTTATAAATTTATAATCAAATTATATTTTAATAAAATTGAGCATGGGTTTTTTGTAATGCATTTTCCAATCTTGAATGTTAATGCATAAATTTTTAATTCATTTCATGTTTGTATACAATGATGGAATGCAATTTTGCACTATCTATCATAATTTGGACAATGATAATGTGTGTGCAAGGTTTATACATTTGTACTATAAGTTGCAATTTAGTTATCTAGTACAATTAAAATCAACTACCATACAACTACATTGGAACCCACAACTAAACACTTAGTTATAAAGGATATTAATAGATTTTGTTTGTTAAAGTATGAATGAGAAATTGTGTAAAAGGTTTGTTGATGGATGATTGAAACAAACAAATTCATCCAACATTAAGTTTGTCAACGGAAGAATAAAAAACCATACAAGCATTAACTTCATCAATGGATGAACCTACTATTAGTTATTCCATAGTAGTCATTAGTTGCCATTTGCAAATTTTACAATTTTGAGGAAACTAAGGTGAAGTTGCCAAATTTTGCCCAAGTAGTTTGGGGAAAGTGTTGCAATAGGTTTGTCTATTAGTTATGCTTTTAATGGTCATGTACAAAATTGTTGTCAATGAGGTCAAAATTTGTCTTGGAGACTTACTACTATTGTTACACTACAAAATTGAAGGAAAAAAAAGTCAATCAATGTTCCAATGTAAGGTCAATTGTGTTGCACATGGTTATTTGTTTTTGAGTTTTCATTCTTTTGGGTAAGGTTATTTGAATAGCCATTTCATAGATGAATAATGACAATTTCCCTGAATGGGAATTTGACACCATGACATGTTTGGTAGATCAATTTGGATGAAATAAGGATAATATGGGATATTTTGTATCCCAATTGTTATCAAAATTAATAATTGTATTGACAATAATGTCAATTGATTAAGATTAATCATTACAACAAATCGTGGTTAATTTGATTAGAAAATTAGACCAAAAACTAATCATTTTGACATTCGGTCAATTTGACCACTTAGTCACATTAGATAAATCAATTTGAACATGTCCAATTTGATTAGTGATTTTTTTGATTAATCAAATTGGACAAAAAATTAAGTAGACCAAAAAATTTTAATTAAAAAACTCAATTTTTAAATATAAAGATGTAATAAATAAATAAATAATAATAACCTACCCACCCACCTACCTACCTATCCACAACCCACCTATATACTATACATTTACACACATGTACAAGGTATATATACAAATATACATATTCCACATAATATATGTTAATATGAGGGATTGAACTTTGATTTTTTTGGCTCCACACCAATGTCATAACCATCAAACCATCACACCATTTTATAAAACAATATGATATCAAATGCATTTACCATGTTTATTTGAACTTTAATGAATTTTATTGTCAACATGTATAACAACATTTGAACTTCAATTTTTTTCATAAATAGGTAAATAAGTACCTAACTATGTATATAAGTAAATAAACATGCCTACCTAACTATGTTTTTAGATGTACATACCTACTTATGTAAAATATAAATAGGTATGTACATAAATAGTATGTAGGTAGATAAATAGGTAACGAGGTAGGTATATATAGGTATGTAGGTACATAAATAAATAAGTAGGTAGCACCTAGGTAGGTAGGTAGGTTTAAGTAAGACATATTTTTGTAAGTATGTAAGAAGGATGTAAGTAGGTATATGTTAGGTAAGTAGGTAGGTAGCACATAGGTAGGTAAGTAGGTCTAAATAAGATATATTTTGGTAAGTATGTAAGAAGGATGTAAATAGGTATATGTTAGGTAAGTAGGTAGGTAGGTAGCCTAATAGGCATAACATGTAGGTTAAATAATTAAATTAATATGGCTAATTTGATTAAACATGGCCATTCAATATGGTTGATTTGATTAAACCATGGGAATATTGATGGACCATTTAAAAATTTGTCCCTCTTGATTAAATGTACAATTTAACACTTGGTCAAAATGGTCACCTTAATAAAAAAATCAAGCAAAAGAACCATTTGTCTTTCATGCCCCATGTGTTTAATCAAAACATACATCTTTTTAGTCAATGCCGACACTTTAGTTAAGTTGAAACTTTTGAAAAGCCATGATTTGTTGTAATGAATCTTTTAAAAGCATTTTGCAACTAATCAATAAAGGTTAAGCCATTTTGATATTCATTTGCACTTAAATTATATTGTGATGAATAAACAATTCTAAACTGAAAATTTATTTTGTTTAATCATGTTGTAATAAAAATAAAAATAATCCTAATTATTAACCATAAAAATAAACCACAACATTGATCACCTATTCTTTAAACGCTGAAAACTCATATATTCAACAACTAATATGTTTTGTGTAAGAACTTCATTAATAACCTTAATCAAAGGTTCTAATTTTTCTTGCAATGAAATGATGTCAAATTGTGTTAGAATTTGACATCATCACTTCATGCACATGCTTTTGTAAATGCCAATGCATCACACTACACATGTTGAATCTTAGATGGAATTGGATCAATTTTTATTTCTTGTCAAAAAAAATTGATTAAATATTTATTTTAACCTTTGGTTTTTAACATTTTTTCAAATGTCAACACTCCTCCCTTGTTACATGTTCAATTTTCAAAGAACACAAAAAAACCAAAAGTCATGATGGATTAAGCAACTAGAATCAAGTAAATATAATTCATCAATGTTTTTCATCTTCAATCAAACCAACCTAAAATAAGCAAAACCATAACAACGTGCCTAACAAAATAGCTACACAACATATATATCCCAATACTCATGGATACATCACAAACTTGCCCCCTACAAGGTTTAGTGTTTTTACAACACTCCATCAATGTGTTCAAGGTTAAATGTTAATTAAGTGTTAATACAATAACTGATATGATGTTATGATTGCATTGTAACACATTGTGATGATCAAACATTGTGTTATAATGCCATGAGAACATTATGTCAATAATTTATCAACACTTAACTAACATTGAACCTTGAACACATTGTTAAAATGTTGTAAAGGCATAAATACATGGTGGGGGAAAATTTGTGATGTAAAACATAATCCATATTGTCATGTAACATATTTATATAGTTGTCGAAGTCCCTAATTGTGGGATAATTCCTAAATTGTTCTACCACACTCCATCCCACTTGTTAAATTTACTTAGGTCCAATACACAATTCATAAATAAATCATTTTTTAGACAATCAAGTTATTCTAATTGTTAGTTGTTGAATATATATTCAAACTGGCACAAAACTCGCCAATTTGGGTTTTAAATTACCAATTCCTTTACAATAGCCCACAAATTTTAACCAAAATGGTGTGGAGAAAAACACTACCTTTGTTTAAATCAAAAATGAAAAACCATAATTTCCTTTTCAAATGGAATTCATTAAGTACTAAACATAGGGAATGGCACATATGCCAAATGGTAAATAAAATCCTCTTTCCTTATAGGTTTATGGAATGAAACACACTTTTAAAAAAATTACAATCATTCATTTTTTTATTAATATACATTTTAATTAATTATTTAATAGTTTTAATAACAAAAAATGAACATTAATGAATTAGGCATAAATGATTTCACCCATGGTGAAATCACACTAAGTTAAAACACCAATTAGTGAACCCATTTCACTTTTAAAGCCTTGTAATGTTTAATGGGTTAATGAATTTGACCCATATTTCCTAGTAATTTCAATTGTTTCCTTTCAATTTGAATTCAAAATGTAGTCAACCATTTACACATCATCCATTCATTGTGTTAATAGAAAATTCACATCGTAACTTGAGTATAAATTTCTTACATGTTTTGACCAACATGTAAGTAGTGTATTTTTTTTGAAAATAATATCCTGCTAGCAAGGTATTTTTTAATATCAATTTTTCTATTATTAATATAATCATTCTGTTCCACTACTAATTGAAATAATTCATTATAGTCATTTTCATTTTTATTTTGTTTTAAATAACTTATAATACCCTAAAGTATTTCAAGTTATTCTACCCTAGGTTAAATTATTCCACCTTAGGTTATTCTAGGTTATTTTAATTTATTTTAGATTAATGCATCATAAATTATTCTAAATTGTTCCACCTTAGGTTATTTTAGGTTGTTTTAAGCTATCTACTTTAGGCTAATTCTTTGGTTATTTTATGTTATTCCACTTTAGGTAAATACTTTAAAGTAATATAAAAAGGTTTAAATAATTTAAATATAACCTACAATCTTAACCTATGATAGTTTTAAAATAGATTAAGGTAGCATACATTATCCTAGGAATAGCCTAGAGTAACTTACATCACTAAAAATATAAAAAAAAATTGCAACTATAATTTCCAACAATAAATAAGTTACAATCAACACTTATCACTAAAAATCCATTAGTTGAAGTTGCATCTAGTTTCTAGTCACAAATGATGATTCATCTTGATATTAACACATTCCACATGGATGATGTATACAATTGACATATATGATTTCATTCGTTGATCATTCATATGCAATTTGCAACTAATCCTTATTTTTGTAATAAAAATATAGCCCATTCACATATTGTCATGGTGCGATCAAAATTTGTCTTTTGGCATAATTGAAATTGCCATATGGCATTTTAAAAAAAATTAAAAATCAATTTATGTTGATAGGTGGGTGGGTAAGTTAAAAATATGTAAGTAAGTATGTTGGTAGATATGGAGTAGGTAGGTAAATAGTTTTTAAAATTTTGTTTTATGTTTAGTTTCTTGGGTCAAACCTTTTTATTGGTTCATCCCAAATGACATTTTTAAAAAATGTTGTTTGTGTGGTTTCAATTCTTCAAGTGCATCTTTTTGTGTAATTTACAAGATTGAAATGGAGGACAAAAAATATGCAATAAATTTTATAATCAGAACCTAGTTGTAAATTATATAACTAAATGTGCAAAATAAAATTTAATCCCAAATTAAAATTTGATCATCTTAGAAAAAAAAACCTACTTACCTTGACCTTACCTATTTACCCACTCTAAGCCTATTTTACTAACCATTTACTTACTTAATTAACATACATACATAATTACCTACATATTTATTTAAATACCCACGTATGCACCCAACCTATTAACTCACTTTCCTAACCTACTACCTATTATCCTAACTTATTACTTATTAACAAACCTTAATCTATTAATGAAAGTAACTTATGTCACACCTAAGTTAGGCCCACCTAATTATTAATGTATAATTAATAACAATTATTACATATTAAGTATAGTATGTAGTTAATAACTAATGGGTGCAAATGAGATACAGTGAGCCAATGGAATTACTTTAGAAAAAGATTGCATGTCCTTTTGCCCAAAAATAGCTTTTCATATTAATGAAGTTTGGAACAATTGTTTTTGCAATTTGTTATAATAAATGATTTTAGTTATCCTAATACATGTCATGTTTTTTTGTTTATCATTTTTGAATAAATATGAAATTTTGAAATGTGTTAATTCCTTGTAAATTTAATGTTTTATTTTTTGAAATGGTAACAATTTCAAATCATAACCAAAAATTTACATTTTTTTGTTTTCTTTTATAATAAGCCACAACTTTTCTTGACACATCTTGTAAAGTATATCCCATTTATATGTGGTAAAGGACTTTTCAAATTAAAAAAATTTGGATCAATTTTGGAAAGTTATTTGAAGTTTTAAAGTTTTAGAATTCCACATATTTTAGGGTATGAGTCCTTTTTGAATTTGGTTAATAGTTTTTTTATCCTTTTAATTTTTTTTATCAAAATATTTTTATTATATGAGTCCTTTTGATAGTCCTTTTTAAAATTGATTCTTCTAATATAATAGGTGTTCATTTTCAAAGGTTTTAAATCAAAACTTCAACTTAAAATTTCATCAAATGGATTTTTGGTTTTAATTCCTTGACATTCATATGAATAAAAGAATAATTTTCCATGATTTCCATGGTTTTAAATGGTAAGACATAAATATTTTCTAGTTTTGATTTTTTTCTTTATAGTCTGACATTTTTTTTAATTTGTTGGATTATGACTACACCTTAATGCTCTATTTCATTATGAATTCATTTGTTTATCAAATAATTAACCTAGTTTAACTACCTATTTATATATTTATGTACGTATTTACCTATTCATCTATTATTTATTTAATTATTTTCTTAACCTATTTAACCCACCCACAATATTGCAAAATGTATACTTGACATGCTTTAAACATAACATTGTTTATAAATATACCCTAATATATTTAAAAACATTGTAATGTACATCAAAAGTGTGAGTACATCGCACATAGGTAACCATGTTAGAACTATTTTTGCAACTAATTTGATATGGAGGCTTCGTCTTTGATGAAAAGCTCAAAAGTTAGTCAACATGGAAAGATGAAAATTTCAATAATTGCAAATTAATTGCATTATATTTATAAACAATTAAATAGATTGAAAAGGATGGAGACTAGTTGGCAAAATGACAAAACATGGTTGTAAATGAAAATTAGTTGCATATCGATCCAAATTGAATAGTTGCATAATATAAATATTTCTTTTAATGCATTAACCTAGGAATCATCTATGATTAACATAGGAATTTAACCTATGGTAGCCTACACATAGGTTAGGAAAAAAATGTGCATAATAATATACAATGATAAATCATTTCAATCATGTGAATAGTGGTCCAAGGACTTGTTCTTTAAACATGGAGGTGAACAAATGTGAGAGGTTCAAACCTTCACACTTGCGCCTTAAATTTGATGAATTAAGTGACCTAAGTTAACCTAGGTTCTTAGGTGTTTAATTTATAGGTTTTTAATTTAGTATAATTATGAACAAGGAGGTTAATTAGTGAATTAACTATTATTGAATTTTTTGAAATATTATTGAATGAATTATTAATCAATTTGATTACATATTAATGAATTCACTTATCTATAGTAACTTGTCCCCATCTACTAAGGGGTTGGCCACTTTTGCCATGATAAATTGTCCAAATTCACTCAAGATCTAATGAAATAAAAAATGAACTAAGATACATATTTTTGCAATAACTTTCCAAAATTTGTTTAAAAGATTTCATTTCACATGGAAAACATTTCCTTTCCCCCCAAAAGGTGTCAAGTTTAGATTAAATTGAGAACCAAAAAAATCCAATGTGAACATGGGGGTATTGGGGAGCAGAATTCATACCAACAATTGTTTTATGGGCTCATGTTGTAATGGACTTGTGCAAGGCCCACCTATTTGTGCCAACCTTGGCTCACCTCAAACATATGGACCTAGTGCAAAGTCTATTAACCATCAAACATTATTCAAAATGCATTTAATATCCATTTTTCATCCATTCACATTTCCTTAGTCCTTTAAGCCTTCAATATTTGTGTAAAGTGAAATTGTACCTTAACAAATCTTTTGTTCCTTTTTTAAAAACTCAAATTTGATGGCCATGGGCTTTTAGGTTTTAGTGTAATAGTTGCCTAAGACTATGTTTTAAGCCTTGGACAAGGTCTTTAAAAAGGAAAAGGAAAAGAAAAATACTTTGGGCAAACCCCTTTCCCCTCCAAAAAGATTTTTTTTTTCCATACCTATTGTCATCACAAGAAATTGCCCTTTTTCCAACTCTATGTTTTGCAACTAGTTGTCACATGCTTTTAAATTGCAATTAAACCATTTTATTTTATTTTTGAAATTCCACATTAAAAAGATAGTTGTGACTATGAATACATCATAACCAACATAATTTTGATTGCATGTTCAAATATTCAAAATACTCTTTCATTGGTTACTATGTAGTTGGATTATAGTGGATTCTTGAATGATGTGTTATAGTTTAAATTTGACTTTCAACTAGATCGGTGAATTCCATTGTAAAAAAAATGCTTACATCCTAACTTGGATGAGTGAAAAACACCATTTTCAAATCTAGTTGATTTGTCCAACCTAATTGCTTTTGGCTAATTACCAACCAACAAAACAAAACTAGTCAAGATGAATTTTAGTCCACCTTGGATGACCCATATCAAATCTAGTTGGCTTGACTTGTCCACCACATTCACTTCTGATTGGTCATTTGAAAAAATAAAATGGAATGGTTATGATCAATTTTAATTAACCTTGGACAACCCATATCAAATTTAATGGTTTGCTTTACCCAACCCCATCACACTAGTCAGTTTGCCAAAAAAGTGGCCACAATTAATTCCAATCAACCTTAGATGATCAAATTTAATTAGATTGGCATGTCAACCCTCATTATATCCAAACAATCACCCAAAAAAAGAAGCCATAATCAATTATAGTCGACCTTGAATTTAGCTTACATTAGTTCAACATGCCCACCGTAATTGCGTTTGGTCAATTCTCCACCTCTAAGAACTGAAATAATGTTTGAGACATGTATGGTTTTATAAAATTGACAACATTGCATCAAAATGAGAATTGAATGTCATGTTGGTGTAATCATGACGTTTGAAGGTGGAGGGAAGGCTTGCACAAACAATTGCAAAACCTGTGATTGACATCAAGGTCTTTGCATTTTAGCACACATGCATCCTTGAATTGGTTTTTGTACATGGGTGATAGCACTTTGGACCAAATAGTTGATATCAATGGGCAAGCAATTGTTAGTTCTTATCAACCACCCAATAGTCCTTTTGTCTAGCATTGGAGGTCCTTGTAATTAATTCAAATAATTGGGAACAATTATGTGCATAACTTTAACACATTTTTAAAATAGGAAGATTTATTTTCTTGTAATTTCAAGTGTTTTGAGCATTTTTGCATGGAGATCTTAAATCTAGTATATTTTTTTTCATTAAAATTAAATATAGCCATGTGGTGTTATTGTTAAAGGTAAAATTATCAAACCCTTGGCTAATAGCTACATTTTATTGCATCAATACAATAATCCAAAATTACTAGGGACTAGTAGGAGTGGTTATAGGGTAAGCCGCCTACCTAATCCACTATTTAAACACATTTAGTTGACTTTTAACCTCCATTACTTTAAGGAGTGTTAGGTTATTGATTACCTTGCCCAACTATCTTTTTTAATGAAAGAAGTGTTGCCATAAATTAAGGAGGTAGGTAGGAAAGTCAATGGGGTATACAAATTAGGGAAGAAATTGATGGATTTAAACTTGTTGTAATGGCCATTTTGGGTAGGAGGTAGGCAAGATCACCTCACCTATTTAAGGGGCTAATTCCAAGTGTGTGGAAATAGGTGTGTGTGAGAGAAAATAAGACAAGATGAGTAGAGCAAAACTATAGTAAGGTAGTTCTAGTAGGAGAACATATTCTAATAGTGAAGGTTACTGGTACTTGAATTTGGTTTAAGTCATGGTTTTGTTTAGGCTTGAATGGAAAAACATTTTCTTTTTATCCCCTATTAGATTTATTGGTACCTTGTGTTTTTTATTTTAAATGTTTTTTTTATTGTTGTAGGAAGTCATTATTTTGTTTGATCTTCTTTCACAAATTATAATAGTCACTTCAAGAGTGCATAATTCTTTCATTGTACATTGAAGCGAAGTATTGTTTGTTCCACTAGGTTCTTAGTTGAGTTAGGTAACTAGTGAAAGAATTAACCCTTGGGATGATAATAATGGGATAATAATAATAACCCTTTCTTGATAATAATAATGATTATGTTTTTTTCAAACACTACTACAAAAATGAGGTGCAATTCACTAGCCTAAATCACTATGGGACCTTAAAAGTGAAATAAGTTCATTACATTTTAGTGATTTCACCATGATTAAAGTTATTTACTATAATATCATTATATAAACATCGTGTTTCACTACTAATTGACATAATTCACTATTATAATTTACTGTAATAAATAGGTTTATTTATATATTATTTTAAATACCTTATATATGTTATTTTATGATATAATTTATATTATTTTAGGCTACTTTAATTATTTTAATTTATACCTTATTTTATTATAAGTTATTATAGGCTATTATAAATTATTATACGTTATTCTACCTTAAAATATCCTAGTTAACTTATTATAGGTTTTAAAGTTATTTTAAATTAAATTATTCAATTAACCTTAGGTTATACCTTAAGTTATTTTATTTTAAGTTAATATATGTTATTTCAAGTTATGCTTTAGGTTATTCAAGGTCATTCTACTTTATGTTATTATAAATTATTTTATCATAAGTATAATAATTTAAAATAATCTAAAATATAATATAATGACCGAAGGTAAAATAACCTATAATATCTAATAATAACATATGAAAAATAATTTAAAATAACCTACAATAAAATAATTATCGATAACCTATGATAATATAGCCTAGAATATCCAACAATAACTTATAATATAATAACCATTAATAGTTGTAATATAACAAATAATAACCAATAATAACTTATAATACAATAACCACCAATAGTCATAATATAACGTATAATAACCATTAATAGAATAACCACCAATAACCATTAATAAAATAGCCACCAGAAATCACTAATAGAATAACCACTAATAGCCATTAATAGAATAGCCACCAAAAATCACTAATAGAATAACCACTAATAGCCATTAATAGAATAGCCACCAAAAATCACTAATAGAATAACCACTAATAGCCA
>Ga0116229_10014715_pt1 | contig 10822 bp, 8 predicted proteins | sample S1TSphgellanicum_3_FD_87313 | JGI IMG/M metagenome (GOLD analysis project Ga0116229, IMG submission 87313) | Host-associated microbial communities from peat moss isolated from Minnesota, USA - S1T2_Fc - Sphagnum magellanicum MG | ecosystem: Host-associated > Plants > Peat moss > Unclassified...
AGAGTGGGTTGCCCTAAATACATAATTGCAGTAGTTGCGAAGATGTATTAGGTTCATGCACGACACTTTGGTTGAGATTTGGAAACCTTGGAATAATGAAGCACATAGGACTTGGTTCAACAGCTAGAAGAAGATTTATGCAATGAACAACACAATTATTTGGGGCCATCCTGGATTATTCATGTACATAGATGGAGGCTATTATGGGTATTTTCATGATATGAACATCTTATGGCACTTTCTCATATACTATCATTTCATTCATATAAATGATTATTTTGAATATCTCTTGGGGGATCCAAGGTACATGGGTGAAAAGATGTTTATCATGCATGAAATAGGACAGCATAAACTTACTCCAAATGTTGATCATGATGCAAACATTCAACAAAATGCATGAAGTTTTTAAAATGCAAATGGAGTGGGGGATTAATGGGTTAAAAAAAAAGTGAAAACACCTAATGAAAATTCAACAAAACCCAAGTATGCATTTTTGTTTTTTGAACCACAATTATCTTCACTAATTTCCTACACTATAAACATATGGACCTCACATACCATAATACCTTTTTAGGTTTAACATCCCATTGCTTATAATTATTTTATTTTGAAATTTTTATTTTGGCACAAAATTATTATTTTTTGAATTTTTGAGAAAACTTCATTTAAATTTTAAAATATTTACATGTTATTCATCACCAATATTCTACACAAATGTTTTGCTTCACAACACAAATTTTGATCCCAAATCCTCCTTTGCAAGAAATATGGCACTAACCACTAGCATACCATCAAGCACTAAAAGGCAAGGTTTTTTTTTTACAGTTATTGCATACACAAAATTAAAAAAAGATTTTATTGAAAACCATGCAACAAAACAATGAAATTATCTACAGGGCTACACTATTAAACTCATAAAAGGTGCCAAACAAAGCTCGTTAAGGACTATTTGGTAACAAAGGATTTTATTTTCTAATAAGTTAAGAATACTATGAAATTTTGGCTTCAATAAACAATATTTTTTTAAAAAATCATTAGGAAGGGACTTTAATTTTATAAATTTTGGCATTCAAAAAATAATATAATTTTTGTGAAACTTGAAAATGTACCATGGTATGAAGTGGTTGGGGAGCAAAATTTCAATCCAATTGCACATGGTTAACACAGGGACTTCTAGTTATAGGTCCAAAATTGCCCTAACCTTTTATCTAAACCCGTCATCTCATATAACAACTAAATTTTTAGCCACCTTCAAGTTGTTGATCTTGATTTTATTTTTTTGTGCATTGTTAATTCCCACCTTGTCCACCAAGAATGCATCTTGGATCTTAGAGGTGGAAGCAAAATGGGATGCCATTGTTGCCATGCTCTTAGATTGGTTTTGTAGCATCTTTGCCTTGGTCATAAACCACTCACCATCACCTATAAACCATCTAAAATCTATAGATGCATTGGGAATAAGGTTAAAACCTTTTGAATTCCACGGAATTATAACTAGGAGTTATTGCCCTATAGATGGGTATGCCATCCATCACATTCTAATGTTTTTTTCAAAACGTTTATTAAAGCATGATCATCATTAGGTTTGAAAAATTTCAACATATCATCACATTGGAGTGTGGCTCTCTCTAGGGATTCATTAAAATTTCATGTTTTCAATTCCTTCAGGGTGTTGTGTAAGTGATCTTTCAATGTTTCATTCACAAACCTTGAATTCGAATATTCCTTTTAGTATTGAACATACACATTTTTCCCCCTCACATTGGGGATCAATTGAATAACTTGTTTCTTACCCATGTTACACATTGAAAAATGTATAATGTAAGAGGCAATTGTGGTGCTAATATGGAGGGATTTCATTATCTACTTAAGTGACTTATCTTTTCAAGGTGGTTTTGTCTTATGCAAAACCATATATTCAAAATTTTGTGTCTCATTCCAACCTTCACACTCATTGACTCTATGGGTGCCATGAGGTATGACATCCCTCCAACCATACAAACAACCATGAACACTTTGACTGTTACATAAATATATTTCAAAAATTTCAAAAAGTCCCTAGATTTGGCTTATATATCATTAAATTCCCGATCTAGATTTTGGAATCCATCAAAAATAATCACTAGATTTCCATTTCCTTGTATAGTTATTATGTATTTGGCCATTGGATTTCATGCAACTATTTTCTAGACCCCAAAACAAGTTCTCCAAGTTCATTATAAAAACTTCAATTCAAGATCACATAAGCATAAGATACATCATTAATACCGACCCCATGAGAACTATAAACCTACCCAAATGGATTCCACCATGAAAACATAGATGTAAGATTTCATTATGCCGTAAATGAGTTCATAAAATGAGGTATGTAGATTGCCTAAACCTTTTCAAGTCAAATGAGTAAGTAGCAACATAAAAGTTACTCAAATTAAAGCTACCAAATCCTATAGACCTATCAAACATGCCTAAAGTTTAAATCTAAGTTCCCTACATATCCAAAATACATCTAAGATCATAATCAAATGTATAACAATTGTAGACTTGCCATCTATGCTATTGGAATTAAAATGTAAAAACCCATATAATCTTCCAAGGCCATAATCAAATTGTTAAGTGAAATGCAAAAGGTTGTAGATTTGTTGAAATCACTAGCCATATGGTCTTTCAATGTCATTATCAAGTCGTAAAGTGTGTTACAAATTCATGCAAATTTGTTGAAGTTCTTTTAAGTGTTTAAATAACCAAATTGGGTCATGGTCAAACTATTAGGTGAGTTGTAGACTTGTACACATTTATAGAAATTGAAATAATCACCCATGTAAAGGTTATGGATCATAACCAAAATGACATTTAAATTGTAGGCCCCTATACCCATTTTAATTACTTGATGAACGATAAATGATATGAATCGAAGTGGGTGTTGTAGACCTAAAATCATTTTAGTCAAAAGCAAATGCATGGCCATTTAAGCTTTCAAAGTGGAAATAACATTTATTTTGAGCTATAGACCTTTAGAGCCATCATGAAGATGAATTAATTTGTCCATGAAACATGATCAATAAAAATCAAGGTGCCCAAGCAAGTTTTAAATCTCAAAAGCATTCAATCGAAAGTTGGGGTTTGGCCAATTACAATTTCAAAACACTAACATTTCTCATTTAGGTTGTAAAACCCTAGAGTAGTCTTGAAGATGAATTAATTAGTTGAAGAGGCATGATCAATAATAATCAAGGCGCCAAACAAAACCATCCATTCTTGAGTTGGGGCATGGCCAATTACAATTATAAAACACCACCAAGGTTTCATTTAGGATACAAACCTTATAAAACATCTTGAAGATGAATTAATTGGTCTAAAAAACATGATAAGTAAAAATCAAGGTGCCAAGCAAGTTGCATATCTCAAAAGCATTCAATCTCAAGTTAGGGCATGGTCAATTACAATTTCAAAACATCACAAAGGTTTCATTTAGGTTGCAAACATTTAGACAAAATTAAAAGACAAATTAATTCATCAACGAAGCTTTATAAGGAAAAATCAAAGTGCCAATCAAGTTCCAAATCTCAAAGGGTTTAATCAAAAGGTGGGGCATGACAATGTAAGGTTTTAAAGCACCACTAAAGTCTAATTAAATTAATTCATCAATGAATTTACAACCAAAATGTCAACTCATGTCTTCTTCATCTAACAAGTTAAGTTTTAAACAATTAAATTACAAACATTATTTAAAAGATTACTTTGAAAGTCCTTGGGTGGTAATGGTGTAGTGGTAATAGACATTGTGATATTTCACAATGTTTAAGGCATACCATTCCATGGATTCACCAACAACTTTTTGCTAATATTAGTTTATTTGATTGAGATGATCCATCATGGATGGGTTCATATGCAATTTTGTGACAATATGCTCAAACAAAAATACATCAATAAAAGAGGGAGTAGATGACATGGGTCTTTAAAAAGTTGTTTATCGTTATGTGAATGTTTTGGAGTCCAATGTTTTGGGGTAGGAGGTAATATGAATTTTGGAGTTTGTGGAGGCAAGTATTTTTCTTTTGGAAGTAAAACATGTTATTCTATTTTTGGTCTTGTAGGTTTATCACTAATATTCTTCAAGAATTATTTCAACCATTGGTCATTTAATGTTTGAAAAAAATCACGCAACTTCTAGCAACATATCAATAATAGCCACAAGGATAGTAGGGTAGCTTGCCAAAGTGTTAAGTTTTTAATGAAACAATCAAAGACCTTTTCACCCTCTTACATAGATTGAACAACTAAAACCATGGTACTTTAAGCTCACCTTAAAAAAAGTTGCAAAAATGAAGCATTTTTTAAACAAAATCCTTTTCCTTTAGGCTTATGGGCTCTCTCAAAAATAATGGTCGCTTTAATCATAGCTTCCCAAAACATTATGTGCCTCTTCATGAACTCTTTGGTGGCTAAAAATCTCCAAATGCCTTTGAATGTAGATAGTGAAAAACAAAAAGAACAAGAAATGAAAAATTATCAACAAATAGTAATTATTAGATATTTTTCAAAGAACACTAACAAAAAAAATTCAAATTAAGAAAAATAATAATAGAAAATTTGGCTATGAAAATTAACTAAGTGTAAGAAATAAATAGTAAAATGTGAGGGGAGGTGTAGGTTTTGGTTTGCATAGACGTGCAATAAACATTGCATGAACTAAGTTCATGCCAAATTGAGGAACATTTTTGAGTTTAATGCCTTGTTGGGCCCCTTTGTATGGTGTTCATGTTGTTTCCTTGATCCTGTCTTGTGCATCCAACAAACATAGGCTTTTGATGCTTTGTTTACATGACTTTACAAATAATTTTATAGTTTTTAGAAATTTTCCAAAGACAACCATATGATAAATTCCAAAAAATCACCCATACATTTGATTCTTTTAAATTTCTTATCATTGGAACTTTCAAAGTGGTTTCCAATAATTTCCAATGCAACAAAGTTATCTACAAAGTCAAGGTAATTAGGTAGTAAATCAACTAGTTACTTTAAAAGGGGGTGGCCATCAAAATTAGGGACACAAATTCCCATTATCCAAAAAATTGGGGCCAAAACCCCAAATAACGATAAAATTAAGCAGCTTTGAAATGTTTACCACCAAGTTTGTAAAAAATGACATGACATGCCCAATTTGTGTCCATCATCAAGTCAATGCCCATTCAAACATGTCAGTAAATTATCCATCATGACAAACATTAACCATTTTCTTCAATGACCAAAATTCTTTGGTCAATTCGATTATATGTTCGAAATTTTTTAATCACCTAATTTTTTTATCATTGAAGTGGGCGACCACAAATTTTCAATCACCCACTTTTGGTTGCCATAGTGGGCAATTGAAAATTTTATGGTCACCACTTGGAAATTTTTTGGGTGTTGCTTGAAATTTTTTTGTTGTCCAATAGACAATGGTTCATTTCCACCTTTGACTCAACAATTGAATTTTTTTGGGTTGTTTCTCAAAAATTCAGGTCGTCGCCTTAAAATTTGTAATCATTTGATGAATAATGGTTCAATTTCCACCATTGATCTAGGAACAAAAAAATTTTAGTTTTTGCCCAAAATATTTTTATCATTATTTGAAAAAACATTTACTTGCCACCCAAAATTATTTTTTCCATTGCTACTTGATTTATTTTTCAATTGCCGCAAGACTACGGTGATTGAAAGTTGTTTTGGTCATTGTAAGATCGTTTTTAGTCATCATAAAATTGTGGCAATCAAAAGTTTTTTCAATTGCCACATGATTTAAAATGATAGAATGATGCAATTTTCAATTGTCCCTAACTTTCCCTTAGGTAGCTTGACCTCACTTTCTCGAAGGGACACTTAGTGTAAAGTTTGGGATCTATGTGCGTCAAACGATCATTTTTAGGGGTATTAGATAATTGTCCAACCTATTTTTTATCACATTTTTATCATATAATTTTTTAATATATACATGTTAAACCCACCCTATATTAATTATAACCTACTTTTTCATATTATTACATACCTTATATTATAATTAAATTGATTATTTGAATAAAATGTAAGTTATTTTTTAAACTAATTGACTTATAATTTTTACCCAACAACTAATATATTGCACCTTATATTTTTACTCATGAATTTTCTACTTTTTTTTATTAGTGTCCCCCCCGAGCTCACTTTGACCAAGGCTGACCTTATTTTGACGTGATGATGGGCAATGTTAATGTCCAAATGGATGCCTAGATGTTGTGACAACCTTGTTTACCACCCAATTTTAACTTCCTTTTTGCATGGAGTTTTGCAAGATGTAAGGTCATTGGCTTCTTTTATGAATAAGCTTTAACATGTGCAAGGTTTGTGTGTTTGAAGCTTCAAAGACAAGAATCTTTGGCATTTGTTGTTCTACAAGCACATTTTATCGAATTTCATGTGCATTATTGGGAGCTATGAGCAAAATCTTGCTATTGTGCAAAAGGAGGTGCAACATTGGTAGGGGAGGAATGCAAACAAACATGTCTTGAAATTTGATGTAGTTAATTTGTTGAACTGGTTTTTTCAACCCCTAATTATTGAGGGTGCACTAATTATTGAAGGGTCATTGGCCCTTCAAGTGAGCTTGGATTACCCACAAAGTGAAATTTTCCTTAAAAAATTCAAACATTTTTCATCATGGTGTTAATCTAAAACCTTTGAAATAAACAAAAGGAATATTATGATTATTTAAATGACTCCTTAACATTTTGGGAAGTGGGTTTTTTTAGCAATATGCTTGGTTTTTGTCTTCATGGAAAAATTATGTGAAGCAAGTTTGATAATATTTCATTCATGGTTGCTAGAATCCTTCAATAGAAGTAAAAAAGTTGAAAATTCTAGCCTTGGAAGTTTAGAGGTTGGTGTGTTGTAGGAAAAGTTTTGTGAAAATTGAGATGAAAATCATGCTCATAACCTCTTATTGTTGCCACTCATAAACACCTTTGTTCAAAAATGCATCTTGCCACAAGTTTTTATTTCCTCATCAATGACGTGGCACCTTCATCAAGTAAGCAAAATGGTATGATGCAAATGTTGAGGATTTTGAAGTGCATGAGTTATGTGATGCAAGTTTTCACAATTACCATTTATAATTGTAATGGTTGTTGGAAACATTTTGGATTTTTTTGAACTAGTTAGATACCATGCCATAAACACATGTAAGTGTTATTTTTTTGAGTTGTTATGTGATTTCCTAACTATAAAAAATCCATGTTCAATTTTTGTATGTATAGAATTGTCTTATGCATTAGAAGTGTCATCACACAATTGCGTGTCAATTACAAGGATTGTGGACGAGTACATGTCCATGTGCTTGTTTTCCCCTTACTTAATCCTACATACCAAGGGTTGCTTACATTTGTTGAATGAAAATTTAGGGGTTTTTGTTGCAATTTCAACTTGTGCACATTACCATTATATTGAGTTGATTATTAACTATGGGTGGAACATGTTTTTTGTACCTATTCAGCTTATGGTCAAGTGAACCCATAATTTTTCTAGGTTTGAAAAAGGCATTATTGGCATTTTTGCGGTCATTAAATGGTTCCCCTTTAATGTGAACATTTAAATACCTAAGGAATCAAGTTTGTAAAATAATTGAAATAAGATTTAATAAAGCACCCAAATTTGATGGTTTATGATGCCAAATGCTATATGTATATTAGTGAAGGTCTGTAACTAGACTCCCATCTATTCAACATATATGCAATTTGTTACAAACCCATGTTTCCATTTGACAATTCATGGTTTATGTTTTTGAGCATACCTACAACCTTTTCATATAGATCCAAAAATTTAGGTTTAAAGATTATAGTTTTATTAAGTTGGCATGTATGTGTATTGTAGGTAGGTATATCAATATAGATGTCAGTTGGTTGCTAAATACAATTAGTGTCCACATTCTTGTTCAAGTTCAAATTGGATCTATTTTGTAATTGGTAGTTTAGGATTAATATAATTCAACTTGGAAGTTATGCATTTAGTTAGCACATTTGATTATGGCCCACCATAATAATCAAATCTTGTTCATGAAAGTCTTAACACATGCATCTTGCTTCAATTTGCACAACCCCTAAAAAGAATCCAGGTAATGTTTAACATTTAGGAAATTGAATTGTCTACTAGAAAACATTAACTTGATGTGGAAATCCTTGTAGTTTACAACTTTTCTTCATTTATAGGTTCCATCTAATTATAAAAAGGAGATATTAACACACAATTCAAACATATAATAATGGAACTTGATATTATGTAACAACTAGTTGGGCATGCTTGTGGTTAATCTTTGGGTATAATGTAGGATGCTTGAAAGGTTAATTAATTTATAATATGAATACTATATTTATAACATCAATCCCTGTCTACGTTCACGATAAGTTCACATTTAAAAGCCTATTTGGTTTGTTACTCTCCTTGTTAAGTATACAATTGGAGTATATGTGCAAAGTTAATTGGAAATCAACTACCTTATTGAAAGTTATGTATATGCTTTGAACTTGCATTCTATCATTCAAATTTCATTTAGAACTTAATTCAAAACGTTTTGCTTGGTTCTCTTTGGTGTTGCATAAAATAAGTTCGTTTGAGTTTTTACTTCAAGGTCATTAATTGATTAACATTGAACCATTTCATGTAGATCATAAGCATCCGATCTATTATATTATATCGAGGTTTTACATTACCACAAATTATAGTTATTATAGTCTAAAATTGTTATAAAGTGGAGAGATCCTTTAACGTCATCAATGATCAAGTTTAGGGTTAATATTGTTCAAGTGCATTTGTAGCAACCTATAATTAATTGATGATTCTTCATGGCTATTACAACATATCAAGTGCATGAAATAGAGGTTTGAAGAAGGAAAATTTTAGATTCGTGATCAACAACATCCCGAACTTACAATAACTTACTTATTTTTCTTCATAAATCCTAGAAAAAGGTTGGCAATAAGTAGGCTTTGGACTTATTAATCCTAATTTGTTACAATACCTTTTCCTCTTGTAGCATGGTGCTTGAGGTCTATTAAAACCATTAGTTGTTTAAGCCTTATTCCACATCCCATCCCTTATTTTCTTCTTTATTGATATGTATTTATAAGCTTTTGCCATTAGTTCAACATTGCATTATGGTCACATTCGATAAAACAGTGATTTGGATTAATCATTTAACTATTGGAACATGGTTAGGTTATGGATTGGATGGTTTATTAATTTGCAAAATATGAATCACAATTAAATACTTCAACCCTATGGAGGTTGAACTAAAGGTTTACAAAACAATCAATTACATCAACAAAGGTATGTGTTTAAAGGCGCACCGTGTATTACATAATGTTGGTTCCAATTATGCCATTGTCAATTTTCAAAATGCATATGTAATTATCAAAGTTGTTAGTGGATATGTGCAAGTACCATTAAAAAAAAAAGCCATTTACATCAAATTATGGTAAAATTTAAGATCTCATGTAAGCTTATGGTAATGCTAAAATGACAAGGTTTGTGAAGAAAGGTTAGCCTATTGAAATTTGCTTAAGTGAATTTTATTAATTACACTAATCCACCCAATTGGATTCTTAGCATGTGTGTACAATTGTTCATTTTTTAGATCGACATATCAAATCTTAAACTATAGTGGCATTTATATTAAACAATATGGTTTAGTTGCATTGAAGTTTATGTGATTTATGAATTGGGTTATTAGTTTCGTTCAAGTAACATGTGTGTCATTCAATGAAACTTCACAATTGCTGTTAGATGAAGAAGAGATAAACCATGATATAAAACTATTAATTATGCGTATTATTGTTTTCTATGTAAGCCACATGTGTGGGATGGAATGTCCAAATATGTTTTAAGACTCGCAATGGACCAAGATGTAAACACATAATGAACCCATTGGATTATAGTTACCATCTTAACATAAGTTAAAGGCCTTTTGGAGGGACAAAACCTAGAGACCAATTGTTGAATCCTTTCATCTAAACATGACAGTTGTTACTTATGGTCATCATTTTGCATTGTATAGCAAGGATAGGAAGCAAGTGACACAATTCATCCCAATTTTGGTTTGCAAAACAATGTACACCAATTACCTTATACACAATACCTTAAATGAAAAACACGTAATGGTAAAAATATATAACCTAAAGAATGCTAGGGAGCTAGGTGTATTCAACAAATAGGAGTTCATCCAAAAAATGAAAAAAATGTTGGGGGTTTAACTAAAAGTTGTTGTCCCATCTAAACTCTATAAGGTATTGCATTTGTTTAACTACAAATTCAAATGTTATGTCCATGTGCCTTTAATGTAAACATTTTGTTATAAAATAATTGTTTGGAACATTTGAATTTACTTAAGTTTTAGATAATCAATTTGTTTCATGAGCCTTCTCCACTTCCATTTCAAACCTTTGATTCCCCATGTCCACCCATACTTGGTACACTACATGCATCTTATTGTAAACCTTAACAATCATTTAGTTAACATTTGGAGCTAGCTCCTTTAAACAAATCCTTCTCATAATAAACATTTGTCCTCCCATATATCCAAGGTCACTTAGTTAGTATTCAAAGTAGGTGTCCCCATGGACAAAATAATCACATCAATTCTTGTAAACCTCTATGTGTCTCAATATACTCACATCATGGAAGAACCCATCATATATAATGTCAATATGGATAAATAGGCCTTGGTGATTGACAATGATAATATTGTTCATTGTTCATACATTTTTTTCCTCCCATTAAACTAATTTAAATGGTCTATATTATTCCAAGGCTTATGAAT
>Ga0116229_10014716_pt1 | contig 10822 bp, 10 predicted proteins | sample S1TSphgellanicum_3_FD_87313 | JGI IMG/M metagenome (GOLD analysis project Ga0116229, IMG submission 87313) | Host-associated microbial communities from peat moss isolated from Minnesota, USA - S1T2_Fc - Sphagnum magellanicum MG | ecosystem: Host-associated > Plants > Peat moss > Unclassified...
AACTAACTAAGGTACTTAGGGGCCTACCTTGGGGCTGCCTAAACTAAGGTACTAGGGGCCTACCTAGGAAGTGCCTAAATTAACTAGGGTAACTAATGACCTACCTAAAAACTATTTAGGTTACTTAGGGTACATAGGGGTTTACTACCTAGGGGTTACTTAAGGTATCTAGGACACCAACTAAAGGTTGCATAAGGATTGCTTGGCTACCTAAGGGGCTACTAAGTTTTAGGGTACCTAGAAACTATATAATGGTTATTTAAGGGCTTCCTAGGTTATTTAAGGTACCCAAAGGTTGCACAAGGGGTATACTTAAGGATTGTCATGCTACCTAGGAGCTACCAAGGGATTGCCTAAGGTACTTAGCCTACCTTGGGGCCTACCTAGGGGTGCTTAGGTTATTCAAAGGCTACCTAGGGGTTGCTTGGATTAGCTACAATACCTAGGGTATTCACCTAGGGCCTAGCTAAGATATCTAGATGTTTATTTAGGACTTGAAATATAGACTCGCACAAAATATTGATCCCTACAATTGACAAGACCCTAAATGCATATCAAGGGATAATCCTAAAGAACATAATACAACTGAAAGTCCATTCACATTCATCACCCAACCACCTAATTTCTAAACTCTCAGAATGCACTAATTTAGATCTGGTTGAGTTAACTAGCTAGCACTTAGATGGTTGATGGCTCACCAAATGCAATGATGTTGTCTTCATCCATTGATCAATTAATTGATGAGAAATATTTTTTCTGCACTCATGGGCACCTTGCAAGTTGTTGGAAGCCCATTATTGGTTGGTTTTAAGGGCCACCTTTAAATGTATCATTGGTTCAATTTAACCATTAGCAATGCTGAATGTAACATACTATAACAAGCCAAACCTAGCACTAATGGGGGTCACTTGATGAATGCACCCCTCACCAAACAATGGGGTGAGTACTTAGGGATTAATATGAATAGGAAATCTTGTTGCCCTTCTTATGAGGGTTAAATCATTATTAGGTTGTGATCAACTCCTCTCAAGGAGGCAATAGCCCTAAATAATGAAGTGCCATTAAGTAATCTTTAATTTAAAGACAAAGTATCTTTGTTTGTTTGTTTGTTTTGGCAATTGTCCAAACTTCCAAATGGTAATATTAGATTTTATTTTTATTTTTTTTCAACATATTTGAAAAGGGAATGATGCAATGGTGATGGATGATGAAATTCTGGTCATGAGTTATATGGGCAATGATTATACAATAGACACATCATGACATAAATCAATAAGGTGGTGGCGCTTTCATCAAATCACTTGTGAAAAATCATGGCATTCATGAGTTTTTAAAAAAATGCATTCTAGAATTCAGCATTTACTTTCAACTTAATAATAATCCATGTTTTGCTTGAGCTTCCTTTGTTTATGTTACAAATTTTAGTGAAGAACATCTAGTTGTTTCCGAGAAAACCAATGTTTTGGTTTATTTTGAATGTGTTCAACATAACAATATGATGATGTCTGCTATTTGATATGATTTTTTTCTCAATTGTGATCACAAATAATTGTGGACACTTTTTAGAAGAGAATGTCATTTTGAGAAATTTTGAGAAACACTTTTATTTATTGAAGGGGTGTTTGAAAAGCCTCATAAATGCTTTGATCATGGGTGGACTTGATCATCCTTGGGTCTACGTTCTTTTCCGAGGTTTTAAATCAACGGAAAATGTCAATCACAAAATGTCCTTCCAACCGCAAATGAATCTAAAAGGCCACATCATTATGAGGAAGTTAGTTAAACTTGATGGAATCCGACCCATTGAATAAAATAATTTCTGGGAATAAAGGAAAAGATTGGAAGGTTAAAATCATGAGTGGCAAACCTTAAGCCGTGCATTGAGTGCTTGGACTAGCAAATACACTTCCAAAGTTTGGTAGAACTATTATTATATCACACCAAGGCACAGCACATGTCAAACATCTCTCTCCCCACCCCCCCTTCCCACCCAACAACACCCCATTTGCACACAAAAAAAGTGCATACCTTTTTGTAGAGAAAGCAAAAGGAAATATTTGCTTTTGCAATCACATGCACACACAAAAGTGCATACCTTTTGTAGAGAAAGCAAAAGCAAATATTTGCTTTTGCAATCACATGCACACAAGCATAACTCTAATGACAAAACATGATTTGGTCGGAAGGTTACTTTTTAGTTACTACTCCCACCAACACCCCACCCCCATCTACACCTTCCCAACTCAACCCAACCGAACCGAACCCAACCATCATGTTTTAACTTTTTCATTCATGGTTTGAAATTCTCGGAGGAGGTTTGCATTGACGTTTGATGTCTAGTTATAAGAACTTAGCTTTTTTACGCATTGATGAAGAAGAGATCAAAGTGGGTATTGTGTATAATTGTTATGACTTCAAAAGCTCGGAATACCTGCATTTGATGACCTTCTTCTTCTTCATCTTCTCTTTGTTTGTCACTGGCTGAAGTCTGCAGTTGTTATTTCTGACCACCGAGGGCAAAAAAGAAAATCATTGCTCATATCTTATCACCAGCTTTCTTTTGCCGACCAGCCGTAATCACAAGTGTCTGGATTGTTTGTTTGTCATCATCGCGTTGGATAGACGTTTCACCGGTCGGTCACTTGCTCTCTCTCTCTCCCTCGCCAGAGAGATATGACAAACCAATGCTCCCAAACTCTTCAACTCTTTGCATGTCCAAATAATTTCTCCCTCCCCCCCTACTCCACCCCTTTTCCTCTTTTTAAGGCACCGACCACCTTCGGTAGAGTTGGTTGTAAATTTGGCTATGCTATGAGTTTTGGCCCTCAACTAAATACCCCTCCATAAGAGTGTGGGTACCAATTTAGAGAGAGGTTTCAAATATTAGGGTTAGGGAGTATAGACGGGACCAAAGCCTTTCTAATTCATAATGCCAACATTCTTTTCCGCCTTTGTGCACATATACTTCCTCATAAATGGTGTAGAACTTATCAGGACTTTTTTTCCCCAATTAATATTTATATTTATTGCTCCAATTTTTCCTAAATATTAGAATTTTTTGTCGAATTCGCACTAGGAAAAAAAATTTAATCTCCCAAATTTTCCCAATTTATTTTTTGTCAGAAAAAACACTCAAACTTATGTATCCCTTCTTCTTATTATGAGTGTTAGGGTACGATTATCACAACCATTTTGCAATTTTAGAAACCGGATATGGATATATCCCGAGGGGTCAGGACTCAAACGTACAATCTACAACCCCGCACATGATTTTGTTGGAGTATTAATTACAGTAAATAAAGTTCGAGCAAAGTAGCATTTCACATTTTCTTTAGATCATTATTTTTCTTGAGAGTAGAATTTTGTTCCAGCCATTTTTTAAATGAGAGCTCTTAAACCCTAAACCCTAACCAGTGTTGGGTCAGTACCCAGTTTCGAGGGTTAGAACTGTTGGTTTCTGAACTGAGTTCTTGTTTTTTAAACAACCAAAATGAAACCAGAACCATGATTTTATTTTTATTTTTAAAATTTTATTTTGAAAAAAAGGACTAGAAATGGGGGGTTAACTGGAGGTTAACTAGCAGTTAATTGCCGACTTTGGTCCAAGTTATATGGAATCCGACCGGAGTCGGTTCTGATTTTTAGAACCAGAGTTGATTAAAATTGTTTTTGGGGTGAATCCGGACATTTAGGCCCACTTTACACTAGGAGTCGAGGCCCAATGTTCAACCCAAATCCAGCATACCTATTGGTGCAAAAGTTGAAATCAGCCCCCAAGGGCTTTACACTAGGAGTCAAGGCTGAAATAGATAACAAAAACTTTTCAATCTGCCCCAAGTTACTAATAAATCCTAAACCAACCAAAAATTAAAAATAATTATGAAAAAATAACCATGAGTAAACTAACTATGGTTCAATTAACCCCTTGTATTGGCCCCAAGGCTGAAAAAAGGATTTACCATGAAATTTGAGAGGCCAATTTGCAACCCTTGGGGCCAATGTTCCAGCATTTATTAATATCCTGATGTCAATATTCTAGCATTTATTAGTAACTTGGGACCAATTTGCAACCCAAAAATGCTCAAAGTTGGCCCCAAGTTTTTTTTTAGCTCTGACTACTAATGTAAAGCGGGCCTTAGACCAGTCCAACTAAAAGGAAGGCACCTACAAAACTCTTCCCACAGAAATAAATCCCTTGTAAAAACCAGGAGGAGGCCTTAAAATGACCTAAAATGTGCTTCAGTCTGTGTTCTTTTCTTTTCTTTTATTTCATTAGCTGAATTGGCACATCATCCATACGATAGTATAGCGAAATCTGGCTATAACCAGGATATGAAAATAAAAAAAGTTTAAGCATCTGTCACATTTTTGGCTAACATGCTAGAATCTACATGCTACACCCAATAGAGAAATCAGGCAATTTTTTAACCCAACAAATTCAGATTTTGGTGCCTTAAAAAAACCCCAAACAACATAAGTTTGTAGCCATTGGGGAAAAAATTCAAGAACTGGCTAAACATAGCCATAAAAAGAACTGATGTTTCTGCCCCTCACCCTCTCAAAGCAAATCGGCTAATCCTAAAGCAGCTCTTCCCCTCTTCATGGCAAAGTTGAACCAAGGTTTCTTTTAAGGATTTTGTGATGTAGCCAAAATGGCAATCATCCAAAAAATAATTTAGTCAAATTTGGCTACATAAATCATATGAAGGGTAGGATAAAATGAGAATGAAGAAGAACCATTCATAGTAGCAATGAGGGTTTTGCTACAGTATGGGTGGCGATGGTAGTGGTGATAGCAACTTTGCTACTAGTATGGGTGGCGATGGTAGTGGTGATAACAACTTTGCTACTAGTACGATTGTTGCTTCCTTGTGCTCATTAGTTAGTGTCGCGCTAAAAGAGGAGAAAGAAAACGACAAACAAAGAGGGATAAACAAAGACAAAGAGAAAAATAATTGTAGTTGGGGGCCTTTAGGAAATTAGAAAAAAGCTTCTAATTTTGTTTCAGTATAAGAAAGCCTTGTTGGTAGTCTAGTTATGGTTCCATTAAGGAGATTAATTGTAAATTTACTTTTTAGATGGTGGGACATATGAAAGCAATCACTTTCTAGAACAAAGGAGGAAGAAGATGACAACAACACCAACATCAACGAGCAACAAAACAACAAAGGTGAAAAGGCTAAAGGAATATGGGTTTTGTGTTTTTTGCTTGTCTTTTGTTTGGGTTTTGTTTTGTGATGGGTCATTTTATTTTTTAATGTTTTCATCAGGCTTATAAAAATTTTCATCACTAAGAATCTACTCATTATTTACAAATTAAACACAATAGAGAGTTTCTATTACAAAGAGAGAGACTTTGCCACAATCTTGGTTTTTTTTTGTTTTTGTCACAATCCCAAAGAAATAGCAAAGGAAGAAGAATAAATATGAATAAATAAATAAATAAAAATGCATTGTAAGTGTGACTATGTCACTACTTAACAACTAGTCATTCACCAATGATATGTTTTCTAGGATTTTATTTATTTTTAAATGATTGAACCTCGGGTGTTTTTTTATATATTAAAGTTGGGTGTTACATTAGTTGGGTAATCCAAAAAATAACAAATTAAAAGTTTCTGAGCCTTTAATTCTTGCACAATAGTTTTTTAAAAAGTGTATAGGTTGAATTAAACCTAGAAAAGTAAGGATGATGATGTCAAAGGTTATGGCAAATTTAAAGTTTAGTTATTTTTTGAAATAGAACTTGCTTGTTTGTGATAATTCATTATCTTTTCCATTTGATCTATCTATTTTTATGAGGTTGGTTTTATAGGTTTAAAATTATTGTGTTGAAATAGGCAATCTTTAAAATGTGGGGCGCATATGCAATTGTGCAAATAGGTCCCACTTTAATATTTTGGTATTAAATTGTTTAAATCTTGTTGAATCCAATATATTAGTGATTGTGACATCTAAGCCTATAACAAAATTAGGGTTTAACCTTGAAATAATGCCTTAGCAAAAGACTCCTTGGAAAGTTTCCTATTTTTTCCTTTCATTTCGTTTAGTATTATGTGATTAACTTGTAGATTTAGGATTGTTTTGTAACAATAAGCAATCTTTAGAAAGTGGGGTTCATGTTAATAGTAGACCTCCTATTTCATGGGCACCAAACGTCCCATGTCCCTCAACTCATCACGTTCCATCAAACTTTGTAATTCCCATCACCCATTTGCCTCATCATGTGCCACCACTTGCCTGTCCTCCACCTTATCCCCCATGCAAACCATAAACCACCCGCTACTTGCCCCTTTGATTCCAACAAATCATACACCACCTACTAGTTGCCCCTACCAACCCTCGGCCCTCCATGTGAACGTGGGGTCCTAACCTTACATTTTCACAAACCCCTTCAATCATGCATAGTTAAAACATTTTTCCCCTCCCACTTTACTAGTCTTTACAATTGGTGATGATCATACCCCCCAACTTATTCCCATTTTTTCAACATGCCCTCAACTTTCATTTAAAGTCTTGTGCCCCACCTGTGGGCACCAATTTACAAGTCGAGGGTTAATTTGTCATTAGTGTTCTTATCAAACATCTAATTCATCCAATCCAAACCCTTATGATCATTCTAACTCAATACCTTCCCTTATTCCAACCCCACTTATATCAGCTTGGGAAATGGGTTTCAACATTGGATGTCTTTGGGTCCTTTCATTTAGGCCTTTGTCATCTTTAATTGTACAACCACATCCCTGCCACTCTATGGCGTGATGTACAAATGACATTTCATTTTACATTGGATAAGCTAACGTAATCATACAATGTGGCAGCTTGGCATTTGCTCCTCCTACTAACCCAATGGTGTCTCATTTTGCCCCTTCGTGGTGGAATGATGGGGCATAAGGAAACACATATTCGATTCAAATTTTTTCTAACAGATGACTAAGAAAACTTGTAAAAGGAGTTTTTTTTGCAGGCCCAAGTTTTGTCAACTAGTTTGAATTTTATCCTTTTTCCCCAACATGATCCTCCTACTCACAAACACGTGCTCTATAGTTTAGCCCTTAGGCTACAAGGGAATACTCTTAAGTAGCTCACATTTTGGCACCATTTTTTCCCACACCCACATCCTTCGACACCACCTTAACTCTCATTGCATTACACCCCGAATCAAATGGCTATTTTTTGCTTTTATTCAGAGACTACAAACCAAACAAGGACCTCAAACTTTCTTTTAATTCCTTTAAATTGACGTTTCAACGCATGTTGCATTTATCAATAGGTGGTCTTTCTAGGATTGTTTTTGAACACCTTCGGGATTGTTTTCACCCTGAAGATTTAGCGAGTGGATTCATTAAGTTGTTCCAACTTTGTTTTCATATTGCACAAGGTCGCATTCCACCCCAAATTGCACATGTCTTTGGAGTGGCCCATCTTTTAACCATGACCAAGCCTTTAGGTGGAGTTTGTCCCATTGCAATGGGGGAAACATTGTATCAATTCACAAGTTGTGCTTTGTAAGCCTTCAATTTCGTGAAGTTTTTGCAACACATTTTTCCCCACATTTACATGGAATTGCAATTAAAGGTGGTTATGAAGTAATGATCCATGGCATCAGGTGCACCCTGGACCTTCACCATGATTGGGTTGTTCTTTAGTTAGATGTGGCAAACGCCTACAATTCAGTGTCGACAAAGGTCATATTTCAAAAAGTTTGGGCAACATGTGAGCACAGCATACAATTCATCCCCTTTATTTCATGCATTCTATGCATTTGAATCTCCTTTATTTTTCAATGATCATAATTGTGAAGGTGATGTCACAATCATCTTATCTGCTATGGGAACTTGTTAATGTGATCCTTTGGGGGGGGGCACTATTTGTTTTAACCCATTGTAAAGCTTTACAAACTACAACTGGTCATTTCCTTTCTTGTTTATTTCCATATATTGCAGATGACATTCACAACATTAGTCCCCCTTTAGTTGTATCATATGCATATGATCATTTCTAGACCGAACTCTATGTGATAGGTCTTTCTATCCAACTTCAAAATTGCGTAACATGGTTGCCTTCTGGCCTGCCATTAGACTTCAACATGCCATCCTAGTTTACCACCCCATCCAAAGGAATTAAATTTTTAGAAGTTCCATTGGGCACCTTAACTTTCACATTATCCTTCATCAAAGATGCCTTGTTAAAAGGTGTTCAACATGTGGACCTTTTCCCTAGAATGGGTGATGTGCAAATGGCCTTTAGAATTTTAATTCCTTATTTCGTGCAATGCCTATCATATCTTTTACAATGCACACCTCCATATTCCACTTTCACAAAGTCCCTTATTTCTTTTGACTCTCCCCTTTTTCAAATGTTTGGATGTTTTTTGGGTCCAAGATCCTTTGATCACCCAAAATGACTCCTAGCTTGTTAAGAAACCTCCTTACCAATAACTTTCAGTGGTGTTAGGTTCATATCGACATCCATCATTGCCCCAACAACCTATTTAGGGAATTGGGCCTTGTCATTTCAATCATAGTTATTAGGTTTATCGTTGATCAACATCCCTTCCTTCTTGAAGCCTTAGCACAAGTTGACAACAACACATTTCCTTTCTAGCAACACCTCAAGGCGACATGTGATCTTCTACCACCCCCAATTTGTGTGTGTCTTTCTCCATTTGAACAATTCATCGAGCAACAAATGGTTCAACTTCAAAATTCCATCTCAAAACATCTACACCATCATACCCTTTCCAACATGTTTTTTTACGAGATATTCGAAGCCCATCATGCCCGAATTTTATCATGTTCTGGCCCAAGGGCAGGCATTTGGTTTACAATTCGACCAATCTTCTCAACCTTTCAATTATCTTTTCCATTTTTCTTCATAGCACTTTGTATGGAACTTGGACTACCACATCCCTCAATTGCAAGCATCCCTCAATGTGTGTGCACACATCCCATCAACCCTATGTGTATCCACCTTTTACATTGTGTTCATGGCAACAAATGCACTAGAACCCATGATGCAATTCATGACACGTTTGTCACCATTGCACGAAATGTTGGCTTCCGCATGAAACAAGAACAATTACATGCACTTCCTTCAACCACATTCAACTCCTCTTGTCACTGAATTGACATTATGCTTATCAAGGATTTGTTGCTTCCAATGTAACTCAAGCTAAGGAAAGGAGTTATTGCAACTAACACCCCATTTATCAATTCCCCCCGTTAGCAATTGAAGTATTTGGTTACTTACACAAACATGCTAATATATTTTTACATGATTGTGCCAATGCCATTTGAAGCTTGAAAGGGTTAAAGGGCCTTCATCTTTCTATCTTAGTCACTTTTCTTTGTAAAAAAACTTTGATCACATTACAAAGGATGTAAACGTCCTCCATCTTAAATCGGATGATAGCTGTAAGTTTAGTTACTTCTTGATTTCCACCCCTTCAAGACACACCTCCCATCACCGTAGCCAATCTATTGCAAGCCCTCGGTTTTTGACATATAAATATTGTTGATCTACCACATGCGATTAGTTATAGACGTGGAAAGATTTTCACACCTACTTTGATCCAACTCGAGTTTCTATCCCTTCTTTTTTCTTAATTTTACTCCGTCGTACATTTTCCCAATCTATGGTGTGTTTTTCTTTTAATAAAACTTTATAAGACTTTACATAAAAAGAGCATAATCCTTCTATATTCTTGGCTACCTTCAAGAAGGCTTCATAAGACACTAGCAATTTGAAAATTAAAAATTTGGCAAATTTGGGCCATTTTTTTCCCATGAAAAATCCTTTATATAGATAGAAATCATATTATATTGTTCAGGTCAAAATTTGACGAAAATTCGCCCCTAAAACAACACTAGTTTAATTAAACCAACAATAATTTTTTTTTAAATGTTCAATGAAGTTGTGAAAAATGAAACTTGCAACGCAAAGTGACACCTGATGAACATTCCTGAAAATGTGAGACCAAATGAAAACCCTAATTACCTACCTACATAATAAGTTCACGGGGAGAGGCTGGAGCCAACAGAGGGAGTGATGCACCAACATCCTGACATATCCCAAACGGTCAAAACATGCTTCCCTGAACAACTTAGGCTTCGTGCTGCTTCACTCACACTACCAGTGACGATCAATTGATGGAAAAAAAAACAAAGAAGAATGGATGGTTCCTGAATGACATGTTATTCCATATTACAAGTGACCATCAACTCAATCAAGGATAAAAAAATTAATTGATGGTCCTTGAACCAAGTAAAGAAATAACCCATTCAATAACTTAAACAGAAAAATTAAAAATAAAATAAAATGGCATGTTGCTTGTTTGTTTGGTTGGTGGTTGTGGGATTATTATTATTTTTTGACACTGGGGATATGATTGTCAATATTGGTTGGGTGGGTTATTATTATAAAGCTTGGACCATGCAAATAGAGTCCGGGACTGTGCACGGTTTCAGTTCTGCTATTGTCAGGGAAGACCCAGCCAGAGGTGTTTGATGGGCACAAGTTTTTCCAACAAAAAAAAACCCAATTTTTTGGGAAAAAAAAATTGGGGTGGAGTATAGGAAAGGAAAATGCCACCACATTCAGACATGTGGGCACATGAAGTCGGGGCTGAGTTGAGTCGAGTTGAGGCAAGGGAGGGAGGGTCAGTCGGGGACCCACATTATGGACTCCCTCCCCCATTTTAGTACATTTTTAAGCAACTCACTACCACATTGCACTTTGTTTAAATAATACATAGTACAACATGAAAATATATCCGTCTCATCGAACATGGTAGAACGTGCAAAAGCAAGTTGGTTATAAT
>Ga0116229_10014718_pt1 | contig 10822 bp, 7 predicted proteins | sample S1TSphgellanicum_3_FD_87313 | JGI IMG/M metagenome (GOLD analysis project Ga0116229, IMG submission 87313) | Host-associated microbial communities from peat moss isolated from Minnesota, USA - S1T2_Fc - Sphagnum magellanicum MG | ecosystem: Host-associated > Plants > Peat moss > Unclassified...
CTTTCAATCTTGACACATTCGAAAAGTCAAAAGTATGATCCCGGATACGATTTTGCAACTTGTGTGTTGTTTTGCTTACTTTTGAATATGCTTGTAGCTTTAGGATATGTTTATTCTTCGTATATGTGCAAACTATAAATGGCTATCCATCTGAGCATCATGTGGCCAAATGCAAAATATGTAGTCGAGGTTGAGTAGACAAGTTCAATTTTGACATGATTTGAAATAATAAATTTATTAGACCAGAAATTATGCAAAATGGCAAAACTCTGGGGAATTCAACAAGGGTGGTTTTTTTTTAATGGTAGTGGTAAGGATTCTGAAACCTAAATAAATCATGGACATATCTGAAATGTTTTTGTAAAAGATAAAAAGACTCAATGTACCTTTTTCAAGTTTGAAATTTCACATTTTACATTCATTATAGTAGGATTTTTTTTTAAATGTTGAGGGCAATTAAGCTTTTGAAAACTCTAGTATAAGTTAAACATCCAATTTATTTTCTGGGGGCTAGATTAAACATAGAAACAATTTCAACAACTTTATGACTTTTTGAAGTTGTAGAAAGAAAAAAAAAAAATTAAGATTTTTTTTTGTTTTTAATTTTTAAAAAAAACTAGTGATGAATCTTAAGACCATTGTGGGATGGTCACCCAACATTGTCATAAAGCCATCCCATGAAATGTGACTCAAGAATCATAAATCATAAATCCTCATACCGAGTTCCTTATTTAATCAAACAAAGCTCTTAACATAATAAATAAACATAACTTATGTCAAAACAACAAAAAGTAAATGGTTCTTTGAGTGAAGAAGACTTGAACGCCAATGTGAAGAAGCTCAAAACCCAAAATCTCAACTTCCAAGTTGCATTTACTTTTACTTTTCTTAAAAAATCATACTATTTTAAAATCACATGGTGAGTCAAGATTATTACATGCACACATTATCATTAAATCATAGGGTGGGTCCACAATTACCACATTAATAAGATTAATCTAAAACCTTGAGAGATTTGGAATCATGGTATTATAACAAAAGACACACCATTTTTGGGGGGGCCTACCCTAGGTTTGGGTTTATGGTGTAACCTCGTGACCTATGACATTCTTATTTTAGTGAAAATTCTCAACATTTGCACTAGGTTCCAATTTGCAGCACAAGTAAGTAATGCAAATTCTCAACATGTGCACTAGGTTCTAATTTGCATCACAAGTAAGCAACGAAAATTCTCAACATTTGCACTAGGTTCTAAGTTGTGGCACTAGGTTCTAATTTGCATCACAAGTAAGCAATGCAAATTCTCAACATGTGCACTAGGTTCTAATTTGCATCACAAGTAAGCAATGCAAATTCTCAACATTTGCACTAGCTTCTAATTTGCATCACAAGTAAGTAATGCAAATTCTCAACATGCGCACTAGGTTCTAATTTGTGTCACAAGTAAGTAATGCAAATTCTCAACGTGTGCACTAGGTTCTAATTTGTGTCACAAGTAAGTAATGCAAATTCTCAACATTTGCACTAGGGTTTTAATTTGCGTTGTTGCGTGTAAGTAATGCAAATTCTCAACATTTGCACTAGGGTTTTAATTTGCATTGTTGCGTGTAAGTAATGCAAATTCTCAACATTTGCACTAGGGTTTCAATTTGCGTTGTTGCGTGTAAGTAATACAAATTCTCAACATTTGCACTAGGGTTTCAATTTGCGTTGTTGTGTGTAAGTAATGCAAATTCTCAGCATTTGCACTAGGGTTTCAATTTGCGTTGTTGCGTGTAAGTAATGCACTATGTTCTAACTTGCGTGTCCAGTGGTAAGTCATGCAAGTTCTCAACATTTGCACTATGTTCTAATTTGCGTCATGAGGAAGTAGAGGTGTTGAATATGGGAGTGAGAAACAGGCATATACCACCGCACCAATCCCACCTAGGGAAAGAATGAACCTAAGGTTCACACTACGGGGATAAGACTAGGGGAAGAATAAGACCTACAATATCCTAAAACCAGTTACATTCTTTGGTTCAAATGTTTTATGGGTTTTGGCCGGGTTCTCGGGTTTGTACGTACCTCATTAAAGTAAACTATAGTAACGTCTAGAGATAAGACTCCAAAGCCTAAAACCCAATAATAACCTTCTTGGGTTTGGATGTATCTCATTAAAATCAACTACAGTAAAGCCTATAAATAACACCCGAAAGCCTAAAACCCATAACTTTCTTTGTTGAAAAGGCCATATAAGACATAACTAGGGTTTTCTAGCTACGTATTTCTCCTTCAAGACATAGCTCACCAAAGTTGACTATCTTTAAAGACAACTTTCTCGTGCATGGACCATTTTGGCTTCTTACCTGACAAATGTTGGCTTTTACTTGACAATCTCGAAACTGCATCAGCCAGCCAAGCATCCCGAATGAATTGCAGCCAATTCAAAAGTGCTGCCTGCAAAGAGATATGTTGGGTAGTGTGACCAGATCTCACAATTTTGGAGCTGCTCGAGATTGTGGGTGGTCCTATTTCATGAACATTATATAATATATCCCCCTAGTATAACTCCGTTGCACACTCACTAGAGAAAAAGCAATGGATAATAATAATAAAAGTTAAATGTGCACATTCACAAGAGAAAAAGCAATGGATAATAATAATAAAAGTTAAATGCATGAGAGGAAAGGAGAGTTGAGTTCACAAGTTTGTCCATGAACCATGTTCCCATTCCAACACTACCTTAAAGAAAACCCATACCCTCTAGTAGTACAAATGATTTTGTACTACTATATATGTGAGGGAAATGGTTCAGTGTTTCTTGTTTTCATTCAAATAATGGATCTTCTTCTTCTTCACCAATCACCATTTCCCAGTGGTTTTTATTTTTAAAAAAATTTCTTTCATTTTTTGCTAACATTGTGTCAATTCCAAGCATCCCAAATAGGATCTCGCATCAAATGTCTCATAACCATTGAAACAAAAGATGCAAATAAAAAATTGCCACTGAACTGAAAATGTGATGAGATGTTTCCAAATTTTTAGTATTTTTTTTCCCACTGAAAAAGCACGAGGGGATTTGCAATGGAATATTCCCTTTTCAATTTCATGCACAAAAAAAGATTCCAAATCCTAGTTACACGATTGTCTTAAGGGGCCTTTAACGTGCTTAAAGAACTATCGAGGAACCTTATCCCAAGTAATTTTTAATAGTGACCAGCTATTTTGTGCTTAGCCTCGGTGTATTTCAATATCCCAAGCTTATTGCTAACAAACAAAAATCTAGCTATTCCTAGAATTTAAGAAAAAAAATGTCCAATGGTGGTGCATAAAGTCCCAATCAAACATGAAATAAGTTTATTTGAAGAGCATCATACTACATGAGAGCTGTGATCCAAGTTTAGTTTAGGCTAAGATCATTGATTCAAGCTCAATCAAATTTGAACCAAATTTATGAGAAATTGATGTATCGAATTGTTTGATTGAATGACAAGTGTTAATTTGATTGCATCCTGGTCATCTCCAAAAACTAAATGAATCAATAAATTGTATGTTATGAGTTATAGACCCGCATGACCTGCAGTAGCACTTTGGATGTGTAATTTTGCACTATGGATTTTTAGGAAACCAAATATGGTTATATTACTAATTGTTTGATTGAATTGACACTAAGTAGTTGTACATTAGTTTGATTGCAATTTGATCATCTTGCAATTTTTTTTGTCATAAATTTTTGAATTACACACACTTGTGTAAACCATGGTCCAAACTAATATTATGATGCTTGGTTTATTTTGTATTATTTCTTTTAAAAAATATGCTATATCTAGTGTCTATGATTTCAACCTATACCAAGGGATTTTCATGGAAAAAATGAACTAAACTCACCAGATTTTTTTAGAAAAAAGTATTCAATCATCAATTTTTTTTATGATAAATTCCAATAGGTAGCCAAGAATATAAAAGATTCTTTTTCTCTTTTTTTCCTAGTTTTATATTTAGGATGTAACCAAATTTGGCTAAATTTTTTTTTGAATGATTGCCATTTTGGCTACATCACAAAATCCTTACAACTCCACTAGATTAATTGACTCATGGTGCATGTTAAATAGTCAAAAAAACCCAATCTTTACACTAAGTTTAATTTTGGTTTGTCATTTCTTATGTTTTCTACCTTCCCACTCAACTAAAAGTTGAAATTTGTAAATACATGTGTTATTATCCCTAACAAGACATGCTGTTTATGTTTTCCAACCATTGATGACCATGCTTCACCAAACTCATGGAAATTGATCTATTCATGAACAAGTCAAAGCATTGTCACCATTTCTATTTGGATATTGCCACATTGGATGTGAAGATGCTAACGTGCAAATCATACCCACATGAAGAAAGTGAGGTACACTTATTTGATATTTTTATGTGTTTGTTCCTCACAAGTTACACCCAATGATGAATCAAAAAAAAATTATATATGTTATTAGCAAGCTACATATATTCAATTAATTTTTTTCCCACAATTGGTGGGCATGCTTCTCCAAGCTCATCATGCAAATTGATTCGTTCATTATTTTTGTTTGCAACATTGTAACCATGTTAATTGAATATCTCAAGATTCCACGTAAAGAATATTCATGTATAAGTCAAAGCTACCATGTGTTTGATTCTAGTGCTTGCCATGAATTCTTGCAAACACCCATCAAAAGCAAAATATTCACTTGAAAACCCATGTCTATGTTCATTGTATTTCACAAGTTCTCAAAACAAGACATACGAATTAGAGTTCACAAGTGTTACTTTATTAACTGACAACAAGGGTCCACCACATGGGAATTGAAAACTATTTTTTAGATTATAGATATATGAAACTTTAAATATATTTCTTTTTAAATAAAATAGATTTTTTTTTTCTTTCTTGAGTAGTTTTTTTTAATGTGATTGTTTCCTTAGTGTGCAACAAAATTTCAACATCAAAAAGTTTGTATTTGTGCAATTACCCTTTGCAAAATGGATGTTATCTAATTCAAAACTTACCCAATTTCAAGGATCATAAAACATAAAATTGAAAAGTGACTAACTTTTCAAATTGAACTCCTCAACACTCATATTATGTATATACACTTAGCACAACTTGCTAGGGTTACCAAAACTTTTTAATGACACCAATAAGCATATCCATTTATCTACAATTTTGGCTGGGATCTGATTTCTTTTTGGTTCCTATAGTTGTGACTATCATGCCTCTAATAGGGCTATGGCCACATGAATGAGCCTTGTCTAGTTTTGTTTCTTTGTAATGAAGAACTTGGGCACAAAAGTCTTGTAAAAAGCTAGGCAAAGTTTGGACTTTGTAATTTTTTTTAAAAAAAATTTGGGTTATATATACCTTACATATTTAAAGGCTAGGATATTCAATACACCTCTTATCAAAAATGCTTCAAAATAACTAATTTATTTTGAAGGATTAATATTTTCTTTACCTTTCAATTGACATTGATTTCAAGAACTTTCGTATATGACAATGAAAACCACCTCTAAAAGCTGTAATTGACATCTAGTCTGGCTCAAGTCAATTTTTCTTAATGAAAAAAACATGCCAATATTATGACAATTGAATTATAGGTTTTACTTTTAAATTGTAAAATGTATTTTTAACTCTTTACTTCACACCCATTTCTTCTTTTTTTTCTTTTCGTGTGAAATAAAATTCCCCCAAAGTACATAAAGAATCAAATGCCCAAAGAATACATGTGGTCAATCTATACATGATTCCTTCCAAACCCAATTGTGGGCGCCATTCCCTCCCCCCAAACAAAAGATCTCAAAGAAAATACATAAAATATTGCCTATTGCCTTGTCCTAGTGGTGTTGGGAATTCACATATCCAAACAAGTCCTTAAAAATGGGCTTTGCCCATACATCATTGTATCCACATCCCAACTCCTTACGTGTCAAAAGGCTTTCAAAAACACAACAATTGACAAAAAGCTCCAAAATGAGACCAAATGGCATGCCAAGGAGCTTCCAAGTCTCTCCAACTCAATAAGCCAATTTCCATCCATGGCCTTCCAACCATTGAAGCTACCACCATTGAGGTTTATGCTTGCTTTGACTAAACCAATATAGCCAATGCTTTTGAGCTATTAATCTCCAAACCCTCCTTCCTCCACAACTCCTATATCTGCACAATTACACTTCACTTAGAAGAGAAGGGTTCATCCATCAAGTTCCACCCTTTTCTTCTACCCTCATTGAAAGCAAGCAAAGAAAAACATGATGATGGTCAAAACCAGAAGGTCCAGTCTTGCCAAAACCTAAGCCCCATCCAGCCCAAGGTTGTCCCATGAAACCATGGAAATTTCAAACCTCCTCCCCCAATGACTCTCTCAAAGTCCTGTGATATAAATTGTGTCGTGCTTAAATGGTCCTCAAAATCCATTGTTGAAACTTTAAACATGCAGTTTACAATGTCCTTCAGAAATCAATTATAAAACTTCCTCCTCAAATAAGCTGATGCCCTTCCAGTGAAAAGTTCTTTTTGTTTCAATTGATACTTCAATTGGAGAAAACAAAAGAATGTATCCAAATCTAGTTTTAACTCAAATTCAAGCAACAGAAAATGAGCTCAACATGAAAGAACAACCCATCACTGCTCCAGTCTTTGATTTCGAGGGAGTTGTTTCTTCTATGCCATCAAATCATCATCTAGAATGGCCACATGAAATGCAATTCATCATGCTCATGTTGTCATTTGTACAAATATGCTTGGCATTACAATTGCAAGAATCACCTCCAACCATGATGGTAATTTTGTCATCCATCCTGCACCTTGAGATTAGGCATGTCGGTTGCAAACACCATGCGTCCACTTCTCTTTACAAGCAAAAATATTCAGAGAAACAAGATGCTACAGGTAGAGTTTGAAGCCGGTGTCTCCAATTATCCTTAAGTTCTAACACAGTATTTGCAAGATGATGAAGAATTAAATCATCCTCCAACAACAAAGAACCTGTGTATCAGCTCACCAAGTGATTAGCTCAAAAGTGATCAATTGCCCCACTCACTCCATTCTTAATATTAATCCCTCTCTCTTACCAGATTTTCATGCACATAAATCAAGATCAAGAAAATCAAACCATGCCATTCTGAAGCTCCTGTTGTTTTCTCCAATCCCCACAATTTTAGGATAATCTACCATTTACTTTGGAAGATTAGCACCTTTTTTTGCACAACCACTACAATGATTAGGTGATGTGCTTTACAGTTCAAAGTTCTCACATTTTGTGCACACATATGCCACAGTTTTCAGCAGAGTTGCATCAAGTGACACAGTATAAATGAATGAGCTTTCTAAGTACAAAAGTCAAACGCAAGCCGCATTCCTCCATATACTATTCCAAAAACACTCACACCAAGTCATATGACATTTCTACCAATTGCAGAGAAATCTCCACCACCACCACCACAAACTTGAAGGGAACACAACAATGAGTGCAGTTATAACCTTAAAAGAGTCACTCACAAACCTGTCAGACCATCACCTTCAACATGAATAGCAGTGACTAGCTGCTATGACTACCCACTGACTCATCAGCTTCCGACATTGAGTGTAGAACATGTATATTATGATTCACCTGAAATCTGGACAAACCCCTCTAAAAAAATCTACGTTGTGAGTTTCTGTCACATTTCCAGAAAACAGAGAGAGGCACTGCGGATCAAATGGAAAATCCACATATCTTCCATGTGGTGCATTCTGGTAGAGTAACCCTCTCTGAATCCTCTGTACACTCTGGTCACCATATAAATTGCACCAAAATAGTTTCACAGAATCAGACATCAAAGTGAATATCAAATGTAAGCTTCCTACCATTTGTTCAATAAACAATCAACCTGTGAAAAAAAACAACCAAAAGAGAAGGAAAATTTTACAGAAATTTTGATGTCATCAGGTGGGGATACATTATCCTTGTGACAACTTGGAAGGATATAGAGTTGTGTTGCCTCCTCATTCAACTCATTGAAGCAAGATGTCCTCCTGAACTCTCTCTAGGATCATTTCTCAGTACCAAGTTGGAAGCACCTTTTAGAAAACAGAGATATAGCATTCTCATCATTCTTATACAAGTGGAGCCTCGGCAACCATTTTCTCGACTTTTGAAGTGAGTTTACTGTAAGCAGGATGGACAGGGGGCCCGCCTGTGGGATCAACATGCACCCATTTGCGTCCTGTTAATGGGTTCTTCTCAAACCTAACCTGTCCATTTGCAAGAGCAAAGAGTGTGTGATCCCGACCCATCCCAACAAAATCTCCTGGATGAAATCGCGTCCCTCGTTGTCGCACAATGATATTTCCTGGTATCACCCTCTGCATGCCAAACAATTGACATTTTAGTGTGACCCTGTACTACTGCTCAGGTGATCTTTCAGCAACCTTTCAGGCTCCATAACTCTAGTTCTAGCATACAACATGCAGACTTTGTATTCAGACTCATAAACCCCAATAAGTCAATTGTGTGCAATGAAATTGTGTGCAACAAACCTGGCCTCCATACTTCTTTACTCCTAGATTCTTGGGTAGTGAATCACGACCATTTTGTGTGGAACCTCCGGCCTTCTTTGTTGCCCATCGTCGCAGCAACAGTGTCAATCCTGTTCCTCCTTCAATTCCTGCCACATCTGGTTACAGCCAAACACTTTTGTCATTACTCCACCAGCCATTTAACTCATCAGTTTTGCCAGTGCCCACAAGTTCCTAATAAACCCATGTCTCTTCCTTCATTACAAGTTGATCTCAACATTCATACCACTGGAAACCAACACACACATGCACCATCATGCATGGCTGTGTGCTGCCCCGAACAACCCTAACTCAAATTCTAATCATTGACAAAAGCGAAGAACAAATCTGGGAGGAAAAACAAGCACAATCCCTGAGGAAAGCAGAGAAGTGCTGAATTAAGTTATTATCCTATCTTGGTTGATGAAGTAACAAGGGATCACAAAAAAACAAACGAAACCCTAAACTCAACTTTTCTCATCATCTCTCAAACTCCACTATACCCTAAAAGTCGACATTTTCCAATCATCACTGAACCTCTGATTTCTGTACACCAATCTCTTGCAGGGGTAAAGCCAAAGCCCAAGTGCTATCCTGGACTGAAAAAAAGAGTACCAAATCAAAATTCTTATCCTATGCTGGTCTACGAAGTAACAGATGTCGCAGTTCAAAAAGACACCAGATACAGACCTTAAATCTAATTATTTCCTTCACCATCATCTCTCAATCTCTCACCTCTCTACCGCGACGACTAGTCTTCAGATTACATAAACTGAGAAAACAAAAAACACACACACACACATTAAACCCTAAATCAGAAATCCCTTCTGCATCTGTCAATCTCTCACATCTCTACACCATAATCTCCTCTTCAGATCGCTATAAATGTGTGAGAAAAACACCAAACACAGAGAGACTTCACAGCAAACAACGGACTCGTCATCATCTCGCAATCTCCGATCTCTCTGTACCAGTTCCTCTTGGAAATACTTCAAAAATTGCGTACAAAAAATACACAGAAAGGCAACCAGCAAACATACCTTGTGGGACAGAGCCCGGGACTGATAAAACGCATCCAGAAAGCCGCTTCGCGAGACCGGAAATAGTACGATCCGCCGCTACTCTCGCCATCGCAAGAAAAACTCCTCTCTCTCTCTCTCTCTCTCTCTCTCTCTCTCGCTCGCTCGCTCGCTTCCTTCGACTCCTGTTTCCCCAAACCCTAACCCTAAATTAGGTCAAATGTGAATCCAGATAAATTGAAACCCTAAACTAGGTTAAATGTGAATCCAGACAAATTGAAACCCTAGATTAGGTCAAATGTGAATGCAGAGATATGGAAACCCTATTTTAGGCCAAATGTGAATCCAGAGATATCGAAACCCTATTTTAGGCCAAATGTGAACACAGATAAATTGAAACCCTAGACTATGTTAAATGTGAATTCAGATCAATTTGGACCACCTCGGATGGACTGCATTCACACTGGGGATATGGACAGCGAATGGCCGATGATCTTTATTAAAGAAGCTTTTTTGGGAATCAACGGTGATGATTAGAAGTTGGCAGACCTGGTCACAAATCATACGGCTCCAATAATGCAGCTGCCACAATAATGGGTTTCAGGGAATTATAGCAATAATTGGGTTGTGCCAAAATAATGGAAGTTTCTTTTTTACTTTCAGAATTTGTGGCTATATTCCAAAAGTGAAGAACAATTGAAAGTTTGCCAATCAAATGCGATTGATTGAGTGGATTTTCACCCACCTTAAACCCTAAAACCCTAAAAACCTTAAACCCTAACCCTAAACTTAAGTGTAGATGGCCAATTTCCACGTAGAGTAGCAAGGAGGAAAGAAAACCATTGATACGTAACAAAAGTATATAAGTGTCCATTGAAGTAAGTAAATTTAGGTTAAACCTAAAACATTAAATTTAGGCTAAACCTACCTAATCTAGGGTTTCAATTTATCTGAAAATTTAGGGTTTAGCCTAAATTTTTTAACCCTAAACCCTAAATCACCAAAGTTACTTTTGTGTTTGTTTCTTAGAAGTTGAATTGTCAAGGGAAAAAAAATTAAAAACTAAAAAAGTTCATCACCTTTTGTTGTTATCACATAATCATGAAAGCTTGAATTTCATCAATATATATATATATATATAGTATTTTCAATTATGACAAACACTCTTTGCACTCCAATAATTGTCTAGAGGCGGAAAAAAAAAGTAAGCGAAACAAATAAACCCAAAAAATTATTTTATTTTATTTATTTTAATTTTAAA
>Ga0116229_10014719_pt1 | contig 10821 bp, 8 predicted proteins | sample S1TSphgellanicum_3_FD_87313 | JGI IMG/M metagenome (GOLD analysis project Ga0116229, IMG submission 87313) | Host-associated microbial communities from peat moss isolated from Minnesota, USA - S1T2_Fc - Sphagnum magellanicum MG | ecosystem: Host-associated > Plants > Peat moss > Unclassified...
GAAACTTTTGTGCTTGTACTCTTAAAATCTGAAGTTGAGCCATTAGATTGACTCAACACTTGTTTGCAGCTGCCATAATATTCTCCACCATTGCCCAGGTCCAAGCTGGTTATCCTACTAGGCGTATTCTACAAGCCTTGTTTCGGTGTATTACCATGATAATATTATCATGGTAATACACAAAACCCAAAACAGACAAGACACAACCCACAAGACCACTTCATGTTTCAAATGTAAGTTAATGCTTCAAAACTCAAGCTAGCAATAGAATCATAGGAACAACACAAACTCCTGAATACCACTGCAATCTTACAAGAATCACAAGGGCAACATGGACTCCTAAATGCCACTACAATCTCTGAGAATCACAGGAGCAACACAAACTCATGAATACTGTTGAAACCCTACATGATTTTGCATGCACTTGATGCTCCATTTGCTTTATGCCACCATTTCCTGCGGTTTGATCATCTTCTACTTCAAGACTTTCCATTTGCATGAATTTCCCAAGAATCATAGACATAAAATTAAAAAAAAGGTCTTTGCTTTTACCACATTGATATCAGCTGCCACAGTTTGGTTGAAAGACAGTACTGGTGGTGATGGCAGTGTTAAGGTTGTGGGACATTCTTCTGCCATGGATGCACCATCCATCACATTCATGGAGACCTGGAGGAAGTCCAAATGTTGCTTGGAAAGCTCTTGGTGATGTCAATAAAAATCAAGCCTTGACAAAAATAAGTTCAAAAAAGATAAAGTTGTGAAGAGTTAAGGTGTAAAGAAGAGGAGTCATGGATACAAATACAGGAAGAAGATAGGCGGGTGAGATGTATGGCATGTGGGGTGATGTCAAATCTGTAACTTCTGGAAGGCATCCATGCAGACTTGAAACAGAAGTAATCAGAGTCCAGAAAAGCTCATGTTTGCCAACAGACCTAGAAATCCATCTTCTCCTTCATGACCTCCTCCAAGACTTTTGAAGTCTTGGAACACATCAAGGTTTCCTAGACGTGCACCTTGGCGTTGAGTGGCAGCAGGAGAAATCTGCCACACTTTTTCTAACATGACATTTTTTTAGGGAACTGGCAGAACTTCACTGTTTTAGGGTTTTTTGACAACATGCTTTCTAGCGCCTTACCCATATCTATGGTATGCTTTGTGAATTTCCAATATTTTTATCTACTATCTGCAAAACAATCGATTCATAGGCCCTCTACCTCTTGAGCTTGGGAACTACAGTGAATTCAAGTGGAGTTTCTGGCATTTGGGAACGGGCATAGCTTGAGTATTCCTTTGGAGCTTGGGAAGCTCAAGAAGCTACAAACGCTTGTACAGGAAGCTGTAGAAGAATTTCATTTTCAGTAGTGGAAACTTCGGAACAATAATGGAAGATGAACATGCTGATGTGGTTGCAGAGGATCAGCAAAGCATGTCAAGTATTGAACACAAAGTTTCAAGTATTGAAAATGAAATATTCCATTTTGTTGAGGACAAGGAGGATGATGTTGGACATATAGATGTGTGCCGTAACGATGAAGGAGCATCCAAAGACTAGGAAATATGCTAGCAGGTTGTATTTTATTGATTTTGTCATACACAAGTCCAATGGATGTAGCAAGGCTTGCACTCGTGAACCACACCTTTGGGGAAGCATTTGGTTGGGATTTGCTATGGGAGAACATGCTTCCATTCAATTACAATGACATTTTATCCCTTGCAATGGATTATAGGCTTTTGCCTCCATGTAGTTCGAAGAGGGACCTTTATCATGTCTTGTGAAGACAAATTCTTCTTTGAGATGTGACTGAGGTATGCATTTCATTTTCATCATCATTCTTATATTTCACTTCAAGCAGATTAAGGTAGACTATTTTTAGAAAAAAAACAGCCTTGTCATTATCCTCATGTAATTACTAAACCCTGCATTGTGTCCCTAATGATATATGGGCTTATTCTTCTCCTTGTGCAATGGAAAATGTTGTTCCCATTCTATTAAGAATAGAGCTTTGCTTAAACGCACTGTCCAATTAAACATCTTAGCGGATTGAGACTATCCTAAGTAAGGTGCACATTCGTGATGAACAATGTCATTGTTGAAGCATGTGTTGAAGTTCAATTGTAAATATAACTCCTTAACAAAGTTTTGGCTCTGTTAGCATCCAAGCCACTACTTCTTTTGACCAGGTAGGTACCAGAGGCACAATGATGATTCATGAGTGTATAAGCTTCCGCAGATAATAATCTAAGATCTAAACCTAGTTTTGTTTGAAGACTAGATTTGCACTTTGATGTAATTTTTTGTTGTTTCTAGAACCACAAGAAAGAATGTATTTGTAAAGAGAATTTTGGGGTATATGAGAAATTTGAATGAGTGAACTTGGGTTGTTGAATGTGAGAATATGGTACCAAAGCTAGATATATTGGTGGTGCCTAGAGGGCTTGGCATTACTACACTTATGGAAGATGGGACCATCTTACAATGGATGTGGAAGGTATAATACATGTCTATCCTGATGTCCCAATTGGGTGTTTCCCTATTTTGAGAAAGGATATGAATATAGAGGCCATGGAAGTTGTTTTTTGGTTTCCTTTGATTTCAGTACTCTAACCAACTAACCTATCAATTATGATGATCATATGAATTCTAGACTTACTTATTGGGAATTTGATGATGGGTTTTGTGTTTGGGATGGTGATGACCACCAAGTGCATGAAACTAGCTTATACACAACATTTGTATCTACAAGTTCTTTCCTTCTAGCTATTGTTGGCTTGTTCAATGTGCTCAAAGTAACAACCCATTAGAATTCATATGACGTGCATGCAAGCCTTGGTGCCAAGCTTGTCAAGGACAAAGTTGTTGAAAAGGTAATGTATTTTGGATGCATCTTCATCTGTTTAAACAAATGGAATATCATTATACTTAGTTGTGTGGCATTGCTTATTAGCATTTTCAATTTGTGTGCTTGCATGCCTTTTGTGTTGTCCATGTTGTAACTATGAAGCTGCCCTATAACTTCACACAATTTCTAAAAATTGCAGATTCAATTTTCTAAGACTAGTTTTGGAACTCTTGACATTGTTGTGGGGGATTTGGGTGCTCTGATTTTTTAAGGCAAAATCATCACAACAATGGGTGTATCCCCTGGAATTGATATGGCTTTTTAGTTTGCAACTTTGATAACCAATGCAATTACAGCCCAAGTTGTGCAGTTATTTATAGAGTATGATCCTCAACCACCATTCAATTGTGGGAATCTTGACAAAGTCGGGCCTTAATTGCAATATGGTTAGGACCTAATTTATGATTATAATCATGGTGATGTTCAATTGTTTGTTCAGATCATTTTTTAGTTTTTGCAAATGCATTCAATACACTTTATTGGTAATTTCATGTTTTTTATCTAGTTAATTACAAGCATGTTATGGCATTGGCTTTCTTTAGTTGAATGCTTGCAGCTCATGGTGGTTGGTGGCCTCCAAGCATTAAATGAAGGCATGATTGTGAGATTATATAGATCCCAAACATTAGTTTACCATTAGTGTTGAATAAAATTTGACTCAGAAGACCCATTGGCACATTAAGACCCACTTTGGAATAAGCCACATGGATGTTGAAACAAGATAATTGTATGGAATTTGGCTTGGTGGAGACTATAATTTCAATTTCTATTAACTTTCCTCTTATCCACCTATTTTCTCTCAATTTTTGTGTTTCACCAAATTTGTTTCACTCAAATTGTCCATTGTCATAGATTTATTGATGTGGCGTGTTTAGGTAGTCTAGGGCAACAAAATGTCATACTTGAGTAATGATGATTCTTCATTTGTATAAATTGTAAGCACATTAAATGTTTAAACAAGGATCATCAGACCTTATAAGTTTCTATGCATGTTTCTATATTTGTCATCTCGAGTTTTTAGATGGACACATGGAAATTACAAGATGAAAATACTATGGAGTTAATTACCCATATTTAATGGTTAATAGATGGAAAAATCTCCCTAAATTAACCAACCATAATTTGTGAAAAAGATCTCCTTAATTAACTAAACACAATATGAAAAAAAAAAATTAATTAACTAATCACACCTGGTGAAAAAAACCTTCTTAATTGACTAGTGTTGTAGGCTGATTTAACTACTAGGTGTAATTTCCACCTAAATTTGGGCATCACTTATTGTCATCTTCTTTCACTAGCTTAATTGACTTGTCTCATAGCAACCGGTCCCCGTTCACTAGGGGGTTGACATGTTTTACCATGATTTCTTATAGTGAATCTATCCTAGTCCACTCAAATCCTAGTGAAATACAAGGTGAACTTGGCCACATCTCCTAGTAGTGATAATTAGTGAATATTTTAATTTTAAAGTATTTTATATTATTAAAAAATCCCACCTAGTTATCAACCTAGCTACCTAGCCTAGGTAAGCTAGGTAGCTAGGCCGCCCACTTGAACCAAGTAGGGTAGGTGGTTAGGCCACCCACTTGACCTAGGTAGGTAGGTAGCTAGGCCACCTATCCTAAGATTGCAAGTGTGGGGACTTGAACTCCTCCCCTCCACTTTGAGGAGTTGAGTCCATACCATTGCACCCCCACCTTCATAAGGTGAAAATATTTTTGAACATATTGTAATAAATATGTTCAATTCCTTTTACACTACTTACAAAGGTAGATAGGAGGATAGATAGGGACATAGGAAGGTAGGAAGGTCAAACATTTTAACTAGGATACCTAGGCTATGCTATGTTACGCTTTTATACTAAACTATGTTAGGTTATGTAGGTTTAGGTAGGAGGTATGTATGGGCTTCCTAGGCCTACTTAGGGGCTATATCAAGCTATGTAAGCCTAGGTTGGGTCTAAATAGGGGTTATATTAGGCTGTATATGGTGGTGTAGGGTTATGTAAGGATTATGCAAGCCATGTAAGCCTAAGTAGGGTCCAAATAAGGGCTATATTAAGCTGTGTAGGCCTAGGTAGGAAGTATGTATGGGCTTCTTAGGCCTATTTAGGGGCTATGTACATGCTATGTTAGGTTATATATGTTGACTTTGGTAGGAGGTATTTATGTTTTTGGGCTACCTAAGGCTATTTAGGGGTTATGTAAAGATATATAGGGGAGATGTTTAGGCATAATTAATAAGGGTTATGTAAGGTTATTTAAGGGTTATGTAGGCTATACATAAGCCTAGATAGGGTCTAAGTAAGGGCTATGTTAGGCCATGTAGGGGCTATGTAAGGCTATGTAAGGTTGTGTCTAAGCATAGGTAAGAGCTATGTAGGGCTATATAAGGGTTACACACACTATGTAGGCCTAGGTAAAGTCTATGTAATAGTTACCTAACTAGGCTTACATAGGGGCCTTTATAGGGCTAAGTAGGGGATGGCTATTTAGGTTATGCAAGGTTATGTAAGGGTTATATTGTAGGTTTATGGAAGGGTTATGTAGAATTAAATACAAACTATGTAGGCCTATGTAAAGCTATGCTCACATAAGATATAACCTAGGTTCATGTTGGCTCACATAGATGTACCTATGCTAATCTAGGCCTATCATTTATTTACCTACCTTCCTTACCTTAATTTCCTACCTACCTACCTATTTTAATTTCCTATTTCCTAATTACCTATTTATATGTGACTTACCTACAACTTGTAAACATTTATATCTAATATTTTCTTTTCCAAAATTTATGGTTGTACATGTCCCATTTGGCTCCATTCTCATTTGATTACACCCATGTCCATTTTGACTAAAAAGGTTCACTTTTGGTCATATTTGACTAAATGTCACATTGGCCAAGTAGTCCAAAGGTCATTTTAATCAAATAAACCAATCAAAAAAGACATGTCATTTTAGCCACTAGGTGCCTTTAGTCACATTGACCAAATTTTTAATCAAAATGGACATGGCAATCAAGTTGGACCATTTGAAAAACCATGAATTCTTGTAGTGCAAATCTCCTTATCCTAATCCTTTTCACACATCCTAGGTAAGGGAAATCTGTCCATCCTTTATCCACTTGGACTAATTAACTTAGATGGTTTCACCCCTTAGAAAATAAAAGATGTTAAGTAGGATATTTACTACTAGTAATTAAATAGTTACTAAGATGCCCTTCTAAATAAACTAAACTAGGATATTATTTTTAGTAACTAATATTATTTTTATTAAAATTTCTCTAGAATTAACTTCTATTTATTATGCCCCATGAAAGTAGTTCATTGTATTGATGGTGTTACCTTCAGAAACCACTTTCATTCTATATTAATTTTCATATGATTGTTTTACCATTTGATGGTAACTACATATTGGGCTTTAATTAGCCTAACCTAGTTTTGGTTAAACCTAGGCAACATAACTACCATGTGAACATGTGAACAACAAGCATGTGAGTTGAACTTTTGTGAGTAGCATAGAATCTTCGAAAAATATTTTTGCCACATAAACCAAATATTCTTCATGTAGATAAAAAAATTCCATCCACATGGAAAAAATATTTTATTGACATGGCAAGAATATTCCTTTAGTGATACATAATAGTCATCCAAGTAGATAGAATATGTTATTTGTGACAAAGATATCATACATAACTTTTGTTGCAATTGCCTACAAAAGTTTTAAAATTATTTCCCATAATCTTTCAATATAAGGTTTTTAATTATTAGTGAAAATTTAAATTAGTTTGAAACCTAATTTCTATTTAATAATGCATAATCATTCATGCCAAACAAAATGTTGAATGAACGATTATCAAACCGTTTATAAAACCACAATGATAACATCTTTTGCAAGTTGTAGTCTAAGAACCAAACACATAACATCATGATGAACGTTAAAATTGACAATTCATAATAGTATTCCTACCTACACAAAAGTTATATCCTAATCCAATAGGCAATGAACTTCATCACAATTCCAAGTTGGAAAATGGATGAAACTTTCAAATTGCCCACAAAACATGACATGTTGTAACACATAGTGCATGTGTTTATAGGGCACCCACTTCCTTCGCCTACCTAATGAACTGGAAATCATTTTTATAAAATCCAAATAAGTGTAAATTGGGAAGTTCCCTATTGTAACTTCATATTACTTCTTGTTTGGATTTTGGCTCAATATAATTTTATAGATTCATCCATATCTAGGAAGGGAGCCTCCAATGGTGGGTTTATAATTGCTTCAAGAAATTGAACAACGTCTCACCAATTGTAATGTAGATTTGACATAACGAATGGCATTGTACATCGAATAGCCTTACCATTATGTGCTATTGGCCATGACATTTCATCCACTAACCTATTTATTAGAATAGAACTTTCCCCTCCGAATAGGTTTCGAGGAAATATTAATTACCATCTATTCAAAACAATCCCACTTCTTTAATAAACTTGATTTCATCTTGGGTGAGATTCGTTTTTAGCTTGAATGAGTCAAATTTTCAGAATAACCGATCTACCTAATGCATACTTGCATTTCGTATTGCCAACGTAGTAATTCATATCATCTACACAGAACCAAAACTTGTGTAACTTTAAGAGTACACCATGGAATTAAACCATAACCTTGAATAAGTTGAGGCATGGAGGTAAGGCATTATGAACCTAGCCTTGGGCTCACGACCAAGGTAAGGGCATGGAAAGGTGTGGGCTGAGAATGCAACTTGGAAGTCACATTTACACTCCTGTAGTGCAAGAGAGTTGAGGGAATGAACACACACACTCCCAAGTTGATTCCCTTTTTGGGAATTAGAATCCCCATGGAGTCCCAAATCTTTAAAGAGTGATTTCAAGGGTTAAAATTCATTGAATTGAAAATTTTCTTATACCATTGCAAAGCTCTTGAAACATAGATATCTAAAATGAACTCACATGATTCATTTGAGTACTTACAACACAAGTTATGGCGGAAACAAGGGTCGGGAGTTAAAGTGTCAATTTGACTCCCAAACTTGATCTTCACAAGATGTGGGACGACATTGGCAACATATGCTATGGTTTTCACATCAAAATAGTATTTTAAGAGCTTTTTGACAAAATTTCCCCAAAATCTTGAACCCTCCAACATTCACCCTCCATTCCAAACCAAAGTCACCAATGATTAGAACTTAATAAACATATTTAATAACATTGTTGTTAACATCATATGCATCATCATTGGAGATTTGAACAATTTTGTGGTGGAAACTGAAGATTGCACACAAACATTTCTCTATGGCATGCAAGATTCCAAACGCGTCAACTAGAACAATGAGTTTAGTTTTACCCTTAGCATGAAAAGTAGCCATTTTACTAGAGAAAAGGTCTGTGTAGTGAGGTGGAAACACTCTACAAATAATGCTACTCTATAAAGAAATAAATGACAACTATGGAATTGAAGATGGTTGAGAAAGCAAAGCAGATGTGTTTACATACCAACTAGGAAACCCACAACAACGAAAAGAATGATTAATGGAGAACAAAAAGAATGTTCAATGCAAAAAAAAATTCACTTTCCAAATGGGATGGGAGATACTCTATTAAATAGAAAAAAAAAGGGGGGAGGGCAAGACCATAGGACCAATTTTAGTAACAAATTGTTGTTAGTAGACAATACACAATTAAAAAAATTAGATTGTTGGGTAGAGGAATTCTTCGAAAAAAGATTACATAATTGTACATCATGTACATTTTTTTTTGTTTTGTCACCAAAAAGCCATAATGTGCTTCATGAGGGAATCTATTATCTCATTTTGCAAAGGGCCTACCACTGATGAAGGTTTGAAAACGACATAGTCCACCAATTCCAATATGAAGGGTTGGACTAAAAAGAAAGGAGAGAACAAAAACAAGAAGAGGAACTTGTCACTAAAGGTTGAAGAACCTAGAGATCCTCCTCTTCCACCAACATCTTTGCCGCAAATTGTGGTCGAACCATTTTAGGTCGTCCATCACTACAAGAGGAGACTAAGGAATGTCACCAAAAATGACTCCTTGGATATAGTCCCACCTATTTAGAGAGCACCAAAGATGGTTCAATTATTCCAAGGTGCATTCTATTTGCATTCCATCTTTCATGGCCTAATCTTATGAGAGAAGAGGAATTGTTTAGCTCTTGGCCTCCATAGTACGAGGAGCTACAAGCTCTATTATTTCAAGTTTTTTTCCAAACCTTAACCATATCTATTACAATACTCTCAAATTTAGGTTTTGGATTTTTATCTCTTGATCTCAATGTTGCAAGATGTTCCATTTAGGATGCCAGCTCTAGTAGTTGTGGAGGTGCCTTCTAATCTTCCAATCCCTTTTGTTTTAGAGCCCATGTCTTCCATCCCATTATGGAACAAGAAGGTGGAGAATTATGTTTATTTTGTTTTTAGGTTTGCTAACAAGTATTTATATTCCTCTAATGTTATGGTCTACTTCCATGATAATGACCTTCTTATTTTCAAGGAAATCAAGTCATTCTTGGAAAACAGTGGATATGAAATCCATTCAAGGTGGGCGGTCATAAATACATTGCCCCGCATGAACCTTGACACCAAGGGGAGAAAGGTAATGTTTTGTCCCCATTCATGTTTGGATCAATCTATTTTTCAAAATCCACTATATAGTCTAATCTTCAATTTTTGTAATGCATATTTGTTTCAGTTGGGCAACTCTTATTGTTTGAGTTGTCAAAGGTTTCAAGTTTTAGGACCCTCATGCAAACATGGTGAGGCAGGGTGTTTTGTTAACGAAGGATGACATCCTCTACAACCACACTAGCCTTGATAATATGGAGCGGTTGAAATCAGGTGTTCTATTCAAAGGAAGATGGGAGATCCATGTTTTGACATTTACTATTCTAATTCAGAGCTAATATCCTTTTGACTCATTGGTTGTGGGGATGAATTTGTCCATAGGTTAGTGCCCTTTTATGTACTTTTTTAGGTTAGCAAAAATAATTTATCACGCCTCAACTTTTCCAATGTTGTTTTTGTTTCTATTTTTCAAGTAATTGCATCTGTGACTCTTAGAACCTAAATTGGCATGTTCTTATGCTAGAGCCGGATGTTGACATATATATATGGAGGTTTTACAACCTTTTGTGAAGATGGTGTCATTCGATGCTGACATTGTGATGTTTTATTTCGTCGTGGCTGATTCCCCACCTTAGAAAAGAACCAAAGTTGCCCTTGATTGTGAATAAGTCGATTTTCAAGATGCTTTTTTTATTTGTTGCATTTGTGAAACTTCACATTGTTGCTGATGTTTTCTTTGGTGAACTCCATTTACAAAGATATTCGTCGAATGGGGTCAACCATAGTACCCTTTTATTTACAAAATGATTTTTTCCCCTAACCCCTTTTAAAGCCTATCATTACTTAGTTATGTGGAGGACATGGCTAGGCTTATAATTTCACTACCCTTTCCACCCTCTTAAAGTGGTCATGTAATATTTTGACGCACTCCCAAACTCCTTGATAGACTCAAAAGTGACTATGAAATTAAAACAGCTAAAGAGCAAGGAGTTGGGTGCACGTTCCTTGGTTCGTAGCACTTTGGGGGTAAAGGGGCGTGCTAGAGCTCCGGGATGAGATTAAGAAGAATGAAAAGCACTTAATCACTCACACAGACCTGCACAAACCAAACAACAAGTTGGTTAGTGCATAGCGGGAGCACTTTTGGTGTTAGGACGAACCACGAGCAAACTCGGACTCACAAGATTCACCACAGCCCGAGCTTAGGGGAAGCCACCACCTTCCCCTTTATAGTATACTTTGTGGCTGGCCACGGGACTAACATCCAAATGGCATTTTGTCCCAGGACTCCCAAGTGGGAGTCTCGAAATTCCCA
>Ga0116229_10014721_pt1 | contig 10821 bp, 2 predicted proteins | sample S1TSphgellanicum_3_FD_87313 | JGI IMG/M metagenome (GOLD analysis project Ga0116229, IMG submission 87313) | Host-associated microbial communities from peat moss isolated from Minnesota, USA - S1T2_Fc - Sphagnum magellanicum MG | ecosystem: Host-associated > Plants > Peat moss > Unclassified...
AACCATTCCGAGGCCGTGAGAGCTATGCTTTGGGTATGACCGTGCGTAAGCCTAAAGATCTTGTGCTTTGGTATCGGCAACCGGCGCGGCAATGGGAAGAGGCCCTGCCCATTGGAAATGGCCGCTTGGGAGCCATGATTTTCGGTGGCGTGCCTGGCGAGAGAATTCAGTTTAACGAACACACGATCTGGACGGGGCAACCTCAATCCTATTCCCATCCGGGCGCGGCCAAATGCCTGCCGAAGCTTCGCGCTCTTCTTAACCAAGGGCGCAAGCTTTGGGCCAAAGGCAATGTGGAGGAGGCGGCGGCCAAGCAGCGCGAAGCCGAGGAATTGGCCATGCTTGAATTTATGAGCGTTCCGCTCACTCAGAAGGCTTATCAGCCCTGCGGCGACCTATGGATCGATTTTCCCGGGCACGCACACGTTTCTGACTACCGGCGACAGCTCGATCTCGACACCGCAGTCGTAATGACAGAGTACCGCGTTGGCAGTGATTGCTTTACCCGCGAAGTGTTTGCGAGTCATCCCGAAAGCGTGGTTGCAATCCATCTCGCGGCCGAACGGCCCGGGCTCATCAGTTGCCAGCTACGGCTAAGTTCGCCGCACAAAGGCTCGACGATCGAGATCCTGGGCTCGAACTGCTTGGTTTTGCGAGGGGAGGTTGAACCCGGTGGCGTCTGCTTCCAGGCCCGCGTCGAGGTCGCCATAGAAGGAGGCAAGATCGACATCGGGCAAAATTTCTTGTCGATTAACCAAGCGGATGCTGTGACGCTTCGCCTGGTCGCGGCCACGAATTTTGTTAACTATCGAGACCTCACGGGCGATCCACGGGGGAGCTGCGAGACAATTTTATCGCAGGCTCGATCAAGGTCATATCAGAAAATGAGGGAGGCTCATTTAGCCGATCATAGGACGCTCTTCCGTCGGGTCGCGCTCGATCTCGGGCGTTCCGCCGCGGCGGATTTGCCGACCCATGAGCGCGTCGCCGCTTTCGCCACCGGTTCCGATCCAGACCTATTTGCCCTCTTGTTTCAGTACGGCCGGTATCTTTTGATTGCCTCGAGTCGAGCAGGGGGACAACCCGCTAATCTTCAGGGCATTTGGAACGACCAGATCGATCCGCCGTGGGACAGCAAATACACCTGCAACATTAACACGGAAATGAATTACTGGCCGGCCGAAGTGGCCAATTTAGCCGAGTGTGCCGATCCACTCTTCGCTGCGCTCGACGAACTCGCCCAGACCGGACGGGAAACTGCCCGAGTTCATTACGATGCCTCTGGCTGGCTGCTTCACCACAACTTCGATCTTTGGCGCGGTACCGCACCCATCAACGCCTCCAACCATGGTATCTGGGTCACGGGTGGAGCTTGGTTAAGTTGGCACCTTTGGGAGCATTATCTCTTTTCAGGCGACCGCGCTTTCCTCGCCCAGCGCGCCTATCCCATCATGCGAGAATCGGCGCGGTTCTTCACCGAATATCTCGTCGAGGATGTTGAAACCGGATGGTTGATCAGCGGGCCCTCCAATTCGCCGGAACAAGGCGGCTTAGTCATGGGGCCGACGATGGACCACCAGATTGTTCGGGCCCTTTTCGGGGCCTGCATCGAAGCGGCACGAATTCTAGGTCAGGATGAAGAATTTGCCCTCAAGTTGGAAGGTATGCGTCGAAGGATTGCGCCGAATCTCATCGGCAAACACGGTCAATTGCAGGAGTGGCTCGACGACATCGACGATCCGACCAACCAGCACCGGCATGTCTCCCACCTCTGGGCCGTTTATCCCGGCGACGAAATTACCTGGCGCGATCAAAAATTTTTGCAAGCTGCGCGGCAATCGCTCGTTTTCCGCGGCGATGCCGCGAATGGTTGGTCGATGGGCTGGAAGGTCAACCTTTGGGCGCGCTTCCTTGATGGCGATCATGCTCTTCTCGTCCTGCGCAACCTTTTTACGCTGCGGTATAACACGGACATTATTTACGAATCGGGGGGCGGCCTCTACCCAAATCTCTTTGACTGCTGCCCGCCATTCCAGATTGACGGCAACTTCGGCGTGACGGCAGGCATTGCCGAAATGCTGCTGCAAAGTCACGTTAAGGAAAGCGCCCAATCGCCAAACTTCATAATCCATCTTCTTCCCGCGCTGCCATCGTCCTGGAGTGACGGCAAGGTACGAGGCTTGCGTGCTCGCGGTGGATTTGAAGTCGATCTGGAATGGAAGAGCGGTATCCTGACCCACGTTGCGCTACGGTGCGGTAAGCGTTGCCGATGCACGCTGCTTTACCGGGACAGTTTTCTGAGGCGGGATCTGGATCCTGGCGAGACGGTGGTCTCGCCAGGGGAATTTATGTGAAACCTAATCGCTCTTTGAAAACCACGACTTGACGCTGTATGTCACACATTCCAAGCAACCGGTAAACACGCTACTTCGCATTTATGTATCAACACGTTGATCCTTTTATCGGCACCGATGGCCCGGGAAGCTGTTTGCCGGGGCCTTATCTGCCGTTGGGCTTGGTCCGTCTCTCTCCTGATACAGCACCTCCCCAGCCTACCAACGGATATTCGTTTCGATCTCCCATCACGCGCTTCAGCCACACTCATGTGTCCGGCACGGGTGGGATGAGTCGCTACGGCAACATCGGCGTCACGCCCTTCATCGGTCACCCCCGCCTGACCGTTGAACCCTTCCCGGCGCACGAAGAGGAAGCGGCCTGCGGTTACTACGGGGTCACTGCCGGAAATTCTGGCATCCGCTGCGAATTAACCGCAACGGCGCGGGTCGGTGTTCATCGGTACCGATTCCCCTCCGGCCAAGCGGCCCACCTGCTGATCGATTTGGGAGCCGTCATCCAGTGCGAGTTCTCTGGATTCAAGTGGGACCCGAATGGCTGGCCAGCGAGGTCGACGGGCGGCTTTGTCGAATTCGTCTCGGACCGTGCCGTCGTGGGCCGGGCCGATCTTCAAGGTGGGTGGGGCCACGATCATCCCTATTCCGTCTACTTTTACGCCGAGACGGATCAGCCCTTTCAAACGAGGCGGATCGGACAAGCGGGCTCCTGGCAGGCCGTCCCGGGTGGAGCTTCCGGCCCCAACCTGGCTGTCGTCGTCGGCTTCGGTGATCCAGAAATCAATCTGCGCGTAGGCATTTCGTTCGTTAGCGTGGCGAAGGCACGAGCCAGCGTGAAACGGGAGACCCACGGTCGATCCTTTGAAGTTTTGCGCCGGGCCGCCGAATCGGCGTGGCAGAATGTCTTCGACCGCCTGCGGGTTGAGGGAGGCACCGATGATCAACGCACCCTTTTTGCCACACTCGTGACTCGACTGCTTTGCATGCCAAGCGATTTGGGCATCGACGACGAATTTTCGTGGTGGCAGTCCGGTGTTCGTCATTTCAGTGAGTTTTATTGCCTTTGGGACTCGGTGCGTAACGCGAATTCCTTTATCGCCCTCTTCGACCCGGAGCTTGCATCCAATATTCTTAACTGTTTGCTCGATATCGGCGAGACGACGGGTTGGGTACCGGATGCGTGGATTGCGGGCTATCCCGCCTTTCGCCAAGGCGGATGCTCTGCCGCCGTTCTGGCCGGCGAGGCGGCCTTAAAAAACCTGCCGGGAATCGACTTTCCACGCGCGCTTCGCATTCTTCGCCGCGATGCCGAGCAACAGTCGCCAGACCCTTATTTCTATGGCCGATATCTCGAATCGTATCGCGATTTGGGCTATGTCTCAATCAAAACGCCTCAGTGTGTGTCTCGACATTTGGAATATACCTACCAAGACTGGTGCCTCGCCCGGCTGGCAGAAGCCGCTGGGGATGCCATTGCCGCCCAAGCCTTTGATAAGGATGCGCGAAAATTGTGGAACCTGTGGCGACAAGACTTGCGAAGTTTTGCTCCACGCCGAACTGATGGCGAGTGGTTTGAACCTTTTGATCCCAACCTCGCCCGACTCGATTCGTGGAACGATCCATGGTTTTACGAGGGCACCGGCCGCCAATGGTCGTGGAACGCCCAGCACGACTTTGCGGGGCTGGTCACGCGTTTTGGTGGGCCGGATGGTTTTATCGCCGCGCTGGATGAGTTTTTCCAAGCTCCGGAACCTGAAGCCGGAGCCGGGTTCGGCGCGTCCGTTCGACTTAATCGACACGGCTCGAAAGAAACGATGCTCCACGTTCCCTATCTCTATCACTACGCCGGGCGCCCCGACCGGACGGCCGAAATGGTGCGCGGGACGATGCAAAAATATTTTAAACCCACGCGAGACGGCTTGCACGACAACGAGGATATGGGGTGCCAGTCGGCTTTTTATCTCGCTTCGGCTTTGGGGATCTATCCACTCTATGGCCAAGACCTCTATTGGCTCACCACTCCCGTTTTCACGCGGAGTGAAATCACTTTTGGAGCAGGCGGAAACCGGCTGATCATCGAAGCTCCCAACGCCTGCCCGGAACTCCCTTACATCGCATCAGCCCGGTTAAATGGTAAAGCCTTAGATCGCCCTTGGTTGCGGCATGGAGAAATTGCCGGAGGCGCGGTGATTCAACTCGATCTCGCGGCGAAGCCGACGGCTTGGGGCATTAATCAGCCTCCCCCTGTACCGGGCCGCCAAGGGAGGCTAACCAATAGTTAAATTTAAAGAAATCCCCGCTCCCAACATGGACATACAAAATTTCAGCAACAAAAAATGCTCTTTCTAATATGGCATGTCTTTGTAATCAAAAAGGAATGAAGAATGAGAGGGGAAGCTGCGTAAGAAGGAGCAACCAAGACGCTCAACTTACATAGTCGGTATCACCTGTAGAAATCGCTTTGGAGGCAGGTAAAAAATAATCTCTAATTACAGGTGATCCACTGCTCATTCCTATATTCATATAGATAAAATGGATATGTCGCGCATGCAAATCCAACCTTCAATTCACTATGTTCTTAGCACGCATTGGGATCGCGAGTGGTACTTGCCATTTCAAGATTTTCGATATCAACTCGTGCAACTGCTCGATAGCGTTATCGCTGGTTTTGAGTCGGGTGAACTGGTTGGTCCGTTTACCTTGGATGGGCAATCCATTCTACTAGAAGACTATCTTGAGGTGCGACCTGAACGTAAGAATGCCGTGAAGCGTTTGCTGGGAGAAGGCAAGCTGGTCGCAGGTCCCTGGTATGTTCAGCCGGACGAATTTCTTGTATCGGGTGAATCACACCTGAGAAATTTACGACTTGGGCGTCACCTCGCCCGGGAATGGGGCGGCAGACCTTCGCAGGCAGGTTTTATCTGCGATCAGTTTGGCCACATCAGCCAACTACCTCAGATCTTTGCTGGCTTCGGAATTCGTTTCGCCTTCCTCTGGAGAGGCACCAATTTATTTGATAAGCGCCTTTTGCGTTGGCGGGGTGCTGACGGAACGGAAGTGCCGGCCTACAGATTCGGAGTCAATGGGTATACTTTCTATTCCGCCAAAGTGAAGCATTCCGATCAGCACTCTCGGCGACTAGCCCCTGACGAAATTGCCGCCACTCTAAAGGAATTTATCGAAAATGAAGAAATGGCTGTTGAGTGCGGACCTGTGCTTTTGTTTGATGGAGGAGACCATCTCGCATGGGATAAGGACGCTTACCTGGCGATTCGAGCGCGTTCCGACATTCGGCACACCAGTTTGGATGCGTATCTCGAAGAAATGCTGCCGCACGCCCATGAAATCAGTACATTGCTGCAAGGGGAACTGCGCGAGCCTGCCAAGCACCCCGCACAGTTGTGTCAGCAGTGGTTGATCCCCGGAGTTCTTTCCAGCCGAGTCTGGATCAAACAACTCAATGCTGATTGCCAGGCTCTGCTCTGCTATTGGGCCGAGCCCTTCAATGCCGCAGCCGCCTATTGGACTGGTAAGGAGTTTGGCCAGGGATTTTTGGAAGTTGCTTGGAAATGGTTGCTCCAGAATCAACCTCATGACTCCATTGGCGGCTGCAGTGTCGACGAGGTTCATGAGAACATGAAATATCGATTTAGCCAGTGCCTTCAGATTGCCGAGCGGGTCACGAAGGAATCGTTGAAGCACATTGCGTTGAGCGCGACACAGCCCCCCAAAGACGCAGAATTACGCGTCGTCGTTTTCAACCCAGTTGCTCAACCTTTCGATGAAGTTGCTTCCATTGATCTTGAAATCCCGAGTGCGTGGCCCTGTTTCAATGAGTTCTTTGGCTATGAGCCCAAACCTGCATTCCGTATTTTCGATAGCGAGGGAAATGAATTTGCGTACCAGCGGCTCAATCAGGAAAACAATCGTCAAAAGTTGCGTACCTTTGCGACAAAATTTCCCAAAGGAGACTCAGTCCATAGGGTATGCCTCGCTTTGAAACTCGCCATACCCGCCCTTGGCTACCAAACACTAACAATCCGGGAAGAAAAAGGCGGATTGCCAACGCGTTATCCTGTCAAGCCGAGGCTGGCCACCAGCGAACGGTCGATGGCCAACGAGCATCTTGAAGTAACGATCGAATCCAACGGTACAGTTACTCTACATGACAGAAAGAGTAATCAAACATATTCGCGCCTGCTTACTTTCGAAGATTCGGCGGATATCGGCGATGGTTGGTTTCACGGTCCGGCTGTCAATGATCAAATCTGGGTTTCTTCCGCTTGTAGTGCGGAGGTAGCCTTGGTTTCCGACGGGCCATTGCTTGCCTCTTTCCGCATTCGTACGCGCATGCAAGTGCCTGCGTGCTTTGATTTTCGCACGATGCATCGATCAGAGGAGAGTATTCAACTCATCATCGATAGCACGATCACGCTTCGCCAAGGCGCACGGCACTTGGAAGTTCATTCCCGGGTTCAAAACACGGCCTGTGATCACCGGCTTCGCGTTCTTTTCCCCAGTGGAGCGAAAACCTCGACTTACCTTTCCGACAGCGCTTTTGATGTGGTCGAGCGCGCGATAGCCCTGCGCGGAGACAATCACGCCTACCGCGAGTTGGAGGTCGAAACGAAGCCGCAGCAAACCTGGACGGCGGTTGCCGATTCGGGGCGCGGACTGGCCGTAATAAGTCATGGCCTGCTTGAGACAGCGATTCAAGATCTGCCGGATAGTCCCCTAGCGCTTACGCTTTTTCGCGGGACCCGCCGAACGGTCTTCACGGACGGTGAATCAGGAGGCCAATTGCAAGGGCCGCTCGAGTTCCGCTACTGGATTACACCGTTTGCCCGCAACGATAACCGCACGGAGTTATTTCATCTTGGCCAGCGCTTGGCCGCCGGACTTCGGTGGGTTTGTCTGATGCCTATGGATTACTCGGGAATGGAGCAGAGATGCCGGATAACGCCCCACGGAAGTTTGATGGAGGTTCAAGGTCCGGCGGTGACCACAAGCCTGCGTTGCGTCAATGGTGAGATCGAACTACGGATGTTTAATCCCCTCGATGAGCCTGGCACCGTTCAATTAAGGAGCGACTTTGCCACGGTCCAGCCGGTTGATTTCGAGAGCAATCCCACCGGCTCGCCGATTAAAGCCGATGATCTGACCCTGAGGCCCAAACAAATTCTGACCTTGCGGCTGGTAACCAAAGAGGACAATGGCGATAAACTAAGCTAAGCTTGGCATAAGTTAGCGGCGGGCAACGCGAATTAGGATTTAAACGTCCGAAAATCACCGCTTGTGACAAATGCGATAGACAGTAGGCCAGAATACTTCAGTTATTAATAGGAGAGTCCACTTTATTGACTGACAGCGCCCAGAACGGTTAAGCACTGAGCATAAGGGTACCTAAATTAGCGTAAGCGTCCTATCTAGCGCCACGTTGACAGATGGAGAATGTGAGCCGGTTTGAAGTGTCCCACATGTACCATAATTGTGATTGTTCAGGCGGATTGTGGAGTGGGTGAGTTTGCCGTGCCCATGCTTCGTGTGTGAAGTCGGCATTTGCAGTTGGTGGTATCACGCCTCGGAAGCACCGAAAGGCCCGAATCAATCCGGGTTACTCTATAGATAGCGAAAACTTTGTTTGGACTAAAAAGCGCCTTTACACTAATCCGCATTTACGCCGCAAAACTACTTCCGCAGAATCTATAGCTAAAAATAGTTGTGTTACAAAAGGCAGCTTAACTCCCAAAGAAAAGCAAAATGAAATCACACCTAAAGAATAAGCCGGTCATTATCATGCACTCAATTAAGATCAGCCTTTTGGTGATCTTTACCCTGTTGTTTTCCGTGATTGGAACGGTCCACGCCGGTTTGATCTTCTCCGATGATTTTTCTGAGTTCACAACTAATACTCAGGGCGCATCTAGCTATACTTCTGGAATTCCAAGCTATACGGGTACCCTAAACACGATTAACTGGCAGCCGGTCAATCCTTATGATAGCTCAAGTTACACTTACGGAGTCGACGTCAATACTGAAGATGGGTACGCGAGCAATCCGAGCGATACAAGCTCGACGATAAGTGCTTACGCGACTGGCTCTGGAAGGGCTGAAGGATTGGAAACGCCAATCCTCGCGGGCAGCGGTTCTACGAGCCCGGGAGGGCAGATTGCTTTCGATATCACAGCAAGTTATACCATCAGTCTTGATTTGGGGAATCGCCCGGGCTTTGCGCGTGGCAGCGGGAAAGTTATCGTCAACTTACTGGCAGGAAATACCGTGGTCGGCAGCGGGACATTCTCTCCACAGTCGGCGGCGCCGTCCGGGGGCTGGACTAATGTAAGTTTTACCATATCCGCGGCCAGCCTGGCCGCAAATTATAGTGCCTTGAATGGGCAAAATCTCACCATCCAGCTTTTGAATAACGATGCTGCCGGCACCCATCTGGATTTTACCAATTTGCAGGTTAACTCGACTCAGGCACCGCAGATCGTAAATTCAGCGGTAAATGCTGGCGAAACCACGAACGTGATTTTCGCCGACAATTTCTCCGAGTTTACTTCCAATGTTCAGAACGGCTTATACTACATCACCGGCCTGCCGAGCTATACGAACTCCTTAAACACGATTAACTGGCAGGCAATTACTCCTTATTATGCCAACAGGCTCGACACGTTTGGCGTTGATCAGAGTACTGAATGTGGATATTCGAGTAATCCCAGTGACACAAACTCAACGATAAGCGCCTATGTTACTGGCAGCGGGGAAGCAGGCGGACTGCAAACGCAGCTACTTACCGGCAGCGGGTCGAGCAGTCCGGGCAGCTCGCTCGCCCTCGATACTTGCGCTAGTTACACCATCAGTCTGGATTTGGGCAACCGGCCGAATTTTGCTCCCGCCAATGGGTCCGTCGTGGTTAACTTGCTGGCGGGTAATGCCGTGGTCGGCAGCGGGACCTTCTCTCCTCAATCAGTCGTCCAGCCGGGCGGCTGGAGCAACGTCAGTTTCACCATATCCGCAGCTAGTTTGGCGGCAAGTTATGGGCCACTCAAGGGATTACCTTTGAGCCTCCAAATCCAAAATAACGGCTCGCCGGGCAGCCATCTCGATTTTACGAATGTTGTGGTAACTGAGAGCCACCCCAAAGTCATATTCTCCGACGATTTTTCTGAGTTTACGACTAATTTTCAGGGCGGCTCAACCTACACTTCCGGTATCTCCACCTACACGGGCACGCTCAACTCAATCGACTGGCAGCCGGTCAATCCTTATGATACGTCTCCTAACACTTATGGGGTAGATATCAGCACAGCATGTGGGTATTCGGACACACCGTCCGATACCAGCTCGACGATCAGTGCCTTCGTGACGGGCAGTGGATATGCCGGGGGGTTGGAAACACCGATCCTGACGGGCAGCGGTTCGACCAGTCCGGGAAGTCCGCAGATACTCGACACCACATCCAACTACACCATCAGCATGGATTTGGGTAATCGGCCCGGTTATGCGCCGGGCAACGGGTCAGTCGTGGCTAATCTGCTGGCCGGCAGTACTATTGTTGGAAGTGGAACTTTCTCGCCTCAATCCATCGCTCCCTTGTCAGGATGGAGCAACGTCAGTTTCACCATTTCGGCTGCGTCCCTGACGGCAAATGCCTCAGCTCTGAATGGGCAGCCTTTGTCCGTTCAGCTCCTCAATAATGGGTCGAGCGGCAGTCATCTTGACTTTACCAATCTCCAAGTGGTACAGGCCCATGCACCTAAGGTGGCTAACACGACGCTAAACCCGGGCGAATTCAAAATTATCGCAGACGCCGCCACCACCATTAATAACGACCAGCCGACGATATCCCAAGGGACAGATGCAAATGATCTTCGCGCAGATTATAATGCTTATGCGGCCAACAAGGCCTATATCCGCTTCTATATTGGCTGGGCCAAGGGCCATCACATCACCTCGGCCACGCTGCATCTTTCGGCCAGTAGTTCGTGGGCCAGTGTGGCAGGCGAGGGCGCCAAAGTCTTCGGTGTCTATGCGTTAAAGAGCGGAACCCCGGGCAACCAGACGGGCGGATGGAACGAAAACACCATAACCGCGCAGAATGCTCCTGGCAATATTACGACCAGTAACGGCTTTGATCCCAGCCTGACTGATACCATCGACAACTGGACGATCACGAGTAATCCTCCCGTCCAAGCGAACTGGCCCCTTGTCTTTAGCTCACCGAACCTCACCACCGAGATCGCCAATGACGCAGACGATTATATCACGCTTTGTATCGTTCAAGAAAGCGGCCCGGCGAATAACAGTGTCTTCGACCCCAGAGTGTCGCTCGGATCCTTTGCGCCTTGGCTCGATGTTCAAACTGATGCCACGAATAACCTGGACGAAACCCAACCCACGTTCATCGTCACCAACGGTGCCCGCCAGACCATGACTGGGTGGGGTGCGGAACTAGCTGGGGATAATA
>Ga0116229_10014722_pt1 | contig 10821 bp, 8 predicted proteins | sample S1TSphgellanicum_3_FD_87313 | JGI IMG/M metagenome (GOLD analysis project Ga0116229, IMG submission 87313) | Host-associated microbial communities from peat moss isolated from Minnesota, USA - S1T2_Fc - Sphagnum magellanicum MG | ecosystem: Host-associated > Plants > Peat moss > Unclassified...
CGCCTCTATTGATGAGTGGCGGCGGATTTCTTCTTCATTAGTGTGAGAGGGAAACTAGATATGCATGGGGTGCATGGGAGAAGGTGGTCTGTCTGTGTGGGATGAGAGGACAGGAAGATGACGGCGCGTTTGATGAAGAGGAGCGACACCACATTGATTAGGGATGGAGGGAAAGTTGTTGGTGAGAAAAGCGAGAAGGAGGAAGCTTGTGCAGGAAGCTAGATCCAAGGATGTAGAGAAGAGGATGATCAGTTGGAAGGATCGGTGGGTTTTTGGCAGAACAGCTAGGAGCTTAGGGAACTATCGTCTAGTTGCTCTCTTTTTCCGCTACGTTTAGTGACCAGAGACATCTCTGGCTCCTTGATCTAAGAAAGCTTAGTGGGAATTTAGGATGAAGGCGATCGACATAGATATTTTGGGAGGCAAGAGAGTTGGTTCTGTACAAGACATTATGTGAAATAAGAGTTATGGAGTTTTGTCTCTGAGATCTATTTCGCTTGAGTTGTGTGTTACATAGCTGTGAGATTGCATTGTGTTCAATCTGTCAGAGCGAAGGTAGTTCAGGAGAGGTTTGGCTATTGTTGTGTCTTCTTTGTTTCTCTGGATCCCTCCTTTTTTGGTTACAGTGGCATTTAACAATCTTTTAATATCATGACCTTCACACTTGGGGGTGGCCATTTTATTTTTCTCCTTTAACCACCCTTTCCTTGGAATGGGTAAATATATTTTTCCCTTTTCTAATTACTTTCTCTTTTCAAATCAATAAAATGTATTTACCCCTTTCAACTTCGATTTCTTCTTAAATTAATGGAGATTCGAACCCATCTTTCCTAAATTTCTTGAGCCTTTAAATCACTATGATTTTTGTTAGGCCGAGGTTTTCAAACGACATCCGAACATGGGAGGTCGAGCTAGCAAACACTCCCAAATTTTAACATCGCTATTCAAAATTCAAATCAATGTGGTGTTTGGTTTGGAAATGATCTAAGCCTAGTCAACAACAAAAACACATCCAAACGACACCAAAATGACAAATGATTGAAAAAAAAGAATGTTGACAAGGAATGACAAAATAACAAACGATCATAGGCATGTTGAAAAGGCATGTTGGAAACATTAGGGGCGTTAAGTTGGACATGAATTTTTTTTATAAATTCAAACATTAGGGGCCACCAAGATGTTGAAGGTTGAGGGCAATGCATACAATGTCAAAGGACACCAAGAAATACATTGGGGACATTATAGGCACTAAGGTTGAAAATGTTTTATATTTTATATTTTTTTGAACCAAGGGTCATCGGGAAGCATTGTAGGAGGGACATTGGAAAATGTTGGAAAGGCCCTAAAAATTTATTTTGAAGCAACAAGGACACCGAAAAGGACATTATGGATGCTAAAAATATTATGGTTTTGTTAGGTGAAAATTGAATATCATATTCTAGAATTAATGGAAGTAAAAATGATTTCATGGAAAATTTATATTATCATGGATTACCAATGTGTAGCAACTAATTATCTATTAAATATATTTTAAATATATTAATATTTTGACCTTATTTTAGTTAATCCTCACTAATAGTGCAAAGCAACATGATGAAACCTAACTTGACAATGTTAATATTAAATATAGTTTTAGATTCTAAATTCATTTATATTCCATAAGAACTACTATTGTGGTAGTCCAAAATATATAGCTAACTATGCTTAATGTCACTCATAAACATATTTATAATTGTTTAGAATTTTCATAAAGAATTTTCATAATCAAGATTTAAATTTTAAATCCTTTCCCTCCAAAAGTAATTTGAAATTCAAAACTAACAAATGTTTTAATCTTGTCTTATTAATTCTTTAGCATTCACCTAGCAATAACTACCTTGATTAGTGTAGCTTTCTTACCTTAGCCCCCTAAGCATGCACATATGTTAGTAACAATCTAATGAATCCATTGGAAACTTTTTTTATAATCACAACTTTTAAAGCCTTGGAATAATATAATAAATACAATTTCATTTATTGTAGGTTAATAGATACATAGGTAGTAAAAGGTAGGAGGTAAATAGATTATAGGTAGGTAGGTAGATAGGTAAGTAAGTATGTAGATAAATTGACCTAGTTAGCTACCTTACTTAACAAGGTATAAATAAATAAGTAGGTAGGTCTACTTACCTAACTTAGGTAATAACTAACTTGACCTACTAATTATAATAGGATGTTTGGTTTGATTACAAAACCATTGGCCATTTTGACCAAGGATGTCATTTGTTTTGTCCAATTCGATTAAATGTTCCATTTGATTAAGACCTATTGGCCATTTTGATTAAGGTGGTTAGTTTTTTGTTCAACTCGATTGGATGTTCAATTTGGTAATTTTTTTGGAAGAAAGATTTTTGGAGGACATATATAATTCTTAGATTTTGATTTTTTTCATCAAAAGTAATTATTTCATAAGCAAGATCCTATGATCCTATTGATGGACAAGTATTGATGACTTTTCTCTTAATCATGGACCTAAGACTACTATTGTTATGTATACGTATGGCATGTACACTTGAATATATATAAAGACATGTTGTGCAAGTTGTTACTACATACATTACGTTAAACCTTGGAAGATTAAGATTTTTTTGTTGGAGTTTGGTATGAAATTCAAAAATGAGGGTTGTTGTATGAGGTTCTTGTGATAGTACTTCAAAAAAAATTTAATTCACACATGATTTTTAGCAGATGTTTGAATCATATGGAGATATGAAGACATTAAAGAGGCTTGGTATGCCTCCAATTTTTAATCTTCACTTTGGTGATAGGTAAGTTTTACTATTTATTTCACTTAGAGTTTCATCTTGATCATTAATGGGGAAGAATGTGCAAATTTGGGTTTTTATGTGAACCATGTATAATTCACATAAAGACTAATCTTTTATATGCTTGCTCTACTTAATTATGATTGAATTCATTTTATGAATAGCTTTTGAAGTTTATGTTTTTTTTGCTATTCAATAATACTCATAATGCTTAAAAAAAACTTTTGAATACCAAGGTCAGAAACATTATTACACACTTTGAAACAAATGATTTCTTCATCAAAGGTGGAGGGAGTATTTTTTGATTTAAATGTGAGATCAATTTACTTTGTCATAGGTCTCTATTCACCCATGCTCTTATATTTCTCATAACCCAACCTAAGTTATGACTAAAGAATGAATGATTGTGTCACATCTAGATTGGGTAACAATTGGGTTGTTATTATGGACATTTGATGAACATCATTAATGGGCATTATGTTGTATGTTTGGATCTTTGGGATGGGCAAAGGTGAGGCAGAACCCTTGATTTGAATTACGCAATCATGTTTCCAATGTGATAGGGTTGGATAAAAACAATGCATGTTTTTGAACCACAAAGGGGCAAGGCTATTTCATGACATGAAGATTTGAACGTCAATCTAACTATAATTAGATTTTACCTAATCAAATGTTCAATCCCCACTAAGTTGAATACCTTTTTCTTGTCTTATGTATTCACAATTGAATTAAATTCATGAATGAAAATCTTTTACTTTTCTTTTTTTGCATGATTTTGCAATTCAAATTTCAAATTTTTGCACCTAGTAATTACATACTAATTTTTGTAAAACATAACCTTGTTTTTAAAATTGGTGGCCTTGGCATTCTACTTGAGTAAATAACTTTGTATATATGAAGTTGTGTTTTTCAAAAATATGTTTTATGTTACACATCTTGAATGCACATACACACAAATTCAAAATGTCTTTCACAAAAACAAATTCTCATGTATCTTTTAGAGGTTTAGGCTTGCATTGTAATTGATAGGCCTTTGTCTTTACACAATTGATTTGGTCTATTCAATTATTGTAATATACACAAGAAATACATGAATAGATTTGAATATATATACTTTTTTATCTTTCAACACAAGTTCAAAACAACATGATCATTTTGTTGGCAATTTGTTTTTAGACTTTCATATTTAGTAATATGTCATGATTCTAGCAAATCCTTCAAGAATGTAGTTGGAATAACTTAAGAATTTGGAAACTTTTCCCAAAAATGGATCAAAATCACAAAAAATATTCAACCAAATACCATGTTAACCAACCACCCTTACTCTAGAAACTTCAAAATATGTCATTAACGGCGGTCTCTCTAGAAGCCCTTTGCCCCAACACTTTTTGATGTGTTGTTTTTTTGTTCATTTCTATCTTTCATCTCATTTAAGAAGTTCTTTGTACCTAAGAGTGCAATAGTTAAAATAGATGAAAAAACTACACATTAGAGCACAACTCCAAAATCAAATATTCACCACATCCAAAGATCAAATGATTAGACAACTAGGATTTGAAAGTGCACAATGGATTTTGAATGAAGCAATCCAGCAAAACGCATAAATAAATATGAAACTTGCATGCCATGAATAGAGTTCACATGCTCATGATTAGCTCCTCACCTTCCTTTACGCAAAGCGACGATGGATTTGATAGTGGGAAAAAAGTTCTATGGGACAACAACAAAATCAAGTGGGTGAATCATGTGCATCTAAAATCCATGTTGTGCAACATAAGTTCCTCCCTTCTCACTTGCTCCTCAATCTTTGACCTCTTGTCATTGTAGGATCAATGGAAAAATGACAATGACAACAACACAAAGACAACAAAAGAAGCAACCATGATTGAGTCTAGATAGCCCATATGACACCATAGCCCCAACAACCATTTTTTTCAATTCCAAAGAAAATAAAACTCTTTCTATTTTAACCAAAAAAAAAAAACTCCAAAGAAAGAAAGAAATCACAAAAAAGAGAGAGACAATAAAAAAGACACACCTTTAATAAAAAAATATTTAACATTTCTCTCTAAGTATCTAACTCCCAATCTAATTCATCATTTAGTATAAATATATTCAATTATTTCAAATATGAAATAAATATATTTCACATCCATATATATATATATATATATATATTGCACATGTGTATGTATATCTATATTTATGTTCATTGCATATGAACATGTATATGCAATGGACTTTGGATTGGTTGAGAGGAGAGGCCGGGCAGCACACCCAAGTGTGATAGCTTGGGCTATAGAGTTAGAAAAGGTTTCTTAACATTTGGAAGAGTAGTTCAACTAAAACAATTTTTTTTTTCTCTTAAAAAAAAAAACAAACAATTGCGTGTGTAACAAGCCTTGGTTGTTTCATTATTCTCATGTGATGTTGTCAAATATTAAAAATATATAAATATTCATGTGTGTTTTTGTTGTATGTGTGTATCTTGGTGGGGGGATGGTAGTTGGGGGCCTTCATTGATGGAGGATGTTGGATGTATGATAAGTAAGTTTGTTCACCAACATTATTCCACAAGAAGAGACCCATTATTTTCCAATCCATGAGGCTATTAAAATTTTGTCTTTCAGAAAGGCACCACCACTACCCCTGAGTCAGGGCATACCTGAAAATAAATTTTTTTGGGTGATGACCACCCAATGGATGGAAAATTTCAGTGATGACCCACCTACTCGATTGAAATTTTTGGTGATGACTTACCCAATGGATTGAAAATTTCAGTGATGACCGTCCACTCGATTGAAATTTTTGGTGATGACCGCCCAATTGATGAAAATTTTCAGTGATGACCCACCACCCACTCAATTGAAATTTTCAGTGCTGACCACCCGTTCAATTGAAATTTTTGGTGATGACCCACCCACCCACTCAATTGAAATTTTCGGTGATAACTCATGAATAAGTCATTTGTTCACTCTTAGTCATAATGTCTTATTTGGCAATAACTCATAAATTATACGGACTCGCCAATTTCAGTTGTGGTTGTTTGTCGGGAGAAAAGGTCAATGGGGGTGGCTGATACGAAAAGATTTGCCACTCTGCCCAAGGCAATCACCTGGCTGCCCAGCTACCCTACTTCTGTGCAAAAGAGAACCTGGGTGGGGTCGGGGAATCCATCGGAGGAGGGGCCTTTGGGTACTAAAAAGTGGCCATGACCATCATCTCGTAAATCATTCCATTCTCAACGAATATATATGTTCTACACGTAATACATACTACTACGAACACTATAAAATAATCCGTGGAGAAATTCTCTTGCCCGGCCCCAGTATAAGAGGCCATTCCGTGCAAAATCTCACTCCAGCCAATCTCAGCTGTTCATGCCTAAAAGATGAAAGATAGCAGAAAGAAAATTCTCCCAAGGCTTTTGCCCCGGGCAGGGCCTCTTCCCTTCAGCACCCACTAGCCTAATGTACCATTCATAGGAAGCCCCTTATGACTCAAAGTAAACCTGAGTTAACCAATGTAACCAATCTCTAGTAAAACTTCTTCCTAACTTACCCCTACCTTGGTAGTAGCCAGTCTATTAGGGAAGGGGGCTGCTACAGTAACATTGGTAAGTAGATAGGGAATGTAAGTGTTTTACTATGTAGGTAAGTAAATATGCAATGCAATGCACTTGGTAGTTACTAGGTGGGTAGATGCATGTGGATGATTAGTAAATAGTTTAACCACCCTGCTTAACTATTGGATAGGAATAAACTGAAAAAAAGTGTTTTCTGTCCACACATCATCCATCCTGTGTAGGGCCCTCTAGTGGGTCCTGGATGGTCCGAATTTCTGACCGAGAACTTTCAGGGCAGCTCTTCTTGACCCTTTAACTTAGCCTCGGTCGGCCTTGTCGGCCTTGGTTTTGGGTCTCGTGCCTTTGCAAGTCGCTCAATCCATATGTGTCATGGGCAAGTGTTTATCTTGTTATTGTGAGTAAAGTGTTGAAATTTGGCACAAAATTTGATAAAAAAAAGACCAACAAAAGCTTATGAGGCTGAGTTTCTTTCATATGACTAAGCTTTTCCTTTTCTTTACAGGAGTCTCCTGCAAAATGTTCGTCTTCTTTTCTTTTTTTGGGGGGGTCAGGGGGCGGAGGAGGGTACATCAATTTTGTGAAAACTTTTGTTAGCTTTTGCACTTACTCACTATTTGCATGCATAAGTTTGAAAAGTGTGTGAATGAATTGGTAACGTAAAACAGATTTCGCAAACTTTTGTACTAAAATTTCAACTTTTATCATCATACACTTGAATTTTTTTCAGAACTTTTTCCACTTTAAAGGTATCATAGTTTTGCATAAATGGAACATTTTCCAGCTTTTCCCCCTACTACAAAACTTTCTTGCAAAGTCATGGTGGATTGCTTGCGAGAAAAACCAAAGTTTTTTCAAAGCAAAAAAAATCAAACATTTTGTGTTGTGTCCATCATAGGTATCAATCCTTTTGGTGCCTTTTCCTCCCTCTCGCTTTTGAGGCGTTGTCTTGACTTTGGACTCGACTTTGGACATCCTCTCTTTGTATTCCTCCTCCCTTTCCCTTGTGGATATGTGCTTTTTTCTTTATCGATTAATGAAGCTTCTCTCTCTCTCTCTCTCTTTTGGGTGGACCATTTGCACTTTTGTGACACAACAAAAGTTCTTCACAAAAAATTTCATTCTTTTTGTCTCAGTCCAACAAAAAATTCGTTCCTTAGGTTTAGAAGTAATATATTAGGAATGAATGTGCGGGCTGGCCAGCAAAATATTAACCTCTTCTCTTGTTTGAAAAAAATAATTATTCCTTTGGAAATAAGGGAATTCTTTTTTTTGTTATGTTTAATCCAATGAACTTATTATTGAAACATTCCCCAAAAAATGTGTAAATGTATGTAAACAACTCCCTTTTTATTTTTATGTGTATTTTGAGGGATCTACCCCAGCAGAAAAACGCTAGGGCATTATGCCGGGGAAGCTCCTCCAATTTTATATGTTCCCATGTTCCCATGGAAATATTTCTTTCCTACGAAAATGGGAAAGAAGTGAGGAAATAAAATGAGAGTTGTTTATGTAAGGGGAGGTTCCTGTACTTATGTGTTCTCCTCCTGAGGTTGGGGAACACCATTGGGCTCACGCCCTTTTTGGAGCCCTTCCCTCAGTAGAACACCACCCTCCTAAGGGAACCTCCCCTACAAATAAACCCCTTCAAGACCCTCCCTTCCAAGACTTAGTCTTTCATATTGTGCATCCATCCTTCCTAACTGGAATTCCTCTCTGTTGTTGGCCTGCTTTCATTGAAAAAAATGGATGTAATTTTTTACCTCAATTTTTAATTATGTAATTAAAAAATAAATCAATTGTGTTTAATGAGCTACCTGAATCTCCATGATTATTTCCATAATAATTATGCCATATTTTGTGAAAATGAGGCCCTTTCTTTTTTCTCTTTTTTTTTCCCCCCTTCAGGCCACATGAAGAACCCAACCATTGGATCCCCCCACTACTTGTAAGTCAGATTGTGGTCTCCCCATCAGTGGAGAGATTCAAATTTCTCACAAATTAAAATAAAATAATAATAATAGAAGAAAAAAGGGAGTATTCTGTCACATATACTTTTTTTTTGGAGAAAATCTAGCCAAATTTCGAAATCCTTTCTTTTTAGGAAAAAAATCCTCATAAATTCTCAAAATAAGGTGCCTAGGACAAGGCAATAGTTGAGTTTGGCCTCGCATTTTGGGAAGGTCCCTCACCCATGGACTTTACCTATCATAAAGCACAACTTGGCAAAATTTATCATGAACTAAATCTATGTAAATCATGAGGCATTTACATGGGAGGGTTCTTATGCCTACTCCTCAATAGTGAGAGGGTTCTTACACCTATGAGTACGCATAATATCCCTCCCAATTTCTAGGAGGGAAATTCATGGATATAATGTGCCCTCCACATACACTACAAATTTTCTCTGAGTGCTTTATGCTAGGAGGAGATCCTCGCACATTCCAATAAAAAGATAGTCATTTGTGTGTGTTGAGGTTTTGGTACTCATGGGAGAAAAGTTCACAAACATCCTTGGGCTCACCCCCTCAAGTGGCCCTCCCTTAGGAGACCCCATGAGTACGGGAACTTCCCCTACAACAAATTGGCCATGGGCCGGTTCTTTCTAGGGATGTTTGTTTCACCATAGCCCATCCACCCACTACCATTTCAATGTTGAAAAGAACCCTAAATCATCATGGGGTAGTCTACCCCCTATCTTTTCACCACCAGGTGACAGTTGTGTTCATGGCTAAAAGTGCTCCCAGTTGGCTTCATGGCTCAAGGTGTCCATGGTGGTTGGTTTCATGGCAAAAATGTGGCCTAATAGACACAGGAAACCATCCTCTTTATTTGACCATAACAAAAACCACCAAAGTTGAAATAGTTGGTGGGTGTGTGTTTCCATGGAGTGTAGCTTTTCATGGAAATTATACACCCTACCTAAGTTGTCAATTCTAGAATTTTTTAAGTTTTGTCTTTCAACCATTGTTTCATGATAGCCAAAGTCTTTATCATTTTAGTTCTTATTTTCAAATTAAATTGTCCAAGTCTGCAAAAGGAAAACCAAAAAATAAAATAAAAATTAAATGGATCCATGTATTGCATTGTGCTATTACTACATACTTACAAAGAAAAACCCAATGTATATATATATATATAAAGGCAGGGATGGGAACCCATTCACAAAAAGTACAAGGCAAATAAAAGCAAGCAAGAAAAACCCAGTATATAAAAAAAAGACAGGGACAAGAACCCATCAACAAGAAATACAAGGCAAATCAAAGCTTGAGAACACATGACATGAAAGAACACAACAAATCAGGACATCACTAATACAGTAATAAAACACAAGCTCTATGAGCCTCAGGTATCCGTGATATGTAGCCTAAAATGTTTTCCAGCTCAAGGGTAACTTAGCCAGTTTGCAATCATAAGTGACTGCTTGTGTCAAGTCAGTTCCGTTCACAATGGGTTAGTACAGTCACAGTCCAGTTCACGAACCTTTGCAAGTTGATGATGCTTAATCATTGAGGCTTCACTGCTGCCTCATTCAGAAGCAGATTCGGCAACAATTGTGCTTGCTTGCGGTTTTTGCTTCTGCCATTCCAGCATTATTTCGTGCCTGAGACAATTGCAGTTGGCCAGTTTTGCAAGACACTGCAATGCATCATAGACAACAGCCCCTATTGCGACATGCTGATTGGACTCAACTGCCCGTCTATGGACAGTTTTCTAGTATCATCCCAGATGCCACAGTAGTTGACAATTTATGAAACGAAAGAGACAAGCTGGCCATGTTGGACCATCCCCAGCAGTGCTCAGTATGTGACCCTGCACATTACTATTGGATGAAAAAAAGTCAAAACATGCTGGTTTCGTTCAACAATATAATTTTGCTCCTGCTGTTCCCTGTTTCTCATTGGCCAGTCATGATGATTGGTCTAAGTGATTTGCTATTAGTAGCCTCTCACGTATTTGCAGTCTCAATTTGAGTTGTATGGGTGAGGTTGAGAAAAGGAAATAACCAAACTTGGACGTAAGAAATATTTTTGCAGGGTTACATATTGAGCATCATTGGGGGTGCTCAAGACCATAGATCGAGGAGTGAGAGGAAGAAAGACACATCAAGTTCAAACATTTAATTTTTGTTGGAAGTCAGCATCACAAATTTACCAGGCTTCATTGGTTCATACAAAATTTATGTGAAATTTGATTTTCATAAGTTCACACAAATAATTGCATGAAATTTGTACATACTCAATGATATAACAATGTCTTATTTTAAATATTCAAACAAATAAAACGTTTTTTTTCAAATGACATGCGTGAATGTTCATGTTTAATACACAAAAATTACATTATTTTATGCAAAATTATATCACAATAATTGCACAAATTTGGTTTAAATGTAAATCATACGTACTTCACATCAAAACATCATAAGTAAAAAAA
>Ga0116229_10014723_pt1 | contig 10818 bp, 9 predicted proteins | sample S1TSphgellanicum_3_FD_87313 | JGI IMG/M metagenome (GOLD analysis project Ga0116229, IMG submission 87313) | Host-associated microbial communities from peat moss isolated from Minnesota, USA - S1T2_Fc - Sphagnum magellanicum MG | ecosystem: Host-associated > Plants > Peat moss > Unclassified...
CCATGCTTATATGTATTAGGATTAAAGAGGAAATCAATTTAGATTTTATTGAAATTGTGTTTCAAAAGTATATAAAAACTTGGAAAACTCACCACAATTCATAACAAATCATGTACCCAAATAAAAACCAAAGAAACTCAAATTTCAATAAAATCTAAATTGATTTCCTCTTTGATTTTAATACATGTAAACATGGATCAAAATGAATTCCAAAAATAAGAACCCATCAACTTTTTAAGTAAAAAAAATTCAAAGTCCCAAGCTTAAAAATCAACATGATTTTTCTACCCTTCACACCTAGTAGGTATCCTTAAATACCCTTAAGGTATATTGGAAAAAGAACATGACACAAGCATTTCAAAAAATGAAATGCCCATGTTTATAATGGATTTTTTTTCATTATGCCTCATAAGATTTTACATTATGTAAGTGTACCTCCAAATACATTAAGAAAAACCTTCGAAGGTGTAATTTTGTAAACATGTACCAAAACAATTCAAACCATTGCTTAAGGTTTTCTATTTAAAATTTCAAAAAAAAAGAAAACTACAAATGGAGTTGTTTTTACACGATGCTATTAATAATTGTCGAAGGGCTAGGGGTGCCAAGGTAAAAGTCCTTTTCCAACGATTGCACATGACACATGTCATTTTTGCATTTGTTTATAATTTAAAATTTTGTATTTTGGATGCCCCATTTAACACTACATTTTAGATATAAATACATTTTGATTAAAACTTGATTTTATACAATGTAAATTACGCATTCATGCCCTTTATCACATATATATGAAGAATTTTTGTTAAACTCACATTTTCAAAATCGATAATTTTCAAGGTCAAAAAACATTTTTGAGCCAAATGTGTTCAAAGGGTTATAAAAACAATTTTCATCAATTCAAGTCCTTTTGCCCTTCTAATCATTAATGCTAAAATCTTCTCCAATTGTTAATGAATTTTTTTATTCCCATTAAATTTTCATCTTCTAAATTTTTAGCAATGGGTTCTTCAACAACAAGAAATACATTAACACTACAAATTATAAATCTATTTATAACTCCTAAACTAACATGTATTAAAATTGCACATAGTTTCAAATGAAAGAGAAACACAAAATCAAATTAACATCTAAAAATTTTCCCTGAATAGGTTTATCCTCTTAATCTTTACTAACTAATTCAAAATTTAAATAGTCATAACAGACCATTTAAACAGTCATTAACCAGTACTTCATTAACAATCCCAAAAATTTAAAAACCACACCTTGTTTAACCACTTGTTTCACTACATATTTTTCCAACTTTGCAAACTACTGGTTGATTATCAACCTACCAACCTATTTACTAACCTAGTGTAATGTTCCTTATGACTTTATGTAACCAGTTAAGTTAACGTCATAGGTTAGGTTAATATAATAAACTAGTTAGATCACCTATTAAATATAACAACTTGCCTAAACCTATAACTTGTTAAATCACTTGTTACTGAATCTGGGTAACACAACTTTTCAAAAGGAATGGTGCACATTTGGTAGAAAAAAAAACACATTTAAAAAAAAACAAAAATTGTCCACTCTCGAGGTTTGAATGCTTTGAACATGCAGAAATTTTTTAAATTTGTGTCAAGCTTTGAACATGTAAACTTTGCAATTAATGGAAAAAATATTCCAAAAGAAATTATGACAATCCAAACTATTACGTTTCCTTTGTGATTTTTCAAACATACAAAAGTGCAATTTTAAGGAATGTTCATTCACTTGGGTGGCTCCTTTGATTATGATTTTACCCATTGGCTTTACAATCTAAAAAGACTCATACTTAGTTTTTTTGACAAATTTTTAATATGATTTTTAATAGAATTATATAAATAACATTTTTTTTTAAATTTAAAACTTAGAAAAATATTTTTTAAGAAGATGTTTAGAGCATTCTTTAAAAAATAATGGCATAAGGGGGTGGGTGTGGCTCATGATTGAGTGCTTACACCTTAAAACTTACACAAATATATTTGATCATTTAAAAAGGAACCTTACATTTGATACATTATTGCAATTCATTGTTTTCTAAGTTGTCCAAGTTAATTACGTTGTCCACCTTCACTAAAGGAACATGCCCATTTTGACTAAAAGCCCATGGTTTAAATGACATGTGTATTTTTTGATAGTGAATTTGACTCAAATGATTTAATATTTAATTATCTATCAAAATTAAACATCTAATCAAATTGAACACAAACTTGACCATCTTGGTAAAAATGGCAAGTGGATTCTAATCAAATGGCACATTTAATCATGTTGGATAAAATGACATGACATGTTTTGTCAAAATGACCAATGATTTCTCAGGCAAATTGAACATCCTATGCTAGTTAATAGGCCAACTATCTAGCTATTATTTAAGGTAAGTAGGTAGCGCAGGTCTGCTTATTTATGTATCTAAGCCTACCTACATAGTTACCTAGTTCCTATTTAAACTAGGCAAGTATACCTAAGTAGGTAAGTGGCCAAGGCCTATTTATTTACCCAAGTGTATTAACTTACCTACCTAATTATTAGGTAAGTAGCCTAAATGTACATACCTAGTTATTATTTAGGCTAGGTAGGTAAACAGAAATAAGTAGATAAGGTAAATAGTTAGGTTATCTACCTACTTACCAAGTGACCTCCAAGTTATGTACTAATTATCTAACTTTTTTATTTACCTACATAAAATTAAAAACTTTACAAAAGTCATCACCTTTTAAAGGTGCAATCCATTGATAAGAACTTGATTTATCATTATGAAAATTAAAAGTTCAATTCCTTATACTTGTAATCATGTGCATGCCTAAAGGACTAGGGTAAGTACATTAAACCAAGATAGATAAATAGGTTAGGTTAGGTTTACCACCTACCCACGTACCTTTTTACAATTTATCTTCACCTATTTATTATCAATCTATTTATATGTAAAATTAATAATTTTAAAAAATGATTCAAATTTAGTTTAAAATTCAACTACCCAAATGGTGCACTATCAATTAATCAAAATGACAAGTGAAATAACCTCACTTTACCAATCAAAAAGACAACACCAATCACAATGGTGAATTCAAATCAACTTGTTCATGTTAACATGGTGGTCTTTTTTTTTTTGCATGTCATTTGGGATATTTCTTACTACAAAATCCATTAGAAAAACATGTTTTATGATAGTGAAAGGTTGTATTAAAGGTGAGGAGTTTGGAAAAATTGTGTGTGAAAAAAATATTAATGTTTGGAAAATAGTTTTAGAAGATGACAATTTTGTACTGACATAGAAAATGTTTTACACAAATATGATATGATTATGGTTTATTATTATTTTTCCTTTTTGGGGTGTGTGAATAGTCAAAATCTTCTCAATGCAATGAAAAAAACATTGTCTCAAATACCTTATTAATAGACTTAACCTACCCTTTCCCCTAAAGATAATAAGTTGTAGAACTAACATGTTTCATTAGAAAATGATCTGTTAAATACTTAATGGCATCATGAATAAAATGAACTCCTTGATCTATGATTATAGTCAAAGGACATCCAAACCTAGTTAATATGCACTCATACAAAAAAATTGTTGTGATTGTTACTATATTTGTTCCATGCATATTTCCCTGCTGGCTTAATTGGCCCCACAAAATCAAGTCCCCATTTCATAAATGATTCTTCTGGAAGACTTGTGACCAATTTTGTAAAACTTTGAGTTGTTAGTCCTCATGTTACTAAACATGTATCACAAGATCTACAGTAATCATGCATGTCCTTGTACATAATTGGCCACCAATATCTAGCATCCAATGTCTTATTCTACGTTATTTCAATTGTAAAATGTCCTCCTAATGGTCCTTTATGTAGTTCCTTCATCACCATTTGTTTTTTTATTTTTGTCAAACATCGTTGTAGTTTGTTATCTTGGCCCATTCTGTACAATTCACCATTCTTCAGTGTAAAAGGCTCTACTTTCCTGACAAATCTTTACTTCTGCTACACTAATAATGTGCCCTCAAGCTATCCTATTTTCAAAAATTCGTTTACATCATTAACCATTCAAGCCCTATATAAAACAAACTTGCATTTGTGGTTTGATTAAACACACTTGTGGGTTTTGTACTATTTGGTAATCTTGATAATGCATCTGCAACTACATGAATTATGCCTGATTTATATTTTATTGTGAAATCATATTTGAGGAACAATAACAACCATCTAGTTATTCTCCTTGAAACCTATGGTTTGTTGACCAAATAGACCAATGCCATATGATTTACATAAAAGACAAACTTATTACTTAGCAAATAATGGTTGAATTTGTGCCAAAAAAAACCATTGTTAAAGCCTCTCTCTTTGTTGCTATAATTTTATTTTGTTCTGTTCAAAAGCCTAGAAGCATAAACTATTGGTTGATCACTCTTCCATGTTACATTCTTAGACAACATAGTCCCCACAACTAACAAGGACGCATTTGTATGAACATGAAATTCCACCTATTAATTTGGTGATATCAATATTGTGATTCAATATACTTTTGTTTAATCAATTCCCAAGCCTTCTAACATTCCTCTGTCCAAAAAAAATCTCTATATTTTTGGTCAATTTAGTGATAGGTGCCATAATAGTAGCAAATTTTTTTTATAAAACATTTGTAAATTGTGCCATTCCATTGAATATTTGAATTTGCTAGGGATTCTTAGGTGGTGGCATGTTTATTATTGCTTATGTTTTCTTTGGATCTAGTAGTTTCCTTTCTTTAAAAATCGTACAACCCAAAATCATCCCTAAAAATACCATAAATGCACATTTTTTTTGGATTCAGACTAATGCCATATTCTCTGCACTTTTAAAAACATAATTGCTTCTGCAAATGATTCTCCATGTCATTATACATTGTAAAGTCATCCAAAAATATCTTCATAAAATAATTCAAATATTCTATAAATGCTTTGGTCATAGCTCTTCGATATGTTCGAGGTTCATTTTTAACTTCAAATGGCATCACCTTCCATATAAAAGCACCCAATCTATAACAAATGCAGTCTTGTATTTGTCCTCTAAAGCTATAGATATTTGATGATATCTTGAATACCCATCTAAGAAAAGATATGCCTCATACCCTACTATTGTGTTCATCACTTCATCTATGAAAAGTAATGCGTAAGGATCCTTATTTGTGGCTGCATTTTTTAACAATGTTGGATGTATAAACCTTGCTAAACACCCAAATGGCCCCCATCGTGAAGCTACTCTTAGAAGCATGAAAAATGTGCAATTACATACCTTAATTTAGTGTAAGGGTTAGATACGTAGTGAGGGTAGGCTTGAAAGGTGAAAATGCAAGCTAATCAATTAGAGCATGCACTTAGGATGTTAAAACACATCATAGGATATTTCCTAGTTTCCAAAGATTTTTTATGGTAGACTTACAACTCACTGAACGAATGGCCAACTTAAGGTTTGAAGTTGTATAGGAGTTGGTCAACACTCAAGGCCATTCAAAGAGGTAGCATTAAGTGTAGGTAAAAATTACCAATGCTGTTAGAAAAAGAAATTTTGGTCAGCTAATGGGCTGATGCAACACAGACCAAAGAAACCAGGTTGTTCAAACTTCAAAGTTTCAGATTTTTTAAAAAAGAATTTGAGATGCCCTTCACACCTAATTAATAGAACTAAGAATAGATGTCCCACAAGTCGTGGTTCCAATTAATGTTGGCAGGATATTGGTCTTCCATTTGCTACAATGGATCCCTATATTATGGGCTACACTAATTTCAGACGCATTTTCACAAGCCCTTTCTACAGTGGACCCCAACATTAAGGTGCACACTATCTCAGACCCCTTACACACCCTATAGCCTTTGAGTATAGAAAACAATATGATTTGAGATGCCCTTTCACGCACTAAATGCAAAGCATTATCTTAATGTATTCACCAAGCATCAATTTAATGGGGGTATTGCAAGAAAAACTTTCTACTTCCTGCCCCGTTATGAACATGCGTTCCACATGCAATTTTATTTATTGATTGAACAAAAGGAAAAAAATGAACCCATACAATAAAATTAAGACCAAATTTATATCATTGATGTACACAGAAATCTCTCTACACCAATGTACACTCCATGAGTGAGAACTGTGTACACGGAACTGCAAAACGTTTTTGGCGTTCATTTTAAGGGTACTTGCTAGCACCCCTAAAGTAAGCCCTCAACAGGGGAAATTCTGACTATGTACTAGCGACGATGTGGCCCAATGGAGGGCCCTGTTGTCTACCATGGACTTTAACGAAAATTGGTGGTAAACTGCCAGGGCCCAGGGATGGGCAATGCCTTTGCAACTGACCTCCTTTCTCTGACAAATGTTAACTAATATTTTATTTTCAGACAATCACTCACTGGCAAACATGAGTGTATTACATCAGATGCATTTGATCTGATGAACTGTACCAGAAAGAATGCAGGTCCCAGTTATGTACCGTTCACATTCAGGAAGTTGGTGAAGTGTTACAGGTGATTGTAAGTAGTTTACTAGCACTTGGAAATGAGCCAATTTGGAGTCCTGTATGAAATCTACAAATGGATAATCTCTTAAAAACTATTTTTGAATGCAAATTTGCACCAGTTCGCCAGCAAAAAAGAAAGGCTGATCCTGAACTGGAGAACTTCACCCTCTAGCTCTATAGCTTCTTGTAAGGTGTCATCCAAATAGTATACCATGATATCCTACTTGCATGATATCCAAGTCATCTGACTAGATTAATAAATTTTTAAAATTCAAGGCCCAGTGGGTCAATCATTATCAATTTATTTAAAAATCAAGAACCAGTTGGTAGGTTAGCAATAACTCCATTGATAACTGAGTGTTTCATCAAAACTAGCCAATGTTCAGTGTTGTGTGAGTACCTTGGAAGAAAGTAGAAAAAAAAAGAGAGAAAACCCAAACTCGCCTACCTTTACAAACAATCAAACCTCCCTGCCCATGGCACTCAAGAAACAACCTTTCGAAAAGTCCCTTCCCCCCTCTCAAAAACACCTCTTCCATCCCCCTTCCCAAAGGCAAAGAAAAAGAAAAATATCCCATCTCACTCCACAAATCACTATTTTGGAAAGGGGGTGAGGAAAATTGTTTTGGAGAGGGGAAGTTCCTTTGGAAGGGAAGAAATTAAATACCTAATATTTTTCCTCCCTCTTCTTAAATTTTCACTTATAGCATTATTCCATCCCACTTCACCCGACCCCATTCAACTTTAGAAAGGAAAAAACTTAGACCTAGAGCTATAACCTTATTGATTCTCAAAAGGATGATATATTGTGTGCTTTTATGTCGATCCTGACAATGGTTCATTATTATCAACACACATACAACACAATACAAAAATATTTTGAATGGTATGACACATCCAAATCAAAATATGACTCACATGTAACAATATAAGAATCTAAACCCAAAAAGCACAATGCAAATCACACAAATTCAATGCTGAAGAAACTTGCATAAACATAGAAAACAAGTAACAACTAAGTATGTGTGTTTTGGAATTTCGAAACCCTAAAAGTGATTTGAAATTACATAACTTGAAATTATATCCCACACCTTAAATATTTAATATTGTGTTCACACTAAAACAAGTTTCAAGCTTACTTCACCCAATCTATTTATAACAATCAGGATGTAAACATGTAATCAACAAAAGAAGCTTTTCCAAACAATCATGTGCTCTTATGTAATCACATACAACCATCATTGTCAACACACATATAACACATAATAAAAAAACAACTTGAATAGTACATCCAAACCGCCCCCTTATTCAGGGTTCAAGTTCTCTTAAGCCATATAACAATGCAATAAACACTATATTGAAATCCACCATGAATGAAAATTCTAGTTCTAAAGTGAAAGGACCAATAGGCTCAACACAAATATGAGCCCCATCGTTAATCGCCTATGTGCATTCCTTCCATATTCCAACCAAATGTGAATTGTCATAGAAAATAACTTAGATTACTTCCTACTATCTAACTACATGAATAGGCATTTAGGACTATCATGTGCACTATGGGCAAAAACATTTTTTGGTTAACAATTCTTCCAATGGCAACGTGAAACATCCCATATGCCAACCTCTAGAACATTGATTACAAATCGACATAATAGCAATTCTCGTAATTTGTTCACACAACATACCAAAAAATCATATAAGGACAACCACCAAGGATGGTTCATTTTGGCCATCCACAATAGGAAAATGATATGATGCACAACTATGCAAGTGATCCTTCCATGTTTGACAATCTTGAACTTCGAACAACAACACACTAGAAGGTAGCACCTTGCACACATTCAAAATGACACATCCCATAGTCACATCCAACGTAATTGATGTTGTTTACTTCAAATGAACATAATCCCCTAGCTCAAATTTACACACTTGAGGTCGATAACCACCTCGTTGAAAAATGGCATACCAAAGTGCATATCAATGTTTAGCGGATGTTAAATTTTCCATAGTCATTGGCATTACATCTTGGAACAATATTATTCATTGCTCACATGCTTCAAGCCACATGTTTGGATCACTCAAATTCATTCTACGAACATAACATTGCGTTGATTGAAACTAGCAACTTGAACTCGTGGCTAAACAATAGGATATATGGTGAAAATGATGCAAGAAAGGTCTACCAAGTAAACCTATACCCCATGTTTAACCATGATAGTTGTAATTCTCAATCTTTAGTATGGCCTTTTTGGTGCCCATATTTTTGCAAAGTTCCTCACTTAACAATCTGCACCATTTGTTCAACTAACTTATATGCCTTAGGGTGATTTCATGAAGTCATGTGATGATCAATTAGAATTTTTTCATGCAATTTTTGGAATTTCTCATGGAACTCCATACTTTGATTAATGAATATTTCAACTAGAATGCCAAACCTATTGAACATGTTATCCATAAATGCATATGTTGTTCCTTCATTATTATGATTTAGTAATGGCACCAACATCAGCCATTTAAACAAATGTTTAATCATAACCAAAACATACCAATTATATTGTATTGCTAAACTTAGAAGGCCGACAAAATCCAGATTCCATAAATACCTTAGCCCCATCATGGGCAGTATATGGTTGTAAATGAAGTGTAGGTGCTTTGAATGATACTTAAATTCATTCACACACCACACACCATGAAACACATTATTGAACATGTAGTTGCATCCTCCATCATGAATATTGTGTTTAAAACAAACTACAAGTTCATTGAACCGCAAAATGGCCCAACTATTAATGAACGTGCCACACAACGCCTTCATGTTATTATGGGCAAAGCACAACTTACATTTATCCATTTGGCCACACCTATAGTAAGGAATTTCTTTCCCATTTGACTCACTTAACCTTCTACATAACTTAGTCACGTTCTTTGGATGTCATTACACATGTACGGTAAATGATGAAACATTTACCATACCTTTACCTTATGAACATAAGATGTTTATCACTTACTTTTACCCAAGTTACTCAAATTGAAAATTTTGCATAACCTACATATTGTTGTTGGGGGATTCTTTGAATTTTAAAAACCATTGGTTTTAATTCTTTTAAATATTTTAGAATAAAAAAACCATCAATTTGATTATTTCGAAAACTAGAAGCAATCAACAATTTCATGAAAGAACTAAAATTGATTACAGTGATTTTCTAGATGATTTGTTTGACTTTTTCATATTTTTAAAGACAAAGATTATATACCAAACCCATTTTTTTGAATTTTTTACAACTCCCATGTAAGTGGATATATACCCAAGTTATAATTGGTGTGTTTTTATTACTCATTTTAAGAATGGCCAAACACTATTACGTACCCTTACATGGTTCAAAAAAACAATTAATCTTATATACCTTTACCCTACTGATATATTTCAAATTGTTTATATTTACATTTACCCTAATTAATTAATTTAAATCAATATATTTTCCTTACATTAGTTTTTTGTTCTTAGTAATATCGGTGTAATATTGAGCTTTGAACATATTAACTTATCCCAACATGGGGGGTCTTTTTTTCCATACCAAGTTGGTATTCCTATTGTGTACTTAAAAAAAGTTCCATACCAATTTGAACCCAAATTAACTTTATAGGAGATTTCAACCTTTTGTTGGTGTTCTATGTCATCAAATGTATTCCTATTGCAAGAACCTTGTAGCCAAATATAGTACTTGGTGATGCACATATTGTTTATTTTCTTAATCTCATTTCTTGTCATTATAGTCACTTTGCAAATAGTTACAAATGACAACTCGCCATCATAACCACTTTTCAATCAAAAAAGTTGCCAAATCACCTCCTTTTCACACAAATATTTTGCCACCCTTGTTAATTGAACCTTGATTTGTGGAGCTACATTAACTACTTACGATTGAAAAAAAAATTGGTTGAAAATGGCATTAGACATCAAAAAAACTACTTGAATGATTGGTCAATTATAATGTTTGGCTTAGGGTGTTGCATTTATATAGTTTTTCACCTTATATTATCCATTTTGTCATGTTTACAAGTGAGGAACTAGGATTGGGGAACAATTAATACACAATGTTAGATGTGATAAACATTGTTAGAGGCCCAAATGGCATCCATTGCCAAGTTGTTCTTAGACTATGTTTCCAAGACCTACATTTCAAAAAACTCAAACTAATTTTTTTTTTCCATTTTTATATTTGACAAAAGTGGCAACACTTGGCTTTTTTCCCCCCTTCCCCCCCCCCCCCCCCCTTTTTCATAACAAATAAAAAAAAAAAATAAAA
>Ga0116229_10014724_pt1 | contig 10818 bp, 6 predicted proteins | sample S1TSphgellanicum_3_FD_87313 | JGI IMG/M metagenome (GOLD analysis project Ga0116229, IMG submission 87313) | Host-associated microbial communities from peat moss isolated from Minnesota, USA - S1T2_Fc - Sphagnum magellanicum MG | ecosystem: Host-associated > Plants > Peat moss > Unclassified...
AACAATGGTAACAAATAAAACAAGGCTAACATTATGTGAATATTACAAAGAAGGTTAAGATTCTACCTTGCTTGGGCAATTGAAGGGTTGTCCTATGACATTTTCACAATCAAAGCCTTGTATTATGCTATGACTTGCTTCAAAGGCTCCAATATTGATATCCATTGAGTTTTGACATTTTTCAAGATCTTAAGTCTTATTATTTTCACAATTTTACCAAGCTTATTACAAAATGTCACTTAGGGGATCTTGAGAAGTAAGAGTATAATTATTGGTGTAAATTTTCCAACTTAACCACCATTAGCAAATTAGACATAGCTTGCACAACAAGGTTTGCCTTATGGGCCTTACAATATTGCCCCATCTTGTAGGGAACATGTTTTCCCTTAGTTTTGATGTCATTATAGTGCAACAAACCTAAATAAAGAAGTTCCATTTGCTCCAAAACAAATGAACCTCTCCCCTACCTCTTTCTAGTTAACTTTCCTTGTTGCATTTAAGGGATTGGGTAATGATAAGGCTTAAGTTGTTTACAACATGCTAAAAAATGAGGACATGCACTCTTTTCCATGCATACATCACATATACATGAATTGATATCCATATTGGTTATCAATATTAATCATTTTGTCTATACTTAAAGAAATAAACCTACTTCTAACCACAACATTTTCAGTTCTTTTCAAAATTTGCTTACACATACAATCTAACACCATCTCTCAACTTGCCCCATCAAACCAATGATGCATGGGATTGTTAAGAACATTCAATTGCATAAACAATTTTTGCAAGGTTCTATATTTTTTCATGGGGTGACTTGACCAAGCAAATGAAAAATCAAAGCAAATTGAACAAGTTTTTTTTTCATGTCAATCTAAATTGCACCATGAGTGACTTGTTGCAACACTATTTTAAGACCTTTGGCAAAATGCAACTTTTCATTGACAACATGAATGTTATTTTTCACGAAATAATGTTTTCCTTTTTTCACCCATGGCATTGCTACCAAAGTCTTGTAATGACCTACATGATTCCATAAATAATTTAGTTTGGGAACAAAAAGCTTATATTTGCCTTCAATCCAAATTGCATCAAACTTGAATGACTTTGTCATTAGACCTAGGACAAATTTTGCATATGATAGTTTTACTGCCCATGTATCCTAGAATCGCCTTTTCAATTCATATGTCTTCTTTTTCATTTTAAAAATCTCAATGTTTTTTTTTACCACAACAAGGTCCAAGAACATTGAATCAATTTACGTAATAAAAGGAACATCCACGGGAACTACATACATTAGAAGACTCAATAATAAAAACAACATTCATTAGGATAGATGTACTAGAAGAAGCAAAATCAGACTAGGGGATTTTGTCCTTGAATAGAAATTTAAACTTAAAGTTTTGAAGGGGTTGAATTTTTTGCATGATCTCAAAAGGTTAGGGACCAAGAATGAATAAACATTAAATTAATCAAGTAGCAATGCCTCAAAGAAAATGGACACAATTTTGAAATAAAAATTATTGGCCCCATTATTACAAAATGTGGGTGCGGTTCACTAGTCCTTGTTCACTAGACTAGTGAATTCATTGCTTCCCCACTAGGTCCTATTCACTATAACCAATGAATTCACTCATAATCCAATGAAATCACTTGGCGTAGAGGGACACCTTTTGTTGTAGTGGGCCCCTCAATGGTCACATAAACACATACACAATGTGAAAGTAACTAAGGGCATACACAATGTGAAAATAACTAAATGCACACATAATGTGAAAATAACTTAAGGCATACACAATGTGAAAATAACTTAAGGCATACACAATGTGACAAAAACTAAGGGTAGTGTGAAAGAAATTAAGGGTTTTGAAGATAATTAAATCTCGCCTTGTTCGCATTACATGGTGTAATCTTAGTTGTAGATAACAACCTTTTGTTATGTGAAAATCACAAAATCTTAGTGCCACAAAATTGTGAAAAGAAAAGAAATCAACACTCCCAGAAGTTGTTGATGAACGTTTTGTAAGTGGTGATGGAGTTTTGATGTTTATAAATGCTCACATGTAAAACATCACAAACTAAAAAAAATAAAAATCACAAATTGAATTACCAAATCAACCTGAATGCAATGACATTTTTTGTCAACATGGCTTGCACGAATAATTATGGGAATTTAATTGCAACTATCAATCCCACTTAGGAATCAAGATTGATTGATTCCAAAGGCATCTAAGAGTTTTGAGAACAATCTATAGATCGTGCAGTGTCAACAATCACAACAACGCATCTTGGGTTTTGTGACCGATTTAAAAAATGACTATTTTTTTTTCAATTATGTTTATAACTACTTGGTCACAAAAATTACTATGTAGTTGAAAAGGACATCAAGATGCCACGTGGCATCATAGTTTTGTGACTATAGTTGGGTGCAATCATAATCAATTGTATCAAAAAGCACGTCGGACAACCGCCAAAACTTAATAAAAATGTAATCTTGTTATATATATTTTTGTGGTGCCACTTTAATGCCATGTTAATCATGGAATGTTGTGCTAAATGACTAATATGAGTGTTGAAGAATTCAAAATAAAAATTCAAAAAAAATTATTTTGGGTTTTGGTTTTAGTAAAGGACTTTTGAATTTGAACAAGAATTGCATTAAAAATAGTCAATTTTGTAAATTACTAAGCTAAAGACTTTAAATATAAAGGAATTTTGATGAGAAAAAATTTGAAATGATGTTAATTGATTATCCACATTCAAAAGACACTCACAATTTGAAAGTTGTGAAATTTGAATTTTTAAAAATTAAAAATTTATTGAACATAATTTTAAAATTTCAAAAGTCCTTTACCACATGTAAATGGGGTGTAATGTACATGATATCTAAAAAATTAATTCAATTTATGAAAAACATAAATAAATAATTAAACAATTAACATATTTTCATCCAATTTGAAATTAAGATAATTTTTCAAAATGAAATGTAGAATTTGGTAGAATTTGTCCATTTAAGAAAAAAATCTTAGTTATTCATGAAAAGTTAATACAAAAAATGTGATGTATTAAAAAAATTATATGTATTTTTAATAACATATTGCAAAGGATTTCATCTTGAAAGTCCTTTCCATGAGAAAGTGAAAATGACCACAAAAAGGATTGCAATCTTTGGGTCCTTCGTCATTTGTTGGCTCATTTGATTGTGATCACACCTAGTCAATATGATAACTTGTTCAATTTTTGGGTAAATATATTACTATTTTTGAATTTACATTAATATATTTGAATGACTTAAAAATTAGAAATTCAAAAATACCATTTGCTTTTGTAACTAATATTAACTAATAATAACTCAATTCTTATGATGATGATGTGGCATGCCATGTGTCAAAAAGGTGTTACAACTAATAGTCAATTTCATGTCTTGTGATATTAATTTCAATAAGATTACATTTGTTGATTAATAAAAAATGTTCATAATCCCAAAACATGTTTTTAATGATTTGTCATATGCAACTGCAATGTCTAATTCACGATCAAGGAAATGACTAAAAATGTTTTTAGCACTAATAATTAACTTTATGATTCATGACATTAATTTCAATAAAATTACATTTTTTGATTGGTCAAAAATGTTTATAATGCCAAAACATGTTTTTTATGACTTGTCTTATGTAATTATATAATGTCCAACACGATTAAAGAATTGACTAAAAATGTTTTTAGCAATTAGTTGTCAACCTAATGACTTATGACATTATTTCAATAAAATTACATTTATTGAATGGTCAAAAGTGTTCACAATAGCAAAACATGTATTTTACAACTTGTCTTGTGCAACTACAATGTGCAACACAATTAAGAAAATAACTGAGAATGTTTTTAACAACTAATAATCAGCCTTATGACTCATGCAACTAAAAAAAATGACTAAAAAAAAAATTACAATTGCATAGGGCCAATCATTTTATTAACTAAGTTTAGTTTAAATAACCTAATTTAGTTTCTAATTTTATGACAATTTAGCTAGATTTAGTTACATATTGTTTCAATAGTGAACTTTATTTTAAAAATTTTAAATTTAGCCAAACATAATTTAAGTATTCAAATAGCTTAATTTATCATTGTTTAATTATGTTTAACATAAAAATCATGTTTAATTTCATTTATGTTAGTTTAGCCATGTTTAGCTTAAATTATTATTTTAAATATAATTTATATAAATTTAGTTATACATTAATAATTTTCAACCATGTTTGGCCGAAGTAATTTTGTTTAAAGGTGTTTAACCATGTTTAATTTAAATAATTATGTTTAATTGTTTAGGGCCATATTTAGCCATCTTTAACCAAAGTAATTATATGTAACCATGTTTAATCTAAATAATTTTGTTTAGCCTTATTTATGTTTGTTTAGCCATGTTTAGTTTAAATAGTTGTATTTAGTTTAATTTTTACATTAATTTAACTATGTTTAGCCTAGGTGATTATTTTTAGCCAAATTATTTAAAGTAGTTATGTTTAGCCATGTTTAAACTAACTTAGTCTATGTCTAACCTAAATTAGCCTAATTTATTCTAAGTCTACTTTAGATTAGCCTAGGTTTAAAACCTAGCTTAGTTTAGGTCTAACCAAGAGCTAGGTCTAGAGGAGCAGACCGAAATAGCCAATTAGAACTATGCCTGCAGCCCAAATTGGGGTGATTACTAGGGTTAAATTGATACACTAACTTTAGGATACCCCTTTGGGAATGGGGCATTACCAAAATACCAAACCCTACCCCCCAAAACCAAGCCAAAGGCCTTTAAATATTATAACCTTAGGCTAAAATGCTAGGGAAAAACTATATATCATCTTCAAACCATAGATATATTCTTCCACATTTTGGCTTATGGTTTGAGGATGTTGGCAAGTGGTCCAAGCATTTTTTACCTTGCTGAAGCCCAAGCTCACTAGTGTTCTATCTTGGAACCACAATATGTTCCTCAAATATTATTGTTAAAATATGTTTGACATTATCACATATTAGATAAATGTATTACCTTAAGCCAAAACAAATATCCCAAGCTTTTGGATTGTTGTGTTACCCTTTTAATTTTCTGTATTTGCGCCTTTTGCACAGGAACAATACAAATTATAAGGAGGCCGATGCATACACGACACAACTGTCATAGGTGACTAGTACAAGGTCTTTGTATTTGGGTTCACAGTTTCTTAAATTTTGATTCTTAAATCTATGTGTGTTTAGTTGTGGAAGAAGAACCATTTGGTTGATTGAAGAAGGGAAATGGGACTTTTGTAAACTAGTGTATGTGCTAGGTCTGCACATTTTTTAAGTATGTGGGGTCATTGTATGTACATTGAATTGAGTTTGCATTATTGTATTTGGCAGTGGGTACCCACTGGATATGATTGGAAAAATATTTTAAAACAACACAGGCATTTCACAAAACAAAATGACCAGCATGATTTTACAGTAGGTGTAAATGTACCTCCACATACACCAAGAAAACTCTCAGAGGGTTTTATGTGAACTTGAGTGAACAGTGAACGGATAGTGAAAAGCACACCATGATGGATGGTGGGTGGACAAGAAATACTTTTCCATTGGGGCTATGATTGCCAAAGCCAAGAACCAATGACAACAAGGTCATCCAAATGGATGTCACTTCATTCACATGTAAAGTTTGACAACTTAAAATTTGAAGAGGAAATAATTTTAAAGCTTGGGTAGCATAAGTTTAGGAGAAACCCAATGAAGGAATCCTCCCTCACATTGAAAACATCTCTAGTAAGTCACATTTATCTATCAAGCAAGGTAGTTTGTTTGTCTTGTTTTGTTTGTACTAATGAGATCCACCCAATCAAGATGCTTCAGATCATGTTCTTGGTCTCTTTGGAAAGCTCTTGAGGAGGAGGGGTGCATCATCTTGGCTTCTTGGTGTCTGGACTTGAGGTGCAAAAGTTATTGAATATTGAATGATTTCTTCACTAAAAAATAAATTAAATCATAGCTGAAAATTTCGGAGGAATTGGAATGTGCCTTTGGTGTTGTTGAAAAGATCTTGATGAGCAAGATTTAATGGAATTTATTTGGTAAAATTTGGATTCAAAATGTGGGAGATATGGATTTTTAAATGATTTCTACCGGTGAAAATTCAAATAAATTCCAAAAAACCAAGTTTTGGAAGGAAAAATCAGTTGAAAACGTGATAACACCTAGGCCAACAGCATAGGCCACACTAATTTTGATGAAATCTTCAATTTTTGTTGAACAATCAAAAGCCAGGAATCCTTATCACATAGCCATAACAACTATGGAAGTCTAGGCCATGTCAAGGATGTGCTTGTGAAACTAATGGGCTTTGAACTTCAAAGCACATCTCTCAACTCCAAAGGTAGAAAAGAATAAAACTACTAAGGATGATGTTCATAGGTTGGTTGTCAAAAGTAAAGGTGTTTTTTTTTTAAGTTAGAGGGCAACATTAGTTAAGAGTATGTTTGATTGTGTAGGGTAAAGCCCTAGGTAAAGGAGGGGGGCACTATTGAGAATGAAGGTTTGTAAGTCACAAACAGGTTTAAGACCAAAACTATGTATGTTTATTACATAGCTATGGAAATCTATGTTCTTGTTTACATAAATATTTTCTCATCTTTCTATTGTCTATGCATAACTAGTATGCCACACCATTTTCCTACCATGAATTTTATATAAACTACACCAAAACCTTTCAAAACCAAAATCTCGATTCCTTTCACAATTCTATTCCATGAAACTTTAAATTCATACAACAACTCATTTCTATCAAATGAAGGTGTTTCCAAAGGTCACAAACACCCACTTATATATTAACCAAAAGGAAACAAAATAAGAAATTTCCTAAAGTTTACACATCACATGGTTCCACATGACTCCCCATGTGATTTCACATGCATAATAAAGTGGCAAAGACTTTTTACATGACTTTTCACATAAATTACTATGTGAAAGTCAAGCACCATGACCAAATCATAATTAAACTATGAAACCATACCAACAAGTAAATCACCAAACTTACTCGCTAAATAATTACATAGGTAATACTTTAACTATATCAAGTTACAGGTCCACATGAAGCTAGAGCTAAAAGTGAGACTTGAATTCCCAAGACCACTTTGTTTCATGTCTTTGCTAGCATTAAGGACTAATAACATTTAACATTTGAAATGGATATTTGTGATTGAATTTCAAAGGAGAGGACGCACCTTGCTTATAAATTTCCTAAAATGAATAACCTTGGATTCATCATTGGGTTAAACCCCAACCCACTTACTTGGGTTTGCTCTTTTTGTTCTCCCTTTCCCCCTTGGCTAGGTGTTTTGTTTTATAACGCTTGCCAAGGTTTCATCAATAAGCTTTCAAGGCACCTCCTTTCATTTTTAAGAAGTTTACAGGTAAGTTGCCTCCTTTAATTTTATGGAACCATCTGTGTAAGGTAGCTCCTCTGTGGCAAAGACTTTAATGATGATAAGGTGCCCTATACATACATAGGGAAATTTTCTAAAGGTTCTTCACCATGCTTGAAGTCCTAGGTCAAAAAACAATTAAGGATAATTTAGGCACAAAAGTTTATCCTTTCTTGTAAAATTTTCATATTCTTATCCATTTGGTTTCCTTTTCATATATTCAATGATTTTTCTTGTTCTTTGTGTCTTAATGCACTAGGTGGATTTTCCCCAACATTATTTCAATGAAAATCATAAATGTGTTGTTCGCTTCAAAACGACCTAGCACAGGTTTCCACACACATGTAGTGGGGGCCTTGGAAAAAACCAACACGAAAACATATTGTGTTTTAGTGGTGGCCCAATGTTCATTTCTACTAATCAAAAATTGTGTGCCCTAAAACATGAACCTCAAAACAAGAACCTTAAAACCTACCACCCACCGAAACATGTCAAGTTTCAGCGAGTGGCTCAACACACGTTTCAATGCCCGAATAGCCCAAGCCCCCGAAACATATCCCATCAAAACATGTAACATTTTGGGAGCTATGTTTCAGCCCCATCCACCCATCTTCCATGTTCCCCCATGCAATCTTCATCCATGCCCCATGACCTATCCATGACACTTTAGACCTTTTTCAACTTTCCCACACTTTGTCTAACTTTCGCCAAACTATTCTGTTAAGACAATTAATGAAAGTAATCAAATAAATTTTTAAGTTTAGGTAGGAATTTATTACAACCAAGATGCATCACATGTTAATTGTCACAACAAACAAACAAGTGCACCCAAGTTTTGGTTCAATTAAGGTTTAGTTTCATTGTAGAATTTTTACAACTGTGAGTTTTTTTCTTCCACCAACTCAAGCATAAGCTAATCCAGGACTTCCATTGTTCTTAATACAAAAGCCAAATTAGTCTTGATAGAAGAAAGGAAACATGGAGAGTGAAATAACAAACATGGTAATAGAAAATGTGAAAATAAACAAAAAAAAATTCATGGAAACCTACATTCACGAAGAGTGGCTGCGATTACTACAGGAATGCCATAGTCATTGTCAAAAGGACAAGAAGGGATTTATTTGTGTTTATTGTCATTGTAAGAACTCGACAATGTGGATCAATGAACATTGAAAGAAAGGGTGTGACAAAGTTGTGGATTCCGAAAGGAATCTTCTCAAACTAAAGTTATACCCACCATTAAAAAATGCAACAAAAAGTGTGTGTCTTATGAAGGGTGGAAACATTTTGGAATATAAGGTGAAGGCAAATGCATTGTGGAAGCCAAGGAGAAATTGCCCTTCAACTACATTAGTTTTACAACCAATACAGAAGTTTAAACACAAGCACAAAAAGGAGAAAACCCTGCCCTGGTTCATGATGAAGTTCAAGAGGATTTTGTTTTTGTCTGCAAGAAACGCTTCACGAAACATGGAGGTTAAGCAGTCAAACAAGTTTTGAAGCCAGAAAGGATTTTCTAGCACACCACTTCATCGAAATCCATCACTCGAAAGAAATCACAACACAATGGTATTGGATCACACCTTTTTTATTTGAATTTCCAACATTGCAATATTTCCTTAAGTTTTGACAAAATTCAATTAACAATTGTAAAGCGCTTGCACAATATTAGTCTAATTTTTCATGTGCATTTGAAAAGCAGCTTGTATCAATTCATGTGGAACATGTTTTGATTTACATCTTACCGTCCCCAAAAATCCAAAAGTTTCAAACCTTTCCAACAAAAAATCATGTTTCAATCATGTTTCAATAATATCATTCCATGTTTCAACATTCTATCAGTTCAAAAGAAACATGTTACGATACTAGTGGGTAAGGTTATGGCATTTTACACTTCTATATGTGCTTGCAAGTCCATGAATGCCTATTACAAGTCCAATGTTATCTACATTTCATAGTTTTATATGTGCTTACAGGTTTATAAATGTTTGTAACAAGTCCAATGTTTGTTATTCCTTGGATCAAATGACTAGCGCAATATCTAATTAGTCTACACAACTCATAAATTTCTCAGAACTCGTGTACATGGATTCCTTATAATTGTACATGTCAATGTAAATGAATTTTCATATTTTTGTGTTGCCCGTATGTTATTGTAAACTAAATTTTATTTGAGATTCAAGAAAGCAAATCCAAATGCAATAATGGGAAAACAAACATTTCAAGGGTTCAAACCATTCTTTGTGAAATCAATGAAAGAACAAAATACATGCTACTGCATATATCATGTTGAGCTGGATGAATTGCAGCTAGGGCTAAATAATTTGAGGGTAAAATTTGAACCTCACCATAGTGGTGAGTGTGAATGTAGATGCTCATATGTGTGTTTTCATGCTAGTCATTTTGGATGTGGTGCCTCATCCAAGGTGTTTGAAAGCATTACAAAGATGTGGTAGTTGATTGTGTGTGAAAAAGGGGAAGAGGAAGAATGGCATAAGAAAAAAAATTTGTATTGTCAATGTGGTGAATGTGGTGTGGAGAATTTCCCATTCCGTCTAGAAGAAGTCAATAGTTCTAGTGAAGCCCTAGTAGAATGGAAGAGATTTACCATGGAAACAACCATGACTAGGTCTGGTAAAACCTTGGAAAAGCTCACATTAGTTTACAAGAAAACAAATAGTGATGAATTTGTTCATTACTTGAAGCCAAAGTTGCAAACCTTTATAAGGCACAACTTTGTGTCTAGATGGTAGGACAAGCAATTCAAAAGTAATATCAAGTCTTTCCCGCATCAAATTGTGGTATCTGTTGTAGACTTTGATGAAAACTACACTTTTGAGACTAGAATGAAGTTTAATCTATGCATTGGCATAGTTATTAGATTAGCATACTAATGCACATAACCTATCGTCATAACCCCCATCCTAATCCTTATGACAAAAAGTCATGAATTTTAACATAATACCACTTTTACATTTTTAACGATCAAAAACATGATTCTGAGTTTGTTCAACACTACTTCAAGCTTCATTGGGAGCACATGGTGGCCAATGGTTATGCACCGAAATGGCATTGGGTTTGGAGTGATAGTTATGTTTCACAATTCAAGAGTTCCAAGCCATGGTTATTTGTAAGTAAGTATCCCAATTTGACTTGGGGGTGTAAAATGTTATGAAATTTCTTTAAAAACGAACGTGGCAAAGGCCCACACGATGGTGCAAGAGCAGTGATCAAAAGGTTTTTGTGCATGGAACAACTTGATGCTCATGGTGCAAAGCTCCAAAATGTAAAGGAGGTGGTGGGTTTTCTACACAAGCATTTATCTAAGAGGCTTGAAACATCATTTACTGGTGTGAGGAAGCCTTTACAACGA
>Ga0116229_10014725_pt1 | contig 10818 bp, 9 predicted proteins | sample S1TSphgellanicum_3_FD_87313 | JGI IMG/M metagenome (GOLD analysis project Ga0116229, IMG submission 87313) | Host-associated microbial communities from peat moss isolated from Minnesota, USA - S1T2_Fc - Sphagnum magellanicum MG | ecosystem: Host-associated > Plants > Peat moss > Unclassified...
AGGTAGATTCCTAAGCATTGCTCACCCGTTCGCCTCTCGTCGCCAGGATTGCTACAGCGTTACCGCTCGACTTGCATGTGTTAGGCACGCCGCCAGCGTTCAATCTGAGCCAGGATCAAACTCTTCAGTTAATAACACTTAGTCACTGAAGCAATCGCGATCTCCAGACTCTCACTCATCCATCGCGTGTTTTTGAGGCACGCATGAACGACTGGTCGTTTGGTTCTCGCATCATCAATTGCGCCAACAGGCGCCATGACGCGAGTCCCCACACAAATTACCTGTTCAATTTTTTAAAGAGCGTCCCGGGGCGACAAAGGTCCAGGGAAAGACTTCGAAGTATAACGCGTTTTTGAGACCCGTCAATCCGCTAGGGGTCTCGAAAAGCGCCTTTCACTTGGAAGGGCGCGCAGTATAGCCCGGGGTTTTAAGCTGTCAACCGATTGACGCGAATCTTCCGGAATGCCTGTCGCGGACGACCGGCTGATCGCGCATTTAGAGGCTTTTTTCCAGCCTTATTTTTGCAAAAGCGCGCTTGCCCAAGGACACGACGTAGGTGTTTCCCGCCAGCAATTCGTGGCCGTGGCTCGAGACTTTTTCCTGGTTCACCCGCACGGCTCCTTCCTGGATTTTACGCACCGCTTCCGAGCCGCTCGCGACGAAGCCTAAATCCTTCAAAATCGCGGTCAGGCGGGCGCTCGGCGCGTCGATTCGAATCAGCTGTTCGATCAAGTCGGTCGGCACGGCGCCCTGCTGAAAGCGCGTCGTCCAGTCCGCTTGCGCCTGGGCCGCCGCGGCGTCGCCATGAAAGCGCGCGACGATTTCGAGCGCCAATTCGAATTTGACATCGCGCGGGTTGCGTCCCGCCGCCACAGCGGCACGCAGGCCATCGATGTCACCGAGTGGCCGGAACGAGAGCAACTCGAAGTAGCGCCACATGAGGTCGTCCGAGATCGACATGAGCTTGCCGAACATATGCTGCGGCGCATCATGAATCGCGATGGTATTGCCGAGCGATTTCGACATCTTGTTCACGCCGTCGAGACCCTCGAGCAAGGGCATCGTCAGCACCACCTGCGGCTCCTGTCCGTACGCCTCCTGCAACTGTCGACCGACCAGCAGGTTGAAGGTCTGATCGGTCCCGCCGAGTTCGACGTCGGCGTGCAGGGCGACCGAGTCATAGCCCTGCACGAGCGGGTAGAGGAACTCGTGCACGGCGATCGGCAGGCCGCCGCGGTAGCGTTTGTTGAAATCGTCCCGCTCGAGCATGCGCGCGACCGTGTGCTTGGCCGCGAGCTCGATGAGCCCGGCGGCACTCATCGGCCCCATCCAGCGCGAGTTGAAATCGATGCGCGTGCGCGCGGGATCCAGGATCTTGAAGATTTGATCCTGATAGGTGCGCGCGTTGGCCGCGATCTCTGCGGCGGTCAACCGCGGACGCGTGGCGCTCTTGCCGGTCGGATCCCCGATCAGGCCGGTGAAGTCGCCGATCAGAAAGATGACCTCGTGGCCGAATTGCTGAAACTGCCGGAGCTTGTTGATGAGCACCGTGTGGCCGAGGTGCAGGTCGGGCGCGGTCGGATCGAAGCCGGCCTTGACCTTGAGCGGCGTTCCGCGCTCGAGCTTCTTGCGCAGTTCCCCCTCCTGGATCAGATCGACGGCACCGCGTTTGAGTTCGACGAGCTCGCGTTCAAGGTTCGATGTCACTGCGCTTTCCTAAGGGGCGGTAGGGCGGGGCTGCTAATTTACCCGAGGTTTCGGTTGACCGGGTCGGCATTGGCCGTTAGCCTGGAGGGCCATTCGTCTCAAGGGTCCGCCACGGTGCTCCGCGACTACGCTGATGTTCGCGCGATTTCGGCGCGGGTAGGACGATGCATGGCGCACGTGGCCCCTTACGCCGCCGCGGCCAGCGCCGCGCTGGTCCTCTGGCATGCCGCGCGCGACACGCCGGCCGCCGGCGATTACGCCGCCGCACCGCTCGTCTATCCGCACGCCGCACCGCCGGTCGTTGCCGCGCCGACCCCGGTCGCCGCGCCTGCGGCGGCGCTCGGCGCACAGCAGGCGGGTGTCGCCACGATCGAAGTGGTCGTCGGGCGCAACGACACGCTCGACGGCATTTTCCGCCGCATGGCGCTCGACCAGGCGGATCTCGCCGCGATCCGCAACCTGCCGGGCATCCGCCAGAGCATCGATTTCTTGAAGCCCGGGGATGCGATCCGGCTCACGCACACGGCCGGCGAATTACAGGAACTGCAGCGCAAGGTCAGCGAAACCCAGACGCTCAAAGTCGTGCGACAGGATGCGGGATTCGCGGCGCAGATGATCGCCAATCCGATCGAGACGCGGGTCCGCTCGGCCTCCGCCGTGATCGATTCGTCCTTGTTCCAGGCGGCCGAGTCGGCCAAGATTTCCGATCTCGTCGCGCAGAAGCTCGCCGACATTTTCGCCTGGGACATCGACTTCGTGATGGACATCCGCTCGGGCGACCATTTCACCGCCGTTTACGAACAGGTCTACCAAGACGGCAAGTACCTGCGGGACGGCGACATCCTCGCCGCCGAGTTCGTGAACGACGGCAAGGTCTACCGCGCGGTCCGCTTCACCACCGCGGCCGGTCAGACGAGCTACTACACGCCGAACGGACTGCCGATGCGCAAGGCCTTTCTGCGCGCCCCGGTCGAATTCACCCGCATCAGTTCGGCCTTCGATCTGCACCGCTTCCATCCGATCCTGCAGCGGATCCGTGGCCACATGGGGACCGATTACGCGGCGCCCACCGGCACGCCCGTGCATGCATCCGGCGACGGCCGCGTCGGATTCGCGGGCAGCCGCGGCGGCTACGGCAACGCCATCGTGCTCGACCATAGTAATGGGGTGTCGACGCTGTATGGACACCTGTCGCGATTCGCGCCGCGGGTGCGCACAGGGTCGCACGTGCAGCAGGGCGAGGTGATCGGCTACGTCGGCATGACGGGTCTTGCGACCGGGCCCCACCTGCACTACGAGTATTTGAAGAACGGCGTGCACATGGATCCGCAAAAGGTGAGGCTCGCCGGCGCCGAGCCGCTGCAGGGCGGGGAACTGCAGCGCTTTCTCGCCGCGGCGGCGCCGATGATGGCGCAATTGGAACCCGCTCCGCGGGCCGCCGTCGCGGCCATCGGACCCCGCGCGCCGACCAACGCATCCGCATCGCCCTCCCCCGCGCCGGCCGGTGCATCGCAACTCTCGGCGGTGAACTGAGCGACGGGCCGCTGCGGCACGCTACCCGTGTATCTCGGACTGATCTCCGGAACGAGCATGGATGCCATCGACGCGGCCCTGGTCGATTTCGATGTGCACCCCTTCGCCGTGCTTGCCACGAGCGCCACGCCGCTCGATCCCGCCTTGAAGAGCCGCATCATCGCCGTGCTCGAGGCGCCGCAGCGTGCGGACCTCGACGAGATCGGCCAACTCGACGTGGCGACCGGCCGTGCGTTCGCGCATGCGGCACTCGACTTGCTGAATAAGTGCGGCATTCCGGCCCGGAGCGTCACCGCGCTCGGCAGCCACGGCCAGACGCTGCGGCACCGGACTGACCTGCCCCTGCCGTTCACCTGGCAGATCGGGGATCCGAATACGATCGCGGAGTTGACCGGCTGCACCGTCGTGGCCGATTTTCGTCGTCGCGACATTGCGGCCGGGGGCCAGGGCGCGCCGCTGCTGCCCGCTTTTCACGATCGGGTCTTTCGCAGCAGCCGTGAGGCGCGCGCGATTCTGAACGTCGGCGGCATCGCCAACATCACGGTGCTGCGCGCGGATGAACCGGTCATCGGCTTCGATACGGGGCCCGGCAACCGGCTCATCGATGCCTGGATTGCTCGGCACCGAGGACTCGACTTCGACCGGGACGGTGCCTGGGCGGCGAGCGGCCGCTGCGACGCTGCCCTGCTGGCACGGCTGCTCGACGAGCCGTATTTGCGCGCCGCCGCCCCGAAGAGTACGGGTCGGGAGCTGTTCAATCTGCCGTGGCTGGAGGCCAAGCTCGCCGCGCGTGCCGGCGCGGCCCCCGCCCCGGAGGACGTGCAGGCGACCTTGCTCGAGCTGACGGCCGCCTCCGCGGCCGATGCGGTTCTGCGATACGCACCGGGTGCCTCGGTGTATGTCTGCGGCGGGGGCGCGCACAATCCGCCGTTGCTGGGCGCGCTGGCGCGCCGCCTCGGCGGCACGCACGTGACCACGACGGCTGCGCTCGGTTTGGACCCCGACTATGTGGAGGCGATCGCCTTCGCCTGGTTCGCGCAGCGTACGCTCGAGGGAGACACCGGGAGTCTTGCCAGTGTGACCGGGGCGGAGGGAGCCCGCATTCTCGGCGGCATCTATCGCGCGTAGGCGCCCCGCCAAGTCCTGGTCGAGTCATTATATTGTCATGCCCGTAGCGCGACACTCACGGATCCCAACCACCCGCTCGAGTCCATGAACGACATCGAACTGCAAACCGCCGGCTTCTACATCAACCGCGAGCTGTCCTTCCTGGAGTTCAATCAGCGGGTCCTGGAACAGGCCAAGGACCCGGGCATCCCGCTGCTGGAGCGCGTCAAGTTCCTGTGCATTTCATGCGCGAATCTGGACGAATTCTTCGAGATACGCGTCGCGAGCCTGAAGCAGCTCGTCGAGGCCGGCGCGGCCCAGACCGGCCCCGACGGCCTGTCCTCGGCAGAGCAGCTGAAGGGGATCAGCGTGCGCGCCGCGCGCCTCGTCGATGAGCAGTACGACCTCCTGAATGCCGTGCTGATGCCGCAGCTCGCGGAACACGGCATCGTCTTCGTGTCGCCGGAATCCTGGTCCGAGCAACAGGGGGCGTGGGTCGCCGACTATTTCTCGCGCGAGGTCGAACCGGTGTTGAGTCCCCTGGCGCTCGACCCGGCCCGTCCCTTCCCGAAGATCCTGAACAAGAGTTTGAACTTCGCCATCGTCGTCGAGGGCGAGGATGGTTTCGGCCGCAACAGCGGCCTCGCCGTCGTCCAGGCGCCGCGATCTCTGCCGCGGCTCATCCGTCTTCCCGATGAGTTGGGCAGCCGGCAGTTCGTGTACTTGGGCACGATCGTCGAGGCGTTCATGCCGAAGCTGTTCGCGGGCATGAGCGTGCGTGGCTGCTACCAGTTCCGCGTCACGCGCAACAGCGATCTGTTCGTCGAACAGGAGGAGGTCGATGACCTGCTGCGCGCCGTCGAGGGCGAGCTCGCCTCGCGCCGCTACGGCGACGCCGTGCGCCTGGAGACGGCGCATCACTGCCCCGACGAGATCTTGACCTATCTCCTGAACCAATTCGCCCTCACGACGGACGATCTATACCGCGTTCCGGGTCCCGTGAACCTGAACCGGCTCATGGCGCTCTATGATCTCGTCGATGCGAACGACTTGAAGTTCCCGCCGTTCGCGCCGAGCCTGCCGGAGCGCCTGCGGGCCGGCGGCGACCTGTTCGCCACGCTGCGCGCCGGCGACGTGCTGCTGCACCACCCCTACCAGGGATTCAGCCCGATCATCGACTTCATCAAACAGGCGGCCGCGGATCCGCAGGTGCTCGCGATCAAGCAGACCTTGTACCGCGCCGGCAGCGACTCGACGATCGTGGGCGCGCTGGCGGAGGCCGCGGCCGCCGGCAAGGACGTGACCGTCATCATCGAACTGCGCGCGCGCTTCGACGAGGAAACCAACATCGACATCGCGACGAAGCTGCAGGAGGCCGGCGCACACGTGATGTACGGCGTGTTCGGCTTCAAGACGCATGCGAAACTCGCGATGGTGGTGCGCCGTGAGGACCGGGGTCTGCGCCGCTACTGCCATCTCGGCACCGGGAATTACCATGCGAAGACCGCGCGGCTATATACGGATTACGGGCTGCTCACGGCCGACGAGCTGATCGGCGAGGACATCCACGAGATATTCCTGCAGCTCACGGGTCTGACGCGCGTACCGCGCCTGCGCAAGCTGCTGCATGCACCGTTCAGCCTGCACCGCGCGCTGCTCGCCAAGATCGAGCGCGAAACCGAGCATGCGTTGTCGGGCAAACCGGCCCGGATCATCGCCAAGCTCAACGCCCTGACGGAGCCCGTGATCATACAAGCGTTGTATCGCGCCTCCCAGGCCGGGGTCGAGGTCGACCTCATCGTGCGCGGCGTGTGCTGCCTGCGTCCCGGCATCCACGGTGTGTCGGAGCGCATCAAGGTGCGCTCGATCATCGGCCGCTTCCTGGAGCATTCGCGCGTCTACTGCTTCCTGAACGAGGGCCAGCGCGAGATCTACTGCGGCAGCGCCGACTGGATGGACCGCAATCTGTTCCGCCGCGTCGAGGTCGCCTTCCCGGTCGAGTCGCCGGAGCTGCAGGCGCGTATCGCGGACGAGCTCTCGATCTATCTCGCCGACGACACACAGGCCTGGACGCTCGGATCCGACGGGCGCTACAGCCGCGTTGCCGGGAACCTCGGCGTGTCGGCTCAGGCCCGGCTCATGACTCTCTACGACGAGCGCAGCGCCACGATCGATTGACGCTACTGGTAGGTGAGGCGGAAGCCGGCATCCTTCAAGTATTGCCGCTCTTGCTCGAGATCGAGCAGCGTGAGGGGATGCTCCTTCATCCAGCGCTGCGGCAGCTCGAGTTCGATGTTGCGGCCCTTGACGCGCAGCAAGACGTCCGGGAGCGGCTGGGGGCTGCGGCCCCGATGCAGCAGCACGGAGAGGCGCAGCAGCACGATCAGAAACTCGGCGTGGTGATCCCAGGGAGGCAGGAGGTGTTCGAGCGCCTCGAAGGACAGCTGGCGGCGATGCGCGCCGACCAGCACGGCGAGCAGGAGCTGCTCTTCGCGCGGGAATCCGGGCATGTCGGCGTGCTCGAGCAGATACGCGCTGTGCCGGTGATACTTCGAATGGGCGATGTCGAGGCCCGTCTCGTGCAGGCGGGCCGCCCAGCGCAACGCCGACTCGGCCAAAGGATCCTCGAGCCCCCATTCGGATTCGACCTGCGCCAGTAGCGCCGCGGCAGTCGCTTCGACGCGGTCGGCCTGCGCGGCCTCCACGTGGTAGCGCTTCTCCATCGCGCGCACCGTGCGCACACGCGCATCCTCGTCGGTGAACCGGCCCATCAAGTCATAGAGCAGACCCTCCCGCATGGCGCCCTCCGCCACGCGCACGCGCTCGATGCCGAGGTTCTCGACCACTTCGAGCAGTATCGCGAGTCCGCCCGGGAACACGGGCGCCCGCTCTGCATCGACGTCGAGCAATTCCAACTCGTCGATGTGCCCGGCCGCGATCACTCGCTCGGTCAAGGCTTGCAGGTTGTCGAGGGTGATGCGCGGATTGTCGGGATAGCAGCGCCGGATCACGTCCGCGATGACGCGCACGGTGCCCGAGCTGCCGAAGACCTGCAGCCAGCCCATTTTTCGATAAGCGGCCTGCACGGGTTCGAGCTCGAGCCGCACGGCCGTGCGTGCCCGCTCGAAGCGCTTCTCGGAAATCCGGCCGTCGTCGAACATCGTGAGACCGACACACCCGACCGAGAGGCTTTCGAGCAGCAGCGGATTGAAGCCCTCGCCGATGACCAGCTCGGTCGATCCGCCGCCGATGTCGATCACGAGGCGCTTGTCCGGGCTCATGGGGCTCGTGTGCGCGACACCGGAATAAATCAGGCGCGCTTCCTCGAGACCGGAAATGATTTCGATCGGGTGTCCGAGCGCGGCACGCGCGCGCTCGAGGAACCAGCGCTTGCGCCGCGCGCGCCGCAGCGCATTGGTGCCGACCACCCGCACGCTGCCGGCGTGCATGGCACGCAGCCGCTGTCCGAACCGCTCGAGGCAGCGCAGCGCCCGCGAGATCGCCTCGTCGTCGAGTCGGCCGTTATCGGTCAGTCCGGCGCCTAGCCGCACCATTTCGCGCAGCCGGTCGAGAATGACGAGCTGCCCGTCCTGATGGCGGGCGACCACCATGTGAAAGCTGTTGGAGCCTAAATCGACGGCGGCGAGTACGTCGGGTACGACACGGCCGCCGGTCATCAGGGGCCTGTCTGCTTATGCCGAGAAGGAGGACCCGCAGCCGCAGGTGGTTTTCGCGTTCGGATTGCGAATGACGAACTGCGCACCCTCGAGGCCTTCCTTGTAGTCGATCTCGGCACCCATGAGGTACTGGGCGCTCATGGGATCGACGAGCAGCTGCACGCCGCGATTCTCGATGCAAAAGTCGCCCTCTTCGACGCTCTCGTCGAAGGTGAACCCATATTGAAAACCGGAACAGCCGCCGCCCGAGACGAACACACGCAGCTTGAGGTTCGGATTGGCCTCTTCCCGGATCAGATCCCCGACCTTTCCGGCGGCCGCGTCCGTGAACACCAGCACCGTCGGGGGGGGCGGGATGGCGACGCGACTGTCTTCTGCGGTTGCATTCATGAGGCTAGTGTACTCGGCTGCAGCGAACCAATCAAAGTACCGACTCCTCGATTTGACCCGCTTCGGGGGGATCCGTTCCCGCTTTCTTGGCCGGCTTAGTCTTGCGCTTGAACATCTAAGGGTCCCTTGGGCAGCCCGTTGCCGGGCGCCTCCGTTTCGACCGACATGCCCTGCGCTTTCCAGACGAAGGCCTGCCGAAAGGCATGAGCGGCATCCTTGCCGCTGTGGATTTCGACGCCGACGCGCGTGGGCTCGAAGCCCGGCGGAAGCACCAGCGGCTCGTCGTAACCTTGAAAATAGCGGAACGAGTACGGCAGGCTTGCGCGCCGGTTCGGCGACAGCTGGTTCAGGCCGATGCTCTGCGGCTTGCCCTGCAGCAGACCGTCGACGGTCAGCGACGCGATCCCGGTCGCGATTCCGGTCGGCTTGCCGACCTGCATGAGCACGAATTTCAGGCGGAAGCGACCGGGCTCTCCCTCCGGCACGATCTGCATTTGCTGCACCTTGACGTTGACGATCGACTCAGGCTGTACGAGGCCGCGATAGAAGGAAAGATCCTGGTTCAGCCGCGCGATCTGACTTTGCATGTCGCCCAGGCTCTTCTCGACCTGCGTGTAGCCCTCGCGGTCGACGCGGCGCGCCACGTCGGCCGCCTCCAGCTGCCGGTGCTGTTCGGCGTTTTGGGCCTCCAACTCGCGAATCCGCGCGCTGGTCGACAGGGCGCCGCGGACCGAATCGATCACCCGGAAGCCCGCATCGTAGCGCCCTAATTCGAACGCCGCGTAGAGCAAGAGCAGGCCCAGCAGCACGCCGGCGGAGAGAACCAGGGCGCGGCGCTTCGGGGCATAGGATCGGATCACCAATTTGCCGAACGATACCGCCATAGGTGATGATTCCCGGCCACCCCCACGTTGGGACGGGGGTGAGACATTACACGATGCGGCGAGACGAGAGAGAGTTCTTTGACTAAAGACGGCGCCAAACGATGCTGTGGTTGAAAGCGTTTCACGTCGTCGCGATGGTCACCTGGTTCGCCGGCCTGTTCTACCTGCCGCGCCTGTTCGTCTATCACGCCGCAGCCGGCGATGCGATCAGTCTCGAGCGCTTCGAGGTCATGGAGCGGCGCCTCTTCATCTTGATGACCATCGGCGCGGTGCTGACGATCGCGCTCGGCATCGCCATGATCGTGAGCGTGCCGGCGTATCTCGAGTTCGGGTGGCTGCACGCAAAGCTCGGGCTCGTCGCGCTGCTGATTGCCTACCACGCCTATTGCTATCCCCTGATGCGGGGCTTCGTTCACGGCACCAACCGGCGCAGCTCGCGGTGGTATCGGCTGTTCAACGAAATTCCGTCGCTGCTGCTGATTGGCATCGTGGTGCTGGCGGTCGCCAAACCCTTCTAGGTCGGTTTCGCGGTCTCGATGTCGGACCACCACGCGGGATACGGCGGCAGCCCCTCCGGGAACAGCAGGTTGCCGAGTTCATGCAGCGCTTTGACATAAACCCGCCGTTTGAAGTAGACGACCTCCCGCACGGGGGTCCAGTAATCCGCCCAGCGCCAGCGGTCGAACTCCGGCTGCGGCGTCGTGTCGAAACGCAGCTTCGATTCGTCGGCGGTCAGCTTGAGCAGGTACCAGCGCTGTTTCTGGCCGATACAGCGGTCACGCACGTACTGGCGCGGCAACCGGTAGCGCAGCCATCCCCGGGTCGAACCGAGAATCTGCACATCGTCGGGTTCGAGGCCGATTTCCTCGTTGAGCTCGCGGTAAAGGGCGTGTTCGACGCGCTCGCCGCGGTTCACGCCGCCTTGTGGGAACTGCCACCCGCGGCCACCGACCCGGCCGCCCAAGAATACCGCGCCGGAGTCCCGGGTCAGGATGATGCCGACATTGGCGCGAAAACCATCCTTGTCGATGTCATCAACCGGCGACTCTGTGGACATGCGTCAATTGTTCCACAACGGCGGCCGATTGTGGTCGTCCGCGGGCGGGCAAGCGTCCCTATCCCGGTCCGACCTGGGTCTGGTTTCGCCCCAGTGCCTTGGCGCGATACAGCGCCGAATCGGCGTCCGCGAGCAGGCGGTCCGCGAGCGCTTTGAGGTCGGTCTCGTGCCGGCCGGGCGCGACCGATCCGACGCCGACCGAAATCGTCAGGCGCCGTTCGATCTGCGGCGTGAGCTGAAACGGTTCGGTCGCAATCGCGGCCCGGATGCGTTCCGCGAGGTTCAGCGCCTCCGCCGCGGATGCCTCCGGCAGGATGATCGCAAGCTCGTCGCCGCCGAAACGGGCCGCGGTATCCATGCTGCGGATCTGTGCCTCGACGCGGTGTGCGACATCCTTCAACGCCTTGTCACCGGTCAAATGCCCGTAGCCGTCATTGATCGCCTTGAAGCGATCGATGTCGAT
>Ga0116229_10014727_pt1 | contig 10815 bp, 9 predicted proteins | sample S1TSphgellanicum_3_FD_87313 | JGI IMG/M metagenome (GOLD analysis project Ga0116229, IMG submission 87313) | Host-associated microbial communities from peat moss isolated from Minnesota, USA - S1T2_Fc - Sphagnum magellanicum MG | ecosystem: Host-associated > Plants > Peat moss > Unclassified...
ATTTTTTATAATATTTAATTTTATATTTTAAAATTAAATAAAAAATTTTTGAGTATTTTTTTTTTTTTTTTTTTTTTTAAAGTAATGGGAAGGTTTTCTATAAATTTTGTCATATACTATAGATGAAAATGTTCAGATGAATACAAATTTTTTTTCTCAATTCAAAATTTTAAAGGGTATGTTAGAAAGTATTAGAGGTCTACACAATTAATGTCGTAAGGATTGCAGAGCGATTTAGACTCTGAAGATGAAGAATTATGAAACAAGATGAATCGAATGGTGACCCGAAGTTTACAACAACAATTCGACTTGGAAGCAAATCGGCAAGTTATTGAAAATCAGACAAAAAACAATTTTGAAACTAGAAAGGAATATGCAAGGCTTACAAAAACCCCATCTTAGAAATCTAATGTTGGAAAGACGAGTTTTAAAAATAGAGGAAAGGTTTGTGGGGCATAGGTTGTTTTTACCACAAGAAGTTGTACAATAGGACATATGGACTGGGGGTTTTTAGAAAAAACACAATTCTAAACCGTGATCTCCACGGAGTAAGATGTAGTATATTATTCATTTGAATGGGTGGATGTAATATACTTCTCAGTCGCAATTTTTGGTTTAGAGTTCTAAAAATTAAGATGGAGTAAGGACTTCTATAGTACTTGATCAACCACAAGAAATCTCAAGTTCAGAGTTGATGATTAATTGAGGGAGGGATGTTACAAAAGGTATACAACCCAAGTTTGTGTATCAGTTTGCATCTCCAAATTATTATGAACTAATGGAACATTAAGAGGTGGATGAAAACACCAATGTTGATGTGTCTGAAGAGACTAAGGAAAATTACCCAAGATCATTTAAGTATGCAGAGGCACATGTGAATGCGTTGGATGAAATATCATAATCATATTCACATCAAGGGCATCCAAAGTTGGATCAAACAAGGTACATAGCCGAAACACGGGATCATGAATCTATGGATTCAGAAATGATCAAGTTACTTTCAAGGGTTTATGTATTATGTGAGGAAGTAGGACATGCAATCATGGATTGTCTTTTTGTGCCTTTTCACATCAGAGCAAGTATCGTTAAGCATGTGGAATAATAGAATGTGGTAGGAACATTAATAGATCAACCACAAGAACAAGAATCAAGAATTCATGTAGTTCAGAACAAATTTAGAGTGGAAATGGTTGTTGTGCCCAGCATAGATGTTGTTGGAAGGGGAGTACTAATTAGATCTATAGCAGAATTGGGTAGCAAATCAACTGGAGTCTTAATAGGAAGGAATCTAAATCAAAGTTTGGCGCTAATAGTAACTATTACTAAAATTGTTAGCATACCTCAAATGGTGCTTATTAATCTAATAACAACTATTCATGTGAACATGACTATAAATTGACCATTGATGAGCTCAATGGCTATTGGAGGGTATAAAAATGCAGATGCTATGCATCCAAGAGGAGGATACTAAGAACCATTTGTTGTAATTACACCAATTCTTGATCACAAAGATGGCCATTATGTTAGGCCAAACAAGGTAGCTCTTAAATATCCTAATTTCAAAAAAGATGTTAATCTAGATGCTCATGTCAGAGTGTTCAATTCTATAGTATAACCAAATGCAAAGACTTCTAAAGAATATATTGTCAATGCATTTAACTATACGCTAAGAGATACGACATCGGACTATTGCCATAATTACATGTCAAAATTTCTTGACTATACTTTTTTGGAGCTTACACATACATTTTGTAAACATCATCAGAAGACTTAAAATAACGAACACATATACATGGAGCTCAAAAACATGAAACAAGAGGAGACTAAAAGGGTGGAGGTTTACTATGAATGGATTTACAAGTTGGTTCATGGTTTTCAAATACCAACCACAAACAGTTTTCTGATTATTGTGTTTATTACGAGTTTGCAATCATACCTCAAAATTGCAATTGCAAGGATGAAGTGGTCAACACTACAACAACATAAGGAGGTGATAATGTTGTGTGAAAAAGGTATGAGTACTGTAGAAGCAAGGAGTGCACTACTAGTACCATAGTATTAAACATGTAGTACCAGTAAAAACACAAAGTAATACAAGGAAGTTTAATAAACATTGCACAATTGTGGGATGACAAATCACAATGTAAAAATATGTAGGAAAAAGAAAAAGCAGACCATGGTGGCAACCATAAAGGTAGTAACGCATCCCTAAACTTTTTGATAGACTCAATTGCAAGTCCAAAGGTGAAAACATCGAAAGGATAAGGAGCTGGGGCATGCCCCTTGGTTCACAACATTTCAAGAGTAGTGGGCGTGCTAAAGTTTTGGGATGGGGATTAGGAAAAGTGACAAGCAAGCTAATTATTCACATGGACTTGCACAAACTAAACAATAAGTTGGTTAATGCATAGTTGGAGCACTTTTCGTGCATGGATAAGCCACGGGCAAACATGAACTCACAAGAATCACCACGGCCCAGACTTGGGGGAAGCCACCACCTTCCTCCTTATGGTATTCTTTGTGCTTGGCCATGGGGCCAGCACCCAAATGTCATTTTGTCTCAAGATTCCCAAGTTGGAGTCCCGAAATTCCCGAAATTGGGACTTTTGTGACTTTAGAAGCCCATAACTTTGTGTGTAGACCTCTGATTGAGGTGAGGTTTAAAGAAAATTTGTAGCTTTCACCAAGAGCTTTCAAATGATATGTGGCATGTCACCTGCATGCAAGGAAATCTTGGCAATTTTTAACTTTTAGTGATTGGGAGTCAAATTGCCAATTTGACTCCTAGCCCTTCTTTTGGCCATAACTTATGTTTTAAATACCCAAATGGGTCATGTGAGCCCATTTTAGAAATCTATGTTTCAAAAGCTTTCCAATGATATAAAGAAATTTTCAAACCAATGAGTTTTGACCCCTACAATAACCCTCTGAAAATTCGGGAGTCCATTGGGACTCCAACTCCAAAGTGGGAGCTCACTTGGGAGTGTGAAGGTTCATTCCCTCACTCTCCTACACTTTCAGGAACATGAAATGCGATTCCCAGGCTTCTCTCTTGACCTGCACCTTCACAAGCCCTTACCTTGGTCACGAGCCCAAGGCTAAGGTTGTAACAGGCAGCACAATTAAATCAAAAAACACAAAAGACATCTTCATATGCATGTCACATCTATGATTTGAATGGACATAAAATGATAGATTGTCCAAAGTTTGTTAAAATGAAAAAAATCTCTCATGGGAAATTTGTGATAGTAGCAAAGGTTCAACCTATTGTTAAGACACAAACAATCATTGCGGATGTGAATATGGTGGATGTTAATGTTACCATAAGAAGTAAAGTAATCAAAGAACATGTGTTCAAGGATAGAGAGGCAAGAAAAACAAAGAATGTTACTAATTGGGAAAAAGAAAAGCAGTTGAAGTAATCAATGGTGGAGATAATTCAATAGATTCAAAAAACACAAACCCAGAAAAAAAAGGTCATCCACATCCATGGAGGGATGGAATATAACCTAGTTGGGTATGCCAAAAACTACTTTTATGGATGCATAGAAATTTTAGGGAGTAATGAATTCACATGGGAAATTAATCATAATAGAAAAGATTTTTTTGGACATTGGTAAATAGATGCTAAAAATAAATTATACTTTGAACTTACGACAATTACTTTAAATAGTTCTTAAACTAAAGAGATATCTTTGGCAAAAGTTGAAACTAAAAAAAATTCAAAATGTAAATAAAGCAACCACAGATAGACAAGTTGGTTCTTAAATACCAAAAGTAGGGATAGTTGTTATAGCAACAAATAATCATATGGCAATTATTCAAGTACAGATTGGGAAGAATACAATAGAGGATGTGTTGCTAGATGGAGGTTCTAAAGTTAATATTATCACAGAATAGTTGAAATTGAGGTTGGGGCTTCCACAACCTAAACTTGCACCATATAATCTAAGGATGGCGAATCAAATAATCACAAAATGAGTGGGGTTGATCAAAGATCTGAAGATATATGTTCATGGCATTCCTTACATAACTATGTTTACTATGCTTCAGAATAATGTGGCAGATTCCAATTATTGCATGTTGTTGGGGAGACCATGGTTGATGGATGTTAAAGTGGGACATGATTGGGGAAGTAACATTGTTACCATATAAGGGAATGGGACGGTAAAAACAATTATAATTACCAAACATTTTGGAGGTGAAGTAAGAAGTTCAGAAGTGTTATTATGCTATGATTATTTGAATGGCATCATAGATGAATAAGATATCATCTTTATTATAGAGCCAAAATTGTTCTCCATAAGAACAATCAGTTTACCTAAAACAATTCAATTTATGAAAACCACATATGTGGGGATCATGGATACAAATGTGAATATTAGTTTTTTAGAACATGGATCTGAAGTACAAAGCATAGAAAAGAAGATACTTGGCAACAGATATGAGCTAGAAGTAGCTTTGGAGGATAAGGTGTATCCAGAGACGTACTATAGACATCAACCAAGGAATGTTGTAGTGGATGAAACTCCAACAAAAATCAAAGCACAGGGATTGCAAATAGTTAGATGGACATTAATTAAAGATCAACAATTGATTAAGTTCAATTTGAGAATTAATGTAGCACCACATATGGTGAAGATTAATGCACAGCTAGAAATAGGCAAAGTGTTAGGAGTGGAACAATTGTTGAAGGAATTCAAAGATGTTTTTGCATGGACATACAAAGATCTAAAAAGGATTCCACCATACTAGCATAACATAAAATTAAGTTGGACATTATTATACCACCGACACATCAAGCCAAATACATATTAAATCCAAACTATGTTACATTAATCAAACAAGATATAGATAAGTTGTTAGCAACTGGATTCATTGAATTTGTAGAAGAAGTTACATGGTTATCACCCATAATAGTAGTACCCAAGAAAAATGGCAAGCTAAGAATTTGTATAGATTTCAAAAAATTAAATGTAGCCACAAAGAAGGATCCATACCCATTACCTTTCATAGATGAAATGCTAAACACAATAACAAAATATGAAGCACATTATTTCTTAGATGAGTATTTAGGATATCATTAAATATCTATAGTTCTAAAGGAAAAATATAAGATTGCAGTTGTTATAGAGTGGGGACTTTTATATGGAAGGTGATGCCATTTGGAGTTAAAAATGGACCTTTAACATATTAGAAAGCTATGACCAAAACAATCAGAAAATATTTTAACAATTTTATGAAGATATTTTTGGATGACTTCATAATGTATTGTGTGTGAAGTGACTTTCTGTCCCTTTATTCTTGGTTCTATGAGGTGACTATATTTGAAAATATGTATGCTACCAGTGAAGGAAAAAATGCAAAGTGTATTTCTAGATGTTAAGTTGCATTTGTAGTTGAAACCAAATAACTTGCCTCTTATGCATCATTTACAATTTATATTTTCCAAGTTCAAACACTTCAAATCCTAGAATTTTATGTTAAATTGTCATTCATTCAAACTAACTTTTAAAGATTTAACACCATGTCCAACTTGGCAACATACCACCTGTCACTTAAAATATTATTCCTATCACATATGTTATTCAAATCTTGTTTGCTTTAACTCATTAGAAAGCTAATTACAAGGCGCATATGCTTACTAAATTCTAAGCTTTGCACCAAAACTAATAAGAAGTTATGCTACCAAACCCGAAAGGGTTTTACGAAGGTAGAAAGTTCAACTTGGCTATAGACCTCTAGTCACTCAAATTATTATTCTTATCACATACATTATTCAAATTTAGCTTGCTTTAGCTCATTAGAAAGCTAGCTACAAGACGCATTTGTCTACCAAATTGCAAGCTTTACACCCAAACCAATAAGAATTTGTGCTACTAAACCTGAAAGGGTTTTACAAAGGTAGAAAGTTCAACTTGGTTACAGACCTCTAATTACTCAAATTATTATTCGTATCACATACATTATTCAAATTTGGCTTGTTTTAGTTCATTAAAAAGCTATCTACAAGGCGCATTTACTTACCAAATTGCATGTTTTTCACCCAAACCAATAAGAAGTGTTACCAAACTCGAGAGGGTTTGTGAAATTCCTCTAAAATGTTAAGTTCCCAACATTATCCTTACTCACTTCCATTCTTTCAAAAATACTACAAACATCTAATTCACTTTCCCTCTTTCCACATTCTATTAAGACTAATCATTTTTCTCCTCCCAAGGAAGATTGTAAGAACAAGTATTCTCAAAATTCAAATCGAAAATTATGTCCAGCAAAAAAAAACCCCTCAATGATCTGAATTTACCCTTTTAAAGAGAAGGAAAAGGAAGGAAATGAAGGAAATTCCCAATTCGGTGACCAATGGAAGGTTCCAATGTTTCGTGGCTAATGGAAAGAGAAAGAGAAACACATTTTCACCTCTTTCCACTTTCCCCCAACAAATTTTATTTAAACTTTTGTTTTTTCCACTGATTTTAAGGTTTTACTTTACCATGGTTCTAGGCCATTACTTACACATTTCCTTCATTTTCCTTGACTTATAAATTATAGCCATGCATTTTGATGTAACAAATTTTTCACACATTCATTATCAATTTGATTTTGATTGAAAATTTCTTTTCCTTTCCTTGAAATTATGGCATCGCGTATGGCCATGTTTTACAGGCCTCAAGCTGCATAAGTGAATGAAGAATTGGCTCCAAAATCATCTTTAAATTTGACATTAATGTAACATCTTTGTGATGAAAATCCCGAACCATAAAAGGTGCGCACTCATCTTGAACTTGATCCCCCTTGAACTTAATATTATTACATTTCTCTGAATTTTCACACCTTGGTGATTTTGTTGCAAGTTGACCCCACTTTTAGTGATGAACCTGAAATTGTTTGTGAAAGTTATTATGAGACTGAAGACACCTCTCTCTTTGCATGGTCTTCAATTCCCAGAGTTGGACATTGTCGTTGGTTGCATGGTCCAATTTGTCGACTACCTCCTAATAGCAAAACAAACTACCTAATTCACACCATTTGACAAATCCTGAATTTCTTACAGTTATGAACTATCACTTTGGCATAGCCCAAGACTCAACATGTAATTGTACCCCCTCATTGAGCTTATCCATAATCTAAATAAATGTTTCATTCATTATGAAATTCATGTTACCATTGCCACCCTATCACACTATTTATTTAATCGTTAAGTTGTTTCAAATTAATCTTATGTTCATAAGGCTTGAAAATTGTTTTATTTCTATTGAACCTTTCATTGACACCCCTTTAATTGCTTCATGAAACTTAAATATCCTTGCTACTCACTAAATATTAGAACAAGACCAATGTTTTGTTGAACACCACGAATTTTGGTGTTTACTTCTACCCTCAACCCTTTAGAGATTTCTCACCCCTAATTACGTAACTGAGGTTTTAAAATTATGGTTACCAGCTTTTTGTTGAAAAAAAAAACTAACCCAACACCTTATTCACCAATATCGTATTTCAGAAAAGAAAGTAACCCCCCCACGTAACCATGCGCATTCATCATTCTTTATTTTGACATGAAATTGCTAAAATCCTTTAATAACCTTACCACACTTGAATATCCTTGATGGAACTCTTAAAAATTGAGACTACCGCACATGGTTGTGTCAGTATGGTTCACATAGTGACATGGAAAGTATTTTGTAAAAGTTCAGATTATATTTTCAAAAGTGAAAAGAATATGACATTAATTCTGAATTAAACAAATGTACATTTATGGTATTTTTTAGGGATGATCTTAAGTTTTATTGTTTCCAAATAAGGGAAAATACCATATCTAAAGAAAATACAAGCAATAGTAAACATGCCACCATTTAAGAATCCTTAGCAGATTCAAATATTCAATGGGATGGCACAGTTTTATAGATGTTTTATAAAAAAAATTCTTGTTGTTATGGCACCTATCAGTAAACTAACCAAAAAGACAAAGACTTTTCTTTGGACAAAGGAATGTTAGAAGGCCTGAGAATTGATTAAACAAAAGTATATTAAAGCACCAATATTGATATCACCAAACTAGCAAGTGGAATTTCATGTTTATACAAATACGTCCTTATTAGCTATGGGGTTATGTTGTTTCAAAGCATAACATGGAAGAGTGATCAACTAATAATGTATGCTTTTAGGTTTCTGAATAGAGCAAAATAAAACAAAATAGAATTATAGCAAAACAAATAAAGAGGCTTTAGTAATGGTTTTTACTTTGAACAAGTTTAAACATTATTTGTTGGGCAATAAATTTGTTTTTTATGTAGATCATATGGCATTGGTCTATTTGGTCAATAAACCACAGGTTTTAGGGAGAATAACTAAATGGTTGTTATTATTCCTCAAATATGATTTCACAATAGAATATAGGCTAGGCAAAACTCATGTAGTTGTAGATGCATTATTAAGATTATCGGATAGTATAGAACCTACAAGTGTGCTTGATCAAACCATAGATGCAAATTTGTTTTATACAAGGCTTGAATGGCTGAATGATGTAAATTTTTTTTTGAAAATAGGATAGATTGAAGGCACATTACCGATGTAATAAAAGCAGAGATTAGTTAGGAGAGCATATCCTTTTACACTGAAGAATGGTGAATTGTACAGAATGGGTCAAGACAACAAACTACGACAATGTTTGACAACAATAGAAACATAGATGGTGATGAAAGAACTACATGAAGGACCTTAAAGAGGGCATTTTGCAATTGAAATAATGCAAAGGAAGATATTAGATGTTGGATATTGGTGGCCAACTATGTATAGGGATGTGCATGATTACTATAGATCTTGTGATGCATGTTAAAGAATAAGAGGATTGGCAACTCAAAGTTTTACAAAAATGGCACAAGCCTTCCAGAAGAACCATTTATGAAATGAGGAATTGATTTTGTGGGGCAATTAAGATAGCAAGGAGATATACATTGAACAAATATATTTTTATTAACACAGACTATGCTACTAAGTGGGTGGAAGCAAGAACATTGACAACTAATATAGCAACAATCATAACCAAATTTTTGTATGAATGCATATTAACTAGGTTTGGATGTCCTTTGACTATAGTCATAGATTAAGGAGTTCATTTCATTAATGATGCCATCAAGTATTCAATAGATCATTTTTTGATGAAACATGTGAGTTCTATAATTTATTATCCTCAAGGGAATGGGCAAACTAAGTCTATTAACAAAGTACTTGGGACATTATTGACCAAGTTAGTTATTGAAAATATAATAGATTGGGATGAGCATTTGTCTACAATGTTATTTTCATACAAAATTACATACGAAGTAGCAGCAGGGTATACACCATATTAATTAGTGTATGGATTACATCCATTAATGCCCACAGAACACATTGTTCCAGTTGCTAGTGAAGATGAAAGAGATAATACTATAGTGAGAGTTTTAATTAGCAAAATTACAGAGCTCAAGAAGTTGTAGGAAGCTAGAATGTAGGCTATAAAAACTGCAAGAATTCAACAGTGGAATAGAACATTATGGAATCAACAAAAGAATCCAGAAAAATAGTTTAGAATTTGGTGATTATGTTTTGTGGTTTCCAAAGGGCAATAAATCGCACTTAGGGAAATTTATTAAGAAATGGATTGGACTGTACAGAGTACAGTATGTGTTCCTAAATAACATTATGTTCTTGGTGACCATTGAGAAGTTTGAAACTAACCTTGTGTTGGTCAATGTGAATAAGTTCAAACCTTATAAATACATGGAATTTGAAGTTTAGAAAAAAAGAACAAATGCCAGTATATTGGGAATAGAATGCAAATGGAATTAAGGAGGCGAATTCTAACATAGAAAAGGACAATGAAGGATGTGAAATATAGAAACCACAAATGGAAAATGATGAAGATAAAGAATAGATCAGAGATCCAATGGTGAACATAGTCTTTATTTTCAATCTATAGATGAACAATAATTGTAACAATGTGGGATTTGGGATGCAAAGATCTAAAGATGATATGTTAGGTGTATCAATTGAATCAATAATAGTATTCACTCAGTCATTAAGAGTATTCGCATAATCATCAAAATTGTGGGCACAGTCAATAGAAAAATCGGTATAATCACCAAATGTGTTTTCATAGTTAGCAGATAAATGGGCATAGTTAGCAGAAGGTGTATAGGACAAACAAAATGGAGTCAATATAGATAATGTAGGGAGATTATGGATCTAGAGTAATCGGAAGATGAAATTTGCAATGTTCATTCATAATGATGATGTTAAGTGCTTCCACGTGGCCATACATGGAACACATAAACTTGTAGTGATGGGTTGTATTAATTTTGAGGATCATGCATTAATTAAAAGATGACAAAGAGATGAAAAAATGAATGTGATGGGCGAGATGTTCAAGGATGAAACAAAATGGGGTAACTGCCAAAAGCAATTACTAGAAGTTGTGTGTGTTTTCGATGTTTTGGAGTTCATAGCAATATGAATGTAAAGAGTGTAATTGAAAAACTATAGCAAATAACAAGGGAAAAGGAAGTGTAGAGGAATGAACATAGACGAAGGCAGGAGGAGGAAGTGGAATTGTTGAGAAGAAAAGAAGTAGAAGACACTACTAGAAATCTTGTCATTTGCAACCAGTCGCTATGCAATTGGCATGTAATTGGTTGTCGTTTGTAACTATCTTGGTCTTGTTTGCAACTACAAATTTGGTATTGTATAATTTTTGGGCCATACGGTTGTGTGTGCAACTAACATGCAACTAAATGTGTACAACATGGACACGTGTCATAAAAATAATGGCCTAAACTTATA
>Ga0116229_10014729_pt1 | contig 10814 bp, 6 predicted proteins | sample S1TSphgellanicum_3_FD_87313 | JGI IMG/M metagenome (GOLD analysis project Ga0116229, IMG submission 87313) | Host-associated microbial communities from peat moss isolated from Minnesota, USA - S1T2_Fc - Sphagnum magellanicum MG | ecosystem: Host-associated > Plants > Peat moss > Unclassified...
TGGCTCGTGCGCTTGCCCCTGGACGCCTGCGATCGCCTGCACGCGCGCGCGGCGCATCGGCTTTAAGACCAGAAGGGCCATCACAGCTGCCACAGCGTTCATGATGGCAGCGATGATGAAAACGGCATGCCAGTTTCCGGTCGCAACGGTCAGGAGATTGGACAGGGGCACAAGCAATGCCGCCGTGCCCTTGGCCGTGTAGAGCATGCCCGCGTTGGTCGTGGCATAAGTCGGGCCGAAGGTATCGCCACAAGTCGCAGGAAAAAGGCTATAGATCTCACCCCAGGCAAAGAACACGAGTCCGGTGAGGAGCACGAACAGCAGCGGATCCTGGCCGAAACGGTTCAGCGCAAAAATGCCGACGGCCTCGAGGGAAAAGGCGACGAACATGGTGTTCTCGCGGCCGATCAAATCCGAGATCCAGCCAAAAAACGGCCGCGTGATGCCGTTCAAAACGCGATCGAGCGAGAGCGCAAAAGTAAGCGCAGGAAGCGTAAGGCCTAAAAGGCTGACCGGCACATTGGCAATCTTGAAGTCTTTGGCGATCGGCGCAAGCTGGGCGGTCGCCATCAGGCCGCCGGCTGCCAAAAGGACAAACATCACATACATGACCCAAAACACCGGGGAGGAAAGCACTTGCCGGGGTGTCGTGCTCAGGACTTGCGCATCCGATCGTCCAAGGCCTTGATAGCGCAGGATGTCTTCCTTCTCCGGGCGACTCAGAGCCAGTGCTGCAAGGAAGACGACCCCGCCTTGCAAGAGACCAAAATCGAGAAACGCCGCGCTGTATCCCTTGGTCTGGATCAGCGAGGAAATCGGCACCACGGTCAGCGCCGAGCCAATGCCAAACCCCGCTGCCGTCATGCCTGCAGCCAGGCCGCGCCGGTCGGGGAACCATTTCAATGCGTTACCCACGCACGTGCCATAGACAGCGCCCGCGCCAATGCCACCGATCGCCTGCGCGACATACAGCATGGCGAGGTTGGCGGCGAAGGCGTTCAAGACCCAGGATGCGCCAACCAGCAAGCCGCCGATCATGACCACCGGCTTGGGTCCCACGCGGTCAACCAGCAACCCTTCAATGGGAACCAGCCAGGTTTCAGTCAGCACGAAGATCGTGAAAGCGACCTGGATCGCGGCGCGATCCCAACCGAAGCGTGATTGCATCGGCCCAACGAACAACGTCCAGCCGTATTGCAGGTTGGCCACCATGATCATGCACAGCACGCCAAGTCCGAGCTGCAGCCAGCGTGAAGCGGCACGCCCGGTTGGCGTCGATGCATTTTGCTGCTCTGCCAGAGTCACGGTCACGGCTCCCGGTTGCTAAGGTGTCTAAACTTCGGGCCTGAGCGCTTTACGCTCAATGCGGCCGACAGCCACAAAGGTCCTAAAAAATACACGGCGCCTCATCACGCGAAGCACGGGGACGCACGGCACGGGTCGCTGTCCGAGTAGGCCGACATCCACGATCGGCTCTTGCATCAGGAACACCGAAGCCGTTGATGCCGCTTCTATCGGTCAAGGGCTTCTTGCACTATCGATCATGATTTTGGGCCGGCAGGCTCCCAGAGCTCGATGGGATTGCCTTCCGGATCGTGCAGTCTTGCAAAACGTCCGTTGGGATAACTTTCGGTATCGACCTTGACGGCAATGTCAGACGCTCGCAGTTGCGCGACCATCGCGTCCAGATTGCGCACGCGAAAGTTGATCATCCAGGCTTGCTGGGGGTTTCCGAAATAGCCGCTGTTATTCGGGAACGGAGCGAATGCAGTGGGGCCTGCGGCTTGCTCCCATCCGTGCTGTTTGTAATCGGTGGGCACAGGGTCAACGCCCAGGTTCTGCTGGTACCAGTCGGCCAATTCCCTGGGATTGTGGCTTCGGAAGAACAATCCGCCGATGCCCGATACGCGTTCCCTGGAATCTCCCACATGTTCACCTTGCGTAAGAGGCTCGGCGGCATCGGCTGCGCCAAGAATTGCGAACGTGGATGCGCCAAGAAGGAGATTTCTGCGATTTATCGTCATTGCAATGTTCGGCTCGCGTGAAAGCTACGATCAATTTCCGGCCCGCTCAGGGTCAAACGTCTTACGCCTTATCTGCCAGCAAGTAATTTAATGGACTCTTTACAAGTTTGCCATGCGCAGCTTAGCCAAGCACGCGACGGTGGCCTCAGTAGGAACCGCTTCTGAGCCGTCTTCGACTTGGCTTTGTCACCGATCGCGAGCGGAGGCGCTTCGGATCGAAAATTGCATCAGTCCGGTTGCAGAAGCTGAAATACGTTGCCCTCGGGATCTTCGCCGTCGCACATCAAATAAGGAAAGCCATCATAGCGCTTGGGTTCGCGCATCGACACGCCCGCGTTGGCCATCTGCTCGCGAAGCTTCCCAAGCCCGCTGGGCACGGTGAACACGAGCTTGGCATTTGACGTGTTCTTTGGCGCAGGCGATGCGCGAAACGGCACGCCGACCCGATGCAAGGCGAGCTCGACGCCGCCCGCGTCAAGGACCACCCACTCTGCCTCGATTTCCTCGATCAGGCGAAGGCCGAAATAGCTCTGGTAGAACGCTTTCAACAAGGCCGGGTCCTGGACGTACAGCAACAACCGGGTCAGAGGCAATTTCATTTTGTCCGCGCGAGAGCAGTTTTCATTTTGCGGCGTGTGACTTAGTTGGCAGCCATAAGAACCCTGCCGTATCAAATTTCAGCAGCTGACTGCCTCAAAAACAAGAGCAGCCCCGAGCGCAGGAACCACTAGCTCTTTCGGTCGGCAGAGTATTTCCCCGGCTTGATGAAGCATCGCCATGTGTGCAAAAAAGCCGCCGCCGGGTATTCTTCAAGGACCGCGAGCGAGAGTCTGTAGCGGTCCTTCAAACGGGTCATGGTTCATGGTGAGGATATCTGATCTTCGGTTAGCGCCGAGCGAGGCGGACTTGTCGAGGGCCAATGGAGCCAAGAGTCCTGACTGGAGCGCCGAAGCTGCCCGGACAATAGACGACGGGAGTACCGGCGCGGGCACGGCGCGCTTTCGTGTGCTCAACAGGGTCGATCGCGAGAACGTCGTCGCAACCATCGCGGCCGCCATCGTCTTCGTGGCGACGTTGATGGCCCTCGCGTCGTTCGTCGATCGCAAGGAGCTTCAACGCGAGCAGGTCCAGGTGCAGCGCGCAGTTGCAGAGCGGCTGGACGCCCTGTCATCGCAAATCCCCGTGCAGCTCGATTGGGACGAAGCGGTGCGAAATCTTGACAACAAGTTTGACCTTGCATGGTCGGACGAGAATGTTGGCCATTACTTCTGCCAAACACTCCATTTCGATTACGTCTTTGTCATCGGAGCGGACGGACAAGTGCCTTACGGCATGCGGGGGGCTGACCGCATCGGCCTTGAGGCATTTAACAAAGCCAAATCGTCATACGCACAATTGATTGCCGCGGTCCGTGCGCAGGAAGCGCGGCGCGGATCGTTCAGGCCACCGTTTGATCTCAGCAAGGGCGACATCTCCCGACCGATCCAGGCAGTCGGCCTGGTTCGCGAGGCCGATGAAATCTTCGCGGTCACCGCAACGCTGGTGCAACCGAGTTCGGGCGAGTACCTGCCGCGATCTGACCGCGCCCCGATCGTGCTCACCGGCAAAAGGCTTGGGAACGACTTCCTGAAATCGATCAGCGATGGCTTGCAAATCCAGAACGTGCGCTTTGGCACTTCCGAACGAGCAGACGATGGAACGTTTGCCCTTCTCGACGTGCAGGGGGCGCAAATCGGTGCCCTGACATGGGAGGCCACGCGGCCGGGACGCGAACTCATCCTGTTCGCGTCGCTACCCCTTCTGCTCGCACTGTCGCTGCTGGTGTGGCTGTATCAGCGGGGAAGGCGCGCTGCACAGAAATTCAGGGCAGCTGCCAAGGAAATCGACGACATCACTGCGAGCGTTCCCGGTGCGATTTTTTCCCTCGTGCGCGAATTGGACGGATCAGTCCGCTTCGCCTTCGTGTCCCCTGCCATCGAAGCCCTGACGGGTGCGCGGCCGAGCGATCTCCTGAGTTCGACGAAGGACATCCTGTCGCGGATTTTTCCCGCTGATAAAAAGGTGCTGTTGCGGCATTTTGCAAGAGCAGCTGCAAGGGTCGCGCCTTTTAACGGAGAAGCCCGGGTGTGTCACCCAGCAGTTGGGGAGCGGTGGATCGGATTTCATTCGAGCCCGCGTTCGAGCGACGGCGGGCGCATCGTCTGGTATGGATTCGCAGCGGATATCACGGAAAGAAAGCGAGGCGAGGCGACCTTGCGCAACGCCGCGGCTGTTCTTACGAACACGGGTGAAGAAGTTATTGTCACCGACCTTAAAGGCAACATCACGCTCGTGAATCCGGCGTTCGTGGCCAAGACAGGTTTCATCCTCGACGAGGTACTGGGGCAAAGCATCGCTGCCATAGACCCCGACGTGTACGAGTCCAAAGAACTCCCGTCGATGCTCGAGACGGCAGCGAAAAAGGGCACCTGGCAAGGCGAGTTTTGGACCCGCACGCGCCAAGGCGAGCGACAGCCCAAATGGGTCACCTTGAGCGCGGTCCAGGATGAACTTGGCAAAGCCGTCGGCTTCGTCGCCACGCTCACCGACATCTCACAACTGAAGGCGACCGAGTCGCGACTCGAGCACCTTGCAAACCACGATTCGCTTACCGGGCTTCCAAACCGGATGGCGATGCAAAACCGACTGGGTCAAATTCTCGAGCGGGCTCGATTGACGCAGATGAGCGGCGCAGTCATGTTCTTGGATCTTGACCGCTTCAAGACGATCAATGACAGCATGGGCCATTCGGTCGGAGACGAACTGCTGCGCACGGTGAGCTCGCGCTTGGCAGGACGTTTGCGTTCGACTGACGTTTTGGCGCGTGTCGGCGGGGACGAATTCATCGTCATCCTTGAGCACGTCGATTCTGTAGAGAAAGTCGGAAATATCGCGGCAACGCTGATCGAGGAGATCCTAAAGCCTGTCACCGTAGGCGATCGTCATGAGCTTTTCATCGGCAGCAGCATCGGCATCAGCTTTTTCCCGAAAGATGGCACGACAGCCGAAGAATTGATCAAGAACGCCGATGCCGCGCTCTACCACGCGAAAGACCAGGGCCGCAATACCTACAGGTTCTTTAACGATAGCCTGACCCAGTTCGCGACGGCGCGTCTGGACATGGAAATGCGATTGCGAAGAGCCATCGAGCGTTGCGAGCTGGAGGTTTTCTATCAGCCGATCGTGTCGCTATCCGACCAGAGAGTGACCTCGGTAGAAGCTCTGGTCCGTTGGCATGACCCGGACAACGGCCTGCTCATGCCGAACATGTTCATTCCGCTTGCTGAAGAAACCGGGTTGATTCTGCCGCTGGGGGAATGGGTCCTCTTGACGGCATGCAGGCAGATGAAGGAATGGAGAGACCGGGGCTTGGACGGTGTCTCGGTCGCCGTCAATTTATCGCCGGTACAGTTCCGTCAACATGATTTGGTCGATCGCATTCGACACGCGCTGGCGCTTAGCGGTCTGCCGCCCGATGCGTTGGAGCTGGAGATCACGGAAGGCGCATTGATGCAATCGATTGACGAGACGGAAGTCAAACTCAAGGCATTGCGTCTTGAGGGAGTGAGAATCTCGGTCGATGATTTCGGCACGGGTCATTCATCGTTGGAGTACTTGAAGCGTCTGTCGGTAAACGCCATGAAAATCGACAAGGGCTTTATCGACGGTCTCATCAGTAGCTCGGCCGACGAAAGTATCGTCGTCGCGCTGATATTTCTCGCCCACAGTCTTTCTTTCGACTGCGTTGCCGAAGGCATTGAGACGGATGCGCAGCTTGACTTTCTCAAGCGGGAAGGCTGCAAGCTCGGGCAGGGGTTTCTTTTCGCCGAACCTCTGGCCGCGTCAGACATCGAACCCAGCCTTTTTCCTGTCGCAGGAAGTCGTCATAACCGCGTGGGCGGCACTCGGGCGTAGGCGTGACGGGCGGTCTTTGGCTCTGTCTGGACGATTCAGCACATGATGTCCATTGGCATCGCCAATCAAAAGGGCTTGGCGATCATCATCCAGAAGATCACGACCAAACTGAGAAATGCGGGCACGCCGAGCCCCTTCCAGATTTTCTCGTAGACCCAGTATTTGGCCGGAATTGGCAGATCCGGCGAGACGGCGGAAACGATCTCATGCATCTGTGCCTGTAGCCATAACACGGGCAACCAGCAGGCTCCGGCAAGCAAATAGAGACCGAACGATACGACTAGCCAGTTGGGCGACAAAAAATCAACGCGGAAGTGGGCCATCCGGACCAGAGCGAACCCGCTCAACGGCTGAACGATGATCGAGGGTGTCGTGAAATACAAATCAGCTTTCATCACGTGACCGGTGACGATCGTCATGGCTTGGCGATTCCGGCTTCGGTTCGCCATCCACATGAAAAATGCGGTGCCGATGCCGGTGCCAAAGAGGATGGCCGACGAGATGACGTGAATCGTCTTTATCGCTAGGTACATCATCTGCGCCGCCTTTCTTCCTGCAGGCCGAGATACCCGATCGTGGCCAGCAAAGGCAAATTCTTCGTCAAGACGCCAAACGGATGCCACCACGACCACGGCAGTGCGATCGCTAACCCCACCGTGTACAGGGTCGTAAGAGCGAATTGGAATTGCCAAAGTCTCTTGCTAGGCCAAAGGAGCGCTGCCATTCCCATCGATGCGTCCAGCAAGCAGGAAGCTGTGAGCCAGTACGGCGTTGCGAGTCCTGACCACACGCTGCCGAGCCATTTCAAGGTGTCTGGTCTTGGCCACACGAACTGTGTGACGAAGGCTGTCCACACCCACAGAAATGCCACGCCGAGCCGCGCAAACCAGTAGAGCCAGGCGTCCCAAACAAGGTCGAGATCGCGCCCGGTCGCAAACTTCTCATACGCCAATGCGCCCGGATATTGACGATGGCTTCTCGTACCTTGTGCGAGCAGGACCCAGGTCTGATGATTGACGAAGCGAGCGCCAAGGATTTCGCCGGTGTGAAAGCATATTTTCCCCAGCCAAGAGGGCAGGTACAGGCGCAAGGGCCTGCTTCGTATGCCCATGCCTGTGCGAAGCTTCTCGAGATAATCGGGGATCGAAATCGCATGGCGTCCCGCGCATTCAAGAACGGGGCCTGCGTTTCGACCAACAAGGGCGTCAACTACGGATTGAGCGACCTCGCGCACGTGAACCGGCTGAATGTTGGCCGGGAAACCAAAATCAATGCAGATCGGCAGCGCAGCGAGTTTCAAGAAGAATTGCGAGCTTTTTCCGTCGCTGCCAAATACCAATGACGGGTAAACAACAATAGCACCGGGGATGTGCTCGATAAGGTAACGGTCAGCACGCGCCTTGGTCGATGCGTAGGGAAGTTCCGAATCCGGGGTGAAGCCCAGTGCCGAAACGTGAATGATCGTTATGTCTGCTTGCCGACACGCATTGAACAGGGCGACGGGGACTGTGAATTGCACGAGCTCGAATTCCTCAATCGATCCCGACCAGATTCCGACGCAGTTAATTACCGCATTGATTCCAAGATTTTCGAGGACCGACCTCCACGCGTCAGCGGAAGTTAACGACGAAAACGCGATCTGAACGAATCCCGATATCTGCCGATGCGATGCTGGCACAAGCACCAAACGGCTCTCAGCGGCTGCGGCCTTGACGATCTCTTGACCGATCATTCCACTCGCCCCAAGAAGCAGCACGCGTTTTGTCTCTTGCATCGCCGCATTCTGCTACGGATTGGGAGGGTGATGTGTGGTGCCATCTGCGAGCCTTGGGTGTCGTCACCGCACGGCTCCAAGGAGTCGCGAGGTCACAACCATTTGCACTCGACTACCCTTTCTCCTTCGCGATGCAGCGCCCCGCCCCTCTGCCATCTGCCATCTGCCGTCTGCGAGGTGCAATTCATCCCTTTAATCCTGCGTTTTGTCGCATGCCGAATGTCCCAGGGCGCGCTTCGCGGTTACACTTCAGCGCGTTGCCAACTAGGGAGACAGAACTTGCAAATGACACACCGAAAGACGCTCGCCGCAATCGCGGCGGCCTTGAGCTTGAGCCAGGTTGCGATCGCGGCCGACGGCCCCCCGGTCGCGCCGGTTCGGCCGGTGACGGACGATTATTTCGGCACCAAGGTCGTGGATAACTATCGCTACATGGAAAACCTCCAGGATCCCGAGGTCAAGGGATGGATGAAGGCCCAGGCCGATTACAGCCGCAAGGTGTTTGACAGCATTCCGGGCCGCGACGCGCTTGGGCAGCGCATCCATGAATTATTGGGCAAGGACCTGATTCGCTTCGACTATCAAAGACGCGGCGAGCGGATTTTCTATCAGGTCCAGGAGCCCGGCGCCGATATTCCAAAACTGGCGTATCGAGACGGTGTGGCGGGAGACGAACACGTGCTGATTGACCCCGCTTTGCTCGCCAAGGCGGCCGGAACGCATTATTCGCTCGACTGGTATTCGCCGTCCGCAGACGGACGCTACGTCGCCTACGGCGTGTCTGAAGGCGGCTCGGAAAAAAGTGTGCTGCATGTCAAGGACCTGAAGACGGGCGAGACCCTGTCGGAAAACATTGATCGCACCGAAGACTGCATCGTCTCGTGGCGCGATGACAATCATTCCTTCTTCTATCTTCGCTATAACAAGCCAGGTCCCGACACGCCGCCGGCTGAAACCCTGTCCAACGCCCGTACCTACCTGCACGTGCTTGGCAGCAAGCTCGACGGCGAGGGCGACGAACTCGTCTTTGGCCGCGGCGTCTCGAAGAGCCTTGACGTGCCGGAGGGCCAAGGCACTTACGTGCTGCTTTCGCCCGGCTCGCGTTACGCGATTGCCGTCGCGAACCACAACATGGATGACAATCCGGCGACCTTCTACATCGCCCCGCTCGCTGCGATCCATGGCCCGGGCACGCCATGGAAAAAGTTCGCGACTGTCGATGACGGCGTGACCGCGGTACGCATTCACGGCGACCGGCTGTACTTCCTCTCGGAAAAGGACGCCCCGCACTTTCGCCTGCTGTCGACGCCGCTGTCGCACCCCGACGTCGCCCATGCCCAGGTGGTTTTGCCCGAGGGCGAAGGTGTGTTGGTGCAGATGGCAAGCGCAAGTGACGGGCTGTACGTCAGTCAGCGCAGCGGGGCAGGCTTTAAGATGATGCGCGTCTCCTTCGACGGCAAAGACGTGCATCCGCTGAATCTTCCTTTTGCGGGCACGGTGGGCCGCATCGCCACCGACCCCACCGTGAGCGGCGCGATGTTCAGCATGCAGGGATGGGTCCGTGCGCCAGCCGAGATGCGCTATGACGCCAGCAGTGACCGCATCGAGGACACGGGTCTGATCCCTCCTTCCAAGGTCGATGTCAGCGCGGCGGAGGCCACCGAGACTTTTGCGACCAGCTATGACGGAACGCGCGTGCCGCTCTCGATCGTGGCGCGCAAGGGGGTGACACTCGATGGCAGTCATCCGACGATTCTGATTGGCTACGGCAGCTACGGCATCTCGCTTGACCCTTTCTTCGACCCGGCATTCCAGGCATGGCTCGAACACGGCGGCATTGTTGCAGTTGCGCATCTGCGCGGCGGTGGCGAATATGGCGATGCCTGGCACCGCGGTGGCCAAAAGCTGACCAAGCTCAACACGGTGCTGGATTTCATCGCCTGCGCTCAGTCCCTCGTTGACAAGGGCTACACGAGCCCTGGCAAGCTGGCCGGCAATGGCGGCAGTGCGGGGGGCATCACGGCGGGCGGCGCCTTGACGATGCGGCCGGATCTGTTTGCGGTCATCCTCGATGACGTCGGCATGTCCGACACCTTGCGCACCGAGCTTGAGCCCAACGGGCCACCGAACGTGCCGGAATTCGGTTCGACTTCGACCGAAGCCGGCTTTCATGGACTTTACGCCATGAGCGCCTATGCACACGTGCACGACGGCACTGCCTATCCGGCGGTGGTGTTCACGACCGGCGCCAACGATCCGCGCGTGGCCTCCTGGCACATGATGAAGATGGCAGCGCGGGTCCAGGCCGCGACCAGCAGCAAGCGTCCGGTGCTCCTGCGCATCGACTATGACGCAGGGCACGGCATCGGCTCGAGCCTGTCGCAGTACGAACAGGAACTTGCAGACGAGTGGGCGTTTACGCTGTGGCAGACAGGCGATCCTGCCTTCCAGCCCAAAAGCTGAATGCCACATGGGCTGCCGGGGCCAGGCCAGGACCCCGGCAGCCGCTTGCGTCGAGTCGGGTAAATACGGTATTTCTTGTATCCGATCTCTTCGCTCGCGCAGGTCGTCTTACCTCCGTCTAAAGACCGATGACAACAGTCCTGCTTGCGCTCGACGCCGCAGTGCGCGGAGCGCTCATCGCCTCGCTCCTGCTGCTGGCAGTGGGCCTGGCTCGTGGCGCGAAAGGCCACGCAGCTGCCCGCATAGGAATCCTGTTGCTGCTTGGACTTGCCATCCAGACTGTTGCTTCGGCGCCGGAAGTCGAACTCGGCGTCGCGGCCTTGTGGCAGGCACCGCTGGTCGCAGTTTCTGTTGGCAACGGCGTGCTGTTCTGGATATTTTCCAAGGCGCTGTTTGACGATGACTTTACTGTCGGGCGAGGCGACTTTGTTGCCTGGCTCGCCGTGGCTTTTGCCAGTGGCCTCAATTGCGTGCTCGCCCCCTACGCTTTGGCCACCTTGCATCGTGTGCTGGAGCTGATCCAGCGGGCGACCCCGCTCGCTTGTGCCGTTCTTGTGATCGTTGCCGCGAGCGCGCATTGGGCGTCTGATCTCGTCGAA